>Ga0315282_10013476_pt1 | contig 12326 bp, 11 predicted proteins | sample YL17G07_20_MG_FD_203693 | JGI IMG/M metagenome (GOLD analysis project Ga0315282, IMG submission 203693) | Sediment microbial communities from Yellowstone Lake, YNP, Wyoming, USA - YL17G07_20 | ecosystem: Environmental > Aquatic > Freshwater > Lake > Sediment | place: USA: Wyoming | collected... | reverse complement strand
CCAGCATCTGCCTCGATACAACACGACTCATGAAGTCTGAACGAGAAGCAGAACCTCAAAGGCTTAAAAGACACAATCACGGCAAAATTGTCATCTCCTGTTCACCAACTTTAGTCACTCAGGATAGGCCGATAGCGCGCTAATGGCTACTTGCTTGCTCCAAGGGTCCGAGTGTCACTGTCCGCAGAAGTGGTTCCTAGTAGATATTGTGTTGAAAGAAGGCAGAGCATGTTCTCTTGACCTCAACCCTTCGAACATGTTCTGGACGTCGGGAATCTCTTGAACTAGCTACCCACATGTGTCCCTCTATATGAGAGATTCGGAGAATGATGACGGTTCGATAGAGGGATTCGGTTGATCGGTGAATTGCGGAGAAGGAGATGGATTGTTCATAGGAGACTGGATGGTTGGACTGTTCCACGAATCGCTGAAGCATTGCGGATGAGTGAGAAGACTGTTGACCGCTGGTGGAGCCTCTACAGGAAAGAAAGGTGGGAGGGTCTGCGTATCAAGTCGAGGAGACCTCACACGATCCACAAGACTCCTGAGGGTACCGTTGAGGCGGTTCTGGAACTGCGTAGGACGAGAAACTGGGGGCCATGCAAGATTGAGGGTTACCTGTGGAACTATGGAATAGAAGGGGTAGAACCGATCAGTCACAGAACCATCTACAGGATTCTGGTTCAAGCCAGACTCAACAATCCCATCGCCGAACCGAGAAAGACGTGGGGCAAACGTAGATTCGAGCGGCCATATAGTAACAACTTGTGGCAATCAGACTTCAAGATGACCGAGACAGATGAGTGGATGATAAGCTACCTGGACGACCACAGCCGATGTGTTCCAGGCAGCGAGATCCACTACAATCCTACAAACGAACATGCAATCCATCTCCTGGAGGATTGCATCCATGAATATGGCAAACCAGATCAAATCTTGACTGATCAGGGAACCCAGTTCCATCCAGCCCGAGGAGACCTATCCGCCTTCACAGAATTCTGCACCGAAAACGGCATAGAGCACATCATGGCAAGCATAAGACGCCCATCAACCATTGGCAAGATCGAAGCTTTCCACAAAGCTTACGTCCAAGAAGCTTGGATGTTCAAGACGCATCAAGAATTCATCCACTACTGGAACTACGAACGACCACATCAAGGAATACGCTATCTATACCCAGCAGACATATACTTCCGCGATCTGAAGAAAGGGACACATGTCTGTAGCTAGAACAACGTCGGGAATCTCTCCAAAGGCATAAATATCATTCGAGAGCAATACGCAACTCCAGATCCTAGAAGGATCTAGGATGATCAGAAAGGATAATCAGAAAAAGAAAATTATGGGAGAGACATACTGTGAGCATATTAGTCGCTGGAAGAATCACCGAACTAGTTTTCCTGATAGTGTTCGCTATAGCGGTCGCATATGCAATGTACTCGGCCAGACACGGAAAGCTACTAAAGATACGAAGACTACCGGCGATTGACGCCCTTGACGAAGTCGTTGGAAGAGCAACCGAGATGGGGAAACCTCTCTTGTACATCACAGGCGGACTACTGACAGACGTTGAAGCCCCTCAAACAATTGCCGGCTTCACTGTCTTGGACTACGTAGCGCGCAAGTCAGCCAAGATGGGTACTGACCTACGTGTGGCACCAAGATTCGCGGTGCACATTCCAATAGTGGCTGACATACTCCAGAATGCATATCTTGCAGAAAGCAGGCCAGACATGTTCAACCCTGAGAAGATACAGTACTATTCGGATACACAGTTCGCTTTCAGTCAAGGAGTGATGGGTCTAATCGCCAGAGAGAGACCCGCTTCGTTAGTCATGATTGGCGCCTGGTGGGGAGAGTCTCTGACAATCCTTGAGACAGCCGCAATCTATGGTGTCATGGCTCTAGGTGGCACCGCCAACACCCATCAGATTCCCTTCATTGTACTCTGCACAAACGAATGCCTCATTGGAGAGGAAATATTCGCCGCCGGGGCATATTTATCAAAAGACCCGGCAAGCGTTGGCACTGTTGCTGCAGGGGACATTGGAAGATACATAATCCTCGCTCTGATCGCGATCGGATCCATTCTAATGACTGCAGGTATACGTGTACTAGGCGACATCTTCAAGATGTAGGAGGTATGTATGTAATGTCTATCTTCTATAAGGCTCAGGTTCCACTATACATTGCTAGCTTCTTGGCTGTTTTCCTGATAGTGGAGTTCTTCATTGACCTGCCCATTCTGAAGAGTATGAGCAGCGAACTTCAGAGTTGGGGTGTCGTTGTGGCTGCTTTTGCTTTAGGTCTCGGGGTTATTACTGTGACTCGGAACAACTACGGCATTATCAAGAGGCGTGAAGGAAACTGGCCTTACTTTCTGTGGTGTCTAGTAGTCATGTTCGTGATGATCGGTACTGGTCTCATAGGCGACATTGGCAAGCATCCTTCCTTCTTGTGGCTGTACAACAATGCATTCACCCACTTGTCCTCAACAATGTACTCCATATTGGCATTCTTCATAACCACTGCTGCCTACAGAGCGTTCAGAGCACGAAATGTTGATGCAGCTCTTGTTCTCATAGCAGGAGTATTCGTCATAATGACCATCGCACCGATCGGTGCTGTAATCTGGTTAGGCTTCCCGACAATCGGCCAATGGTTCCTGGACATACCGAACATGGCTGGGATGCGAGGAATAATAATCGGAATCGGTCTGGGCGTTCTGGCACTGGGAGTACGAACAATCTTGGGATACGAACGCGCACACCTGGGCGGCCCAGGTGGTGGCCAACAGGCATAGGAGGCTGCATACATGTCTAAGTATGTTATCTGGAAAGATCACAGATGGGTCTACCTACTTCTCATAGTCGTCGTTTCATGGCCTCTTCTTAGCCCAATTGGTCTACCAGTGCCGGTCACCCCGAGCACAAAAATGGCATTTGACACCGTGGAGAAACTTCCACCAGGATCCCTGGTCGCAATGAGCTCTATCCTTTCAGGAGGCAACTGGCCAGACCTGGGACCGCCTGAAGTGGCTTTTGTTCAACATCTCTTCAAGAAGAAATTGAAGATCGTTTTCATAGGAGAGGTGGATGAGACACCGACAATAACCGAGACGACACTGCTCCCTAGAATAAACAAGTACGGAGCACAATACGGTGTGGACTACGTCAACCTCGGATACATTGCAGGAGCTCCCGACGTTGCAGAAGCCGCGTTCGCAACTAGCCTCAGAAAAGTCATCTCAGTCGATTACGTAACCAAGAAACCACTTGATGACTTGCCAATAATGAAAGGAGTTAACACTCTGGCAGATTTCAAGCTAGCAATCCACATAGGGATGGCCGAGGATCCAGTTCGACAATTCTATACTCCGTTCAAAATTCCGCTGCTTGTCGGTGTCTACGGCATGATGGGGCCACACTACATCCCTTACCTTGACACAGGACAATTGTCAGGCATGATCGTAGGCCTTCGTGGCGCGGCGGAATACGAGTACTTGGTTGGATTCGTCGGTGAAGGGCTTCAAGGAGCGGATGCTCTTTCGATGACACATCTACTCGTGGCCGTGTTTGTCGTTCTTGGCAACGTGTACTATCTCTACCAAACCAGAGATCGAACAAGGAAGGAGAAATAAACATGATCGATTTTGCAATTCTGTCGTCAGTCTTCCTAACACTCTGCGTCTACTCTTTCGTATACAAAGAGAGCATGTTTTGGCGGTTCGCTGAGCAGACCTTCATCGGATTGGCAATGGGCTATACGTTCGTTCTAGCGGTCCAGCAGATCCAGACCGTCGCTTGGATTCCTCTATCCGCGGGAAAGAACTACCTGTTCATCATACCATTGATCCTAGGATTCATGCTCTACGCACGCTTTTCAAAGAAGTACGCATGGATAAGCCGTTGGCCTATGGCGGTTCTAATCGGACTAGGCACGGGAATCGCTATGAGAACAGTGATCGAAGCGCAAATCATTCAGCAGATAAGTGCAACATTCCTTCCCCTGGTTGCACCTAATCCTATGAGGACTTTCAACAACATCACCATCGTTGTCATGGTGTTTTGTACGCTCTATTTCTTCACATTTACCGGGGGTACCGGCAAAGTCCCTGATGCTGTGAGGAAGCTAGGTCGTTACACGTTAATGTTGACTTTCGGAGCTGCTTTTGGAGCTACAGTGCTTACGAGAATGACTCTGTTCATAGGAAGATTCACGTATCTGTGGGGGACAAATCAGCGCCCGTATCTTCTGGCTATTGGTGCAATGATGCTAGTGGTTCTGGCTGTGTACGAGAAGATCCCTGCTCTATTCAAGAAGAAGTAAGCGCGGTCTCGGACCGCGAATCCCTCCTTTTTCTTTGCCTCTTACTACTTAGTATACCTGCTATAACCTGGATTTCTGAGCAACTTGCGGAAAGAGAAGCCTTAGTGCATGACGAAGGGAACCGGAGGGGCTCTTTTTTCCCTCACTGCTGGAAGCAGTCTAGGGTTGAGAAAATCTATTCATGTATTATGAGATCTTTCAGTTCCTTGGCGTATTTCGTAGTGACCTCTGGCTTGTCTTTGCCAACTATCACTGTGTCGGAGTGTCTGAATCCTCCAAGGCCATAGACGTAGAGCGCTGGTTCGACTGATGTGACCATGCCGGGTTTCATAATCCTGTGGTTGAAGCTGCCGTCGTCCCAGTATTCGTGACCTCCCAGGCCGATCCCGTGCCCTGTGCGATGAAAGACATAGTCCCCATATCCTGCATTCTCAATCACTTTGAGGGCAGCCGCATCTATGTCTGAAACTTTGTTTCCTGCAACACACATTTCTAAGCCTTTCAACTGCGCTTCTGTGGCAACCTCAAAGAATCTTTTCTGTTTCTCAGTCGGGGTTCCTAGGAAGAACGTCCTCTCGTTCTCGACGCCATATTTGTTAAGCCTAACGCCGATACCGTTTACAAGTGAGTCTCCTTTCAGAAGCTTCCTGGCGCTGGGCCTTAGCCATCCGTGAGGCATGGCACCTTCTACTCCAGTTCCTGTAAACCCTGCGTTGACATCAATCGAGTAGCCTTCGGGGTATCTCTTGGCGGCTTCGAGGGCTAGTGCATATGCAACTTCATGCCCAATTCCTACAGGTGTTTTTCCCACTTTGATTGCTTCTTTCATCTTCTCCTGGCCATAGTCCGAAAGCTCTCCTGATTTTCTGATGAGATCGAGTTCGTACTCATCCTTGATCAGTCTCATCTCTCTTAGTAGTCGGCTCTCATCCACAACCTGCAGATCTGGCAAGTGAGACCTAACCCATTTCTCGAAAGTTGATCTGGAACTGTCAACGCCGATCTTGCCTCGGGTTATGCCTTTCTCTTCGAGCGTTTCGCTTAGAAGCAAATCCATCTCTCGAGTGTAGTACCGACGGTTCGCTAGACGTGGATGTTCATCATAGTATCTAACATCTTTTATCCAGTGAGCATTCTTCTCAAGTCCCAATCTGTAATGGTTTATGGAGAGTTCGCAGAGCACTATGAACGGTTCAGCGTCGATGGGTATTACGGTGGCAACAGGTCTCTCCCACGGGGCCACATCGAGATGAAATCCAGAAACATAAATCGTGTTCAGACTCTCAAGGACTGCCAACGCCTTGAGGTCTTTTTCACCCAAATGCTTTCGAATTCTCTCAGCGCGTTTCTCATACACAGCCAGAACATTGACCATAGTATTCCCTTCTATGAGCGACTTCTAAAGATGAAATGTACTTAAGCCTTGGCTCAACATTGCCGCTGGTGTCGCATCTGCGAAGTTTCGCCTGCTGATTGAGGGAGTAGTCTCAGACTTTGCCTGTGATGCACACAGAAAATTGTGAGGATGTTGAAAATCAGGTCCAGGTTAGGCTTTGACTGTGAGAGACTCTAGGTCTCTTGGGAACTTCGTACACAACTCAGGGCCTTCCTCCGTTACTATCACGGTGTCTGAATGCCTAAAGCCGCCGAAGCCCGGGACATAGATCCCCGGTTCACATGAAAGCACCATACCTGGCATTATCTTGCGTTCCATGAATGCGGTATAGTACGGGTATTCGTGACCGCCTAGCCCAATGCCGTGAAAAGTTCTGTGCATTATGTAGTCACCGTATCCAGCCTCTTCAATGACTTTCTGAGCTGCTGCGTCAACGTTTGATAGTTTGGTGCCGGGCTTTTGGGCTTCGAGAGCCGCTTCTTGCGCCTTGACCATAACATTGAAGACTTTCGTCTGCTTCTCTGTGGGCTTTCCAATTATGAATGTTCTCTCGTTCTCGACGCCATATGCATTCATGCGAACCGCGGTTATGTCTATCAGGCTATCGCCCTTCTCGACTTTTCTTCCCATTCCCCGCGTTGTGTGAGGCATCGGACTGAATACCGGTCCGCTACCCATCACCATTGCCCTGATCTCTGCAGCTGCGTCAGGATACTTTGCTGCAACCTCGCGTTGCATCGCCTTCACTGCTTCTGCACCAATCTCAAGCTGCGCCTTGCCAACCTGAATCTCGCTCATGAAGACTTTCTGGCCAAGATCGCTCATAGGTCCACATTTCCTAATTAGATCGAGTTCTTCTTTGCATTTGATCAGCCGCATCTCTTGTAGGAGTTCGGAGGCATCAACCAATGTGGTCTGGGGAAGCTTTGCAACCAGCCCTGGGCTAACGCTGACAGGTCGTATGTCAACACCGATTTTTCCACCGAGACAGTTCTTCTCGTTGAGGATTTCTGCCACCATCTCAGCCCACTGTATTGCGAGATAAGTCCTGTTGACCTGTCTCGGATGTTCGACGTAGAACCGTATGTCCTTGATCACGCACGTTCCTTTCTCAACCTCATAGAGCGCGTGATGGGTGGAGAGCTCGCAGAGCACCATGAAGGGCTCCGCGTCAAGCGGAACCACGCAGACTATCGGTCTCTCGGCTGGGTTCCTTGTGTCATCCAAGAACCCAGATGTATATGTTAGGTTTAGACTGTCGAAGACCATCAGTGCCTTCAAGTCATGTCTTTTCATGTAGTCTCGTATTCTTCTAAAACGGTCTTGGAAAACACTTAGTGGAATCTCACAAGACATCGGATAGACCCCAAATATATCTTGATGGGATGGCTATAAGACTAACGACTTCGATGTTTGACCAAAGGGCTCCTGAGGAATTTGAATCGCGTAAGCCGAAGAAGAGCCGAAAGCAGGCTGCAGTTCAAGTGCAGTTGCTGTACAGGCGATGTTTGATGTTTGCAGGATGGAAGCTGAACTGGAAATTCACCTGTGGCGTTGCAGGCTGAGACTGGTGCAACAATCTCCCAGCACGGTCCGAGAGAGGCTCTCTATAACAGGTTGCGGAATACTGTGCCTTTGACCAGAACCAGTCGCGTGTTCCTTATGTCTGCCAATCTCTTGAGGGGATTTCCCTCCACCACAACGACATCTGCCTGCTTTCCCGGCTCAAGGCTTCCAAGATTCTGGCGTCTGACGACCCTTGCTGCAACTGACGTAGATGCTTTGATCAAATCCATAGCCGACATGCCGGCTTCAGCCATGATCTCTAGTTCCTCGAAATAGACGTCTGGAGGAGAGCATGGCGATCCAGCATCAGTGCCCGAAGCAATTGTGACCCCAAGTTCCACAGCACGACGCAACATTGCGATATGTGTCTCCGTGACTGGGCGTGCCTTTTCTTGGGCGAAGGGGGGGATTCTCGGATCCGTAGCCAACCGACGCATCACAGCCATAGTGGGTACAAGCGCGACACCTCTTTCTTTCATACGTCGCAGGCAATCTTCATCCGAGTAAATGCCGTGCTCAATCGTGTCAACTCCTGCCTCAAGCGCGTTTCGGATACCGGCAAGTCCTTCGGCGTGGGCAGCGACCGGTTTCTCTCGCTTACGGGCCTCCTCGACTGCAGCCCCCATCTCCTCGACCGTGAACTGAGGTGAGCCAACCTTCTCACCTTCAGTATAGATGCCTCCACTCGCCATGAGCTTGACGACTTCCGCGCCCTCCCTCATCACCCATCGTGCTGCACCAAGCACATTATCCACCCCATCCACTTCATGCGACATGTAGTGGCCGTGGCCGCCAGTCATGCAGAGCGCGGGGCCTGCACTGAGTATGTTCGGACCGACAAGAATCCCTTCCCGAATCACACGCACCAAATCTAGGACCGTGCGTCCCGGTGAGCCCAAGTCTCTCACAGTCGTGATTCCGCACTCCAAGGTATTGATGGCGTTTCGGTAGGCCCAGAGGGCTATGTGTGACTCTGGTAGGTCCTGGATCTTCTTCGCCGGATCCGGAGATCCGTCCCACACGAGATGCACATGGCAGTCAATAAGCCCCGGAAGAATGGTTCCTCCATGCACGTCGATTGTGGTGCCTCCAGAGGTAGAAGGCCGTCCCCTGCTCACTTCTTTGATCCGACTTCCCTCGATCCTGACATATCCTTTCTCAATGGGCTGATCGCTCATGCCATCGATTATGAGGCCGTTTAGCAGAACAAGTTCGTCCATAGTTGAACCTCCCTTAAGGAGTCACTGTAGGATGGATAAAACGTCTGCGAGAGCATGTTTTTCATGCGCGGCCGGCGGTCGTTCGGTTGGCGTGTATTTCTTGTCTCTTGGGCTGACTCCTTAGGCAGGATGTTGTCGGCTTTGTGAATCTGATCGCCTCGGAAGCCTGTATGGAGGTGAATCGGACTCCTATAGGCTTCCATGCCGCTTCTGTCATGGGCGTGTAGTGACCAGGTAGGGTAGGCGATATAACCTTTCCAGAATCAACTGCCGGCCGCAGGCTGCCAAGTAGAAACGCTTTCGTTGCTGTACGACCGCGACTGCCGACCACGATCATATCATACTTGTCAGCCTCCGCCTTCTTCAGAATCTCTTCCGTGGGGATTCCGTGAACGACCACGGTGTCCAGCTCTACTCCTCTGGATTGAGCCGTCCCCTTCGCCTCGTCAAGGATTTTCTTCCCTTGCTCTTCCATATCCTGTATCAGAGCGGCTGTCGGAGCGAAACACGCCTCCTCAGCTGCAACGTATACGCGTCTGTGCACTACATACATTACTGTGAGAATCGAGCCATACGTCTTGGCTAGACTGATCGCGTAATCCAACGCCTTCTTTGCGTCCGGCGAACCATCCACAGCATCCAAGATCTTCGAGAACAAACCCAAACCCTATCGGATTTAACACCTGAAGCGCAACAAGCCTTCCGTTCAATACTCCCAAGACCACCGCGCCTATGCCCTATTGGATGTCTCCCAGAAGATCTATTCGAACGAATACTTATGGCGCCTTGCAACTTTGAGACTGCTGGCAACACTATCCGCAACTGTGCACGCTTTACTCAACAGTCCTTCTCGATCTTCTCAGCCTACGGCCGGCCGCAAGTTCTTTAGGACAACCAACGAGTAGTCTCTGGATGTGAGCAAGTTGCCCAGCGAGACCGCAGCTGTGAAAAACGAGAAAGCTGATGTCATAGTTATTGGTGCAGGCATTATTGGTCTTTCCTCTGCCTACCACATAAAGTCGCAGAACTCTGATCTCAAAGTCATCGTTCTCGAAAAGGCGGCAGCAGCAGGTCAAGGAGATACCGCTAAGAGTGCGGGGGCTTTCAGGAATATGTTTACTTCAGACGTTAATCGCTTGCTTGCGGACTCAAGTATTGATTTCTATGGACACGTGCAGAAGGATCGCGGTTTCAACCTCGACATGAAGTACGCTGGATATCTCTGGCTCCTTACAAACGAACAGTTCCGAAGGCTTGAGGGGGAAATGGACTCTATGAGAAGCGAAGGAATCCAGATCAAGATCTGGGAGAGGAAGGATCTCCAGGACATGATTAAAGGAGTAAATCTCGAGTTCGCAGAAGGTGACGACGAGGCTCACATAGTCGGAGCAGAGAATGTTGTCCGAGGGTTACAAGGGGTTAAGTGTGGCATAGTCAGCCCAGATTTGATCGCGAATTTCTATGAACAAGAGTTCAAGAAGATCGGAGGCACAGTAAGGTACAACACAAAGGTTGACTCCCTGTTACTTGAGCCTGCGACCAAACTAGGCATTCCAGGAGAGCCACTGATCTGGCAAAATAAGAAGATTTCCGGCGTCAGGACCAGCGCAGGGGACATATTAGCAGACAAGACCATTGTGGCGGCAGGTTGCTGGGCCAACCGACTGTTAGACCCACTCGGAATCGACGGACGGTTCAAGCCGAAGAAAAGACAGATTTTCTCCATGCGTAACCGTAGGATTGAAGATTTACTCAACACAAATGGGTTCAATGAATACGGTATCTTGCCTTTCACGATTACTCCTCTCGCTGGAGTATTCATAAGGCCAGAGCCGACCGAGCGAAGCTTCTGGGTTGCAGCAGCAGATGAGTTAGGCCGACCGTTCAAGTTCGAAGAAGACCCACAGGCTGAACTGGACTACTACACACACAGCATATACCCAGTTCTGTCGAAGTACTTCCCTCAGTTCAAAGATGTGAGACCAACAAACATGTGGGCAGGCCTGTACGACATAAACACAATGGATCATCTCCCATACATATTCGAAGAAGAGGGTGCAATAGTTGTCGCGGGCCTAAGCGGAAGCGGAATAATGAAAGCTGATGCCGTTGGAAGAATGGTCACAGCGTTGTATGCAAAGAGAGAATATGCAAACCTGTATGGCGGGAGAAAGATGAGAGTAGCCCGACTCGGAATCAGCGGTAGAGACGTCGGCGTTGAAAGATTCGTTCTATGAGTTCAGAACTTGAGCCATGAGGAAATCTTAGGCTCATGAAGCGCGCTACGATGGTCGGAAATCGACAAGTCCCTGAGTTTATGCTTTCTATTGTGTTGCCTCAGGTACAGTCTTGCTGCCTTTGTTAGGTTCTGAGTGGTCCTGTAGTTGTGGTTTGAGCATATGTCGTGTTTCAGCGCTCTGTTGATGCGGGTGTCAACCTCGTTGAGTTTCGGCGCGTACCTGGGCAGGTGGAAGGGTTTGATCTCTGCTCTTGTGGAAGCTGGCGTTATCCATGATGAGGATGAGCCGCCTGTAGCCTTTCCGCTACAGCGGCCGGCCAGGAATTCCAGTATCTTCCTCTTGTTCTCAGAGTTGACCTTTGCGTGATTCTCAAGAAAGCGTACGGCACGCGCTAACCGACGCTCATAGTTGTGGACATCAATGGTTCTCTCGCGCACTACTGACACCATTTCGGTTCATGTTGAGCCTATTTAAGCTGGGGAACCGCGGAACCGTGTCAGCATCGAACCAGAGGTCTGGTGCCGAGGGGAGGATTCGAACCCCCATGGAGCGGCTCTGCAGGCCGCCGCATAACCTCTCTGCCACCTCGGCCCTGAACTTACCTCCGAGCCGGTGTTTTTGAACCTTTTCGGTCGAATCGGCGTTTCTTTGCCAGTTCGAAGCGTCGGAATGGAATGCCTATAAGCAATTCTTGAGAATTCCCGCCGCTTTGCCATCTAGACATTGAGCTCTTGGAAAAGAGTGAAGTTCGTTTGGGGAGCTGAATATTGACTGAAGAAGGGACTGCAGCGAACATTCAGAGGACTAAGATCGTTTTCTTAGGTCTGAATCTGCTGACGATGATCGCCTCAAACATGACTACGCCTACTCTGTATCTGTATGCCGTTGAGCTGGGCGCGTCTGTGGCTTATGTTGGCATGATAGCTTCAGCAACATCCGCGATAAGGCTCTTGTCTAGAATCCCGATGGGCCTTGCTTCAGACAGGTTTGGCCGCCGGCCGTTGATCCGCATCGGAGCCATGGGGGCCTCGCTTGCTTTGCTGGTGCTCTATTTGGCTAAGGATCCCTTTTACGTCCTTCTTGGATCTGTGGCCAGTGCTCTTGCTCTCACCTCTATCTTCACGATTGGGCTCACTATGGCTTCAGAAATCTACTCCTCCAAGAGCACCACCGGCGTCTCTCTATTCGCGCTAACGTCCTCACTTGCAATGGTCATAGCTCCGGGAATCTGCAGCCTGCTCCTGCTGACGTTTCAGATTCGTGAAACGTATCTTGTTGGAGCCATCATTGGTTTCGGAGGAGTCCTTTGCTCAATACCCCTGGTGGCTTCTCCGGGCTCGAGAAAATCGTTCGACGCCAGTGGGAGCCTGAAGAGCGTCTTTAGAGACAAGGGGATTCAATTGGCAATCGTGTTAGAAGCATTCTTTTCGCTTGCCATCAATGCAGTTTTCGTCTTTCTTCCACTCTACGTTTTCGAGAGGTTCCAGCTTACCTCAGCGGAGATCTCGTTTCTCTTCGTGTTGTATTCCCTAGCCATGATGGCGGTGAGGCTTCCTCTTCCCAGAATTCTCCGGA
>Ga0315282_10013475_pt1 | contig 12328 bp, 9 predicted proteins | sample YL17G07_20_MG_FD_203693 | JGI IMG/M metagenome (GOLD analysis project Ga0315282, IMG submission 203693) | Sediment microbial communities from Yellowstone Lake, YNP, Wyoming, USA - YL17G07_20 | ecosystem: Environmental > Aquatic > Freshwater > Lake > Sediment | place: USA: Wyoming | collected... | reverse complement strand
GTCAACTCGGAGACGGGAGGGAATGTGACCGTTCCCTTCACGCCGACGACCAGGAGCCGGGCCGGAGGCGTCGAGGTCCAGCACCTGGAGATCCCGGCCGGCTCTGTGCCCGCGGGAAAATATCTCCTCTACATCCATGTCGCCGACAAGTCCTCAGGCGCCGCCGCCAGCGCGCACGTGCCGCTGACGATCCTGCGCTGAGCACGTATTGACCGTTGGGAGGGAAAGATGGCGATGTCACGGACGAATGGACGGAGGCCGGGGATCGTTTCCTGGATCGGCGCCAGCGTCATCCTCGCCTTGTGCGCTGCCTCGGCCCAGGACGTGCCGCAGCAGCCGCGCCTCCAGTACGAAGTCTCGGTCACGCTGAGGCTCATCCAGGTCTATGTGACCGACAAGAGCGGCCAGCCGGTCCGCGACCTGACGAAGGACGATTTTGTTGTCTTTGACGGGAAGAAGCCGGTCATCGTGACCGATTTCGAAAAACATGACCTCGGCCTCGTCCCTGCCGCGGCCGCGCCCGAAGCAGCGGTTCCCGAAACGCGGCCGGCGCCGGCCCACGACATCAACCGCAAGTTCATCATCTTCTTCGATTTCGCCTTCAACAACGCCTGGGGCGTGACGGCGGGCGTCAAGGCCGCCCTCGATTTCCTCGACACGGCCGTGAAGCCGGGGGACGAAGCGGCCCTTCTCTCATACTCCATGACGAAGGGGCTCAAGGTCCATGAATTCCTGACTGCGGACATCGCCAAGGTCAGGAAGGCCGTTTCCGTCGTCACGGCGAAGGAGATCGCCGGCCGGGCCGACGAGATCGAACATGAGTATTGGCAATCGATCAACGCGTTGGGCGGGTTGGCCTCGGGCGATGGCCCCGGTGCCGGGGCCGCCAAGGCTGAAATCAGCCGGATGGACGCCGAGCGTCGGGACAGTTCGCACCAGGCACAAAGCTATCTCCTCGGGCTTACCTCTTTCGCTCGGGCCATGCGCCTTGTCCAGGGTCGGAAGATTGTCCTGTTTTTTTCGACCGGCGTCCCGTCGTCCCTCATCTATCAGAACCGAACGATGGGAGGCAATATCGATTCCGGCAGAAGTCTGGTGCCGGGCGTCGGCGGGACTTCGGTCGGCGGGTCTGAGTTCGCCGTCGGCAACTCGGTTTTGCCCGATCTCCAGGAAACCATGCTCAAGGAATTCAGCGCCTCCGACTGTTCTTTCTACGCCTTCGACACCAGGCCATCGGCCAAAAACGCGGACCTGTTCGGCTACGACCGGCGGAGCTTCGACGTAGGGATCTCACCAATATTCAGCGTCGTTGACCCGACGGGGAATATGGGGAATATTTTCCGAAATGACAAAACGACGGGCATGGACACCCTGAAACGGCTGTCCAAGCAGACCGGGGGATTGTATTATTCGAACATCGCGCTCCACGAGAAAAACATGGAGCAGGTGCGCGACATCGCCGGCACTTACTACGTCCTGGGTTATTCCGCGGCCACGGTCTCGGACGGTGCCTTCCGCGACGTCAAGGTCGAGGTCAAGAGGAAGGGCCTGAAGGTGAGGACGCAGGCCGGCTACTTCAATCCCAAGTCGTTCGGCGAATACACGGACCTGGAGAAGCGGCTGAACCTGCTCGATTTAGCGCTGAATGAGCACTCAAGCCTCCAGGCGCCGGCGCCGATCTCGATCGCCGCCCTGAGCTATGACGCCGGCGGGGGGACGCGCCTGAGGGCGGTGGCCCGAGTGCCGAAGGATTTGCTGACCGGGTTCCAGGGGAAGACGGTCGAGTTCGTAGCCGTCTTCTTCAACGAGCAGGGGAACCTGCTCAGCCTGCAGAGGACGGTGCTGGATCCGGCGTCATACGCGGGAAACGACGTTGTCCTGACGGCGGGCGTGGCCGCGCGGCCCGGGCGTGCGAAGTGCCGGATCATCCTCCGCGACCTGGAGACAGGGAAGAGCGCGTTGGGCTCCGCGGACGCCTATATCGTCGCTCCGGCGATGGGCGGTCTCCGGCTGTATTCGCCTCTGCTTCTTGTTCGTCGGCCCGGCGCGGCCCTGATCGACGGCGTCGTCCAGGGGACGCCGGAGAGCCCGGCGTGGCGCGAGGTCTACGCATACGATCCGTCGCTGTTCATGCCCTTGGCCGGCGGCGATCCGCTGACAGGGGAGGGCTTCGTCGTGGCCGTTCCGTTCTCGGCGCCGGGCTCGGCCAAGGCCGATCTCGTCTTCAAGGTCAACCTCGTCAACTCGGAGACGGGAGGGAATGTGACCGTTCCCTTCACGCCGATGACCAGGAGCCGGGCCGGAGGCGTCGAGGTCCAGCACCTGGAGATCCCGGCCGGCTCTGTGCCCGCGGGGAAATATCTCCTCTACATCCATGTCGCCGACAAGTCCTCAGGCGCCGCCGCCAGCGCGCACGTGCCCCTGACGATCCTGCGCTGATCCGATGAAGGCCGCCGATAAAAAATCGGCAGGGCCGTCGGCTCCGCCCGCGCTATGCGATCACGGTTCCCCTGCTATTGACCATCCCGCGCCGGCTGTGTTAAGAGCAGAGAGCGAGAGGAGACCGATCGTGCTTTCAAAGATTCGTCTCGCCATCACGCCTCTGCTCGTCGCCGTCGCGGCATTGTTCTTTAGCCTCATGTTTGCGACGGGCTCGCCCGCCTCACAGGCTCAGACTGCCCCCTCCGCGGCGCCCGCGGCCCTGCGGCCCGGCCTCGACTTCATTCACGTCTGCACCGACGCCGGGGCCGGAGGCTACGAAGCCTTCCCCGACGTCTGCCGTCTCAGCGACGGCCGGCTCATGTGCGTCTTCTACGCGGGCCACGATCACGTCAGCTTCGCCACCGCCGGCCATCCCAAGGGCGGGCGGATCTCATGTTGTTTCTCGAGCGACGAAGGCCGGACCTGGAGCGCCGCGCGGCTTCTCTTCGACGGCCCGGACGACGACCGCGACCCGTCCATCGTTCAGCTGCCCTCGGGACGGCTCCTCTGCAATTTCTTCATCCTCCGCCGCAAGGAAGGGCCGACGCAGCCGGCCTGGGACGGGTTGGGCACGTGGCTCGTCGAGTCGGACGACCTCGGCCGGACCTGGTCGGCCCCGCGGCGGATATCCGCGGATTATTATTGCAGCTCGCCCGTCCGCGTCCTCCCCGATGGGCGCCTGATGCTCGGGCTCTACCGCGAGGAGCAGGGCCGGGCCTGGGGCGCGGTGACCTCCAGCGCCGACGGCGGCAGGACCTGGGGGCCGGTCGTCGACATCCCCAACGGCGGCTGGAAGCTCGACGCCGAAACCGATGTCGTCCGCCTGGCCGATGGGACGCTCCTCGCCGCCGAGCGCGAGAAGGCGACGAGCATGTGCTGGTCGATCTCCAAGGACGGCGGCCGGACCTGGAGCGTCTCGGCGCCCCTGGGTTTTCCGGGGCACTGCCCGTATTTCCTGAAGACGCGGCGCGGCGTCCTTCTCCTCGCCCACCGGCTGCCCCAGACTTCCCTCCACTGGAGCCTCGACGACGGCCGGACCTGGAGCGCGAACGTCCTCGTCGACGACCTCATCGGCGCCTACCCGTCCATGGTCGAGCTCCGCGACGGCTCCATCCTGATCGTCTACTATGAAGAAGGTGCGGGATCGAGCATCCGGGCCAGGAAATTTGCCGTCGACGCCGGCGGCGTCAAGTGGCTGACCTTCGGCTCCGGGGCGCGTTCCGCTCCGGCAGATAAAGGCGAGACTCTCAAGAAGGTTTTCGCCAGGAAGATTGCCTACACCAAAGCCAGCCCGTTCTACCGGGAGCTCCACACGCCGCATCTCAGAAAGTTCCATCCCGGTCCTTGGCGCCCGGGTCCGGGCGAGGCCCTGATCGATTCCGCCTGGTCGGTGCGGGCCGAGGGGACCTCCGACCCTCCCGGGCCTTTCGCTCTCGAGGAGATCCGGACGTTTTTCGCGGACGCTGGCGGCTTTCAACCGGCGACGGGAGCGGCGGAGAAAGAGATCGTCCTCAGGATTCGCGGCCGGTCCCGCGACACCCTCGAAGCCGACGGCTATTCGCTGAATATCACAGAGACCGGCGTCGCGATCGAAAGCCCGACTTGGCGGGGCGTCCTCTACGGCGTCTATGACTTCGAGCGGCTTCTTCTCGAGCGCGGCATCCCGGCCCTCCAGCCGCTTTCGCGCGCCCGCAAGCCCCTCTATGGCATCCGGATGTTCGGCGACGTCTACGGGACGTTCACGGTCAGCGGATTGCACATCGAGCGGCCCGTCAGCCGCGACACATTCTCGGCCCTCAGCCGCTTCGGCGCCAACGCGACCTTCACCTTCGTTCAGCTCGGCGATTACCTCGACGGCCGGACCTGCCCGGAACTGCGGAATCCCGACTGCGAGAAAAACCTCGCCGAACTCAACGGGCTGGCAGAGATGGCCAAGTCCGCCGGCGTGACGCTCTTCCTCGACGCCTACAACCCGAAGCTCCCGGCCGGCCATCCGCTTTTCAAGGCCCATCCGAACGCCATGGGCGCGACCCAGCACGGCGGAGACATCCATTGCCTCTGTCCCTCGGACCCGGAAACGCTGAAGTTCATTGCCGACTCCTGGGCCGAGGTCTTCCGGCGTGTCCCGTCGCTCGGCGGCATGGTGGCCATTATCGGCGGCGAGGGCTTTTACCACTGTTTCATGCGTAGTGGAAAGGGTGGGCCCGACTGCCCGCGCTGCGCCGGCCGGCGCGCCGAAGACGTCGTCGCGGACCTGACCAACACCGTCTTCCGTGCCGTGCGGAAGGTCAGGCCCGAGGCCGAGTTCCTCGCCTGGCCCTATTCCGCCTTCACCTGGTCCGCCGATCCTTTCCAGCTTGGTCTCATCGCCAGGCTCGATCCCGGCATCCAGATCGTGCCTGAAATCGACAAGGACTTCCATTACGCCAAGGACGGATACGTCAAAGACATCTGGGACTATTCCATCGATTTCCTCGGCCCGAGCGACCGGTACATGGCCATGTCGGAGGCCGCCCGGCGGCGCGGCCTCAAGGTCTGCGCCAAGACCGAGACGGCCGTCTCGCTGGAGATGAACGGCGTCCCCTATATCCCATGCCTCCAGCGGTGGGGCGAGCGGGCCGGAATCGTCCGCGGCCAGAGGCCGGATTCCGTCCTGTACGCCTACGACGTCACCGGTTTCTCCAGGTCGCGCCCGGAGGAGCTGGCCGGCCGGCTGAGCTGGGAACCCTCGGGGACGGCCGCGGAGGAAATCCGGGCTATCGCCCTTCGTGACTTTGGATCCGGCGCGGCGGACGAGGTCGTCGGGGCCTGGGCGGATTTCAGCCAGGCGCTGGGACATACGTCTTATCTCACGCACGGCTATTACAAAGGTCCGAGCTTCATCGGTCCGGGCCAGCCGCTGATGCTCGAGGAGGCCGGCCTGCCGCCCGAACTCTTCGGCCGCTTCTTCTATCTGGCCGAGAACGACCTCTCGGAAGGGACGATCGAGGCCGCTCTCCTCCGGCCGATCTATGCGGCGGATATCCGAGTATCGGCCGCCGAGATGGCGGACATGGACAAGGCTGTGGCCCTGTGGGACAGGGGAGTGGAGAGGCTGGCCGCGGCCCGGACGCAGGCGGCTGGGACCTTCCGGCCGGAGATCGAGCGCGAGTTCACGCTATGCGCCTACCTGGGCACCGCCTTCCGGGCCATCTGCTTCGGCAACCATTTCTTTTCGCTGAGGGCGGAATACTCTGACCTTCTCAAGGACGGCCGTCTGTCAGCGGCGGCGAAGGCCAAAGCCCGGGGACTTCTCGCGGAGATGGAAAAGATCGTCCAGGCCGACCTCGACAATGCCCGCAAGGGATTGGCATACGCCCGGCAGGATCCCCGTCTCGACCTGGCCGTCCGTCTCGATCTTGACTATCAGCCCCTGGCGAGGATCATCGAGGCCAAGATCGCCTACGCGGAAGGGAGCGTTCGCGAGCAGTTCGCCGTCGCCCGTTCCCGCTTATCGGCTGACTGAGAAACGGGGGATTTCCTACCCCCCGATCTTGAACATGTCGCTCGACAGGGCGGCCAGGCTGCCGCGCTCCCACTTCTTTTTATCACGGCGGGCCGTCCGGAGAAGGGCGGCCAGTCCGCGGGAGCCGGGGCGGCCCTCCCGGAGGACGCTCTTCACGTCGATGCCTTCCTTGTCGAAGAGGCAGAGCCGCAGGCGGCCGTCGGCGCTCAGCCTGAGCCGCTCGCAGCCCGCGCAGAACGGCTCCGAGACAGGGGTGATGAGGCCGAGCCTTGCGCCGGACGCCGTCCGATAGATCCTGGCCACGCCGTCCGCGTCCGGCCGGGCCTCGAGCGGTCCGAACGACGCGGTGATCGTCCGCCGGATTTCCTCGCCTTTGACGAAGAGGGCCGGCCGCCAGCTGCCGAGCTCCTTGCATTCGGATGACAGGCCGCTCGTCGGCATGAGCTCGATGAACCGGACCTCGACCCGCTCCCGCTCCGCGAACCGCACGAAGTCGGGGATTTCGTCGTCGTTGACGCCGCGGATGACGACCATGTTGATCTTGACGGGCTCGAGGCCGGTCCGGCGGGCGGCCGAGATACCCTCGATGACCTTGTCCAGTCCGCTCCGCCGCGTGATCGATTCAAACCTCTCCCGCCGCAGCGTGTCCAGGCTGACGGTGACCCGGCGGAGCCCGGCCGCCTTGAGGGTCGCCGCGGCCTCCGCGAGATGAGAGCCGTTGGTGGTCAGGGCGAGATCATCCGGGCCGAGACGGGCGAGTTTGCCGACGAGCGCCTCGATGCCCCGGCGGACGAGCGGCTCGCCGCCCGTGAGACGGAAGCGCCGGATGCCGGCGCCCATGGCCGCCCGGGCCACGGTCTCGATCTCCTCGTAACTCAGCAGGTCGTCCGGCGTGACGAGCGTGACGCCGGACTCAGGCATGCAGTAGACGCAGCGGAAATCACAGCGGTCCGTGACCGAGATGCGGAGGACCTTAGAGTTTTTCAATGCGGTCTCCGGCCCGGACCGTGCCTCCCTCGAGGACCTCGCAGAAAATCCCCAGGCCGGGCATGATGCAGTCGCCGGCCAGCTTGTAGATGGCGCAGCGGGTGTGGCACTCCTTGCCGATCTGGCTGACCCTCAGGCGGACGTTCCCGCCGCCGGCCCGGACGACGAGCTCGTCGCCGATCTCGAGATTCCTGAGATCGACGCCGCGCGTCGTCAGGTTCTCGGCGTAGGCGCCGGGGCCGATCTCGATGCGGGCCTCCCCAGCGCCCTCGGCGAGCCTGGCCTTTTGATCCTCGATGCTCTCGAGCATGAGGAGCGAAACCTGGCGATGGCCGAAACCCCGGTGGGCGTCCTCGCGGATCCCTTCTCCGGCGATGATCAGCGCCTCGGGGACGGGCGTCTTGGCCTGGCCCTTCTTCCGGCTGACGTTGATGGAGACGATCGTGCCGGACTTTCCCGCGGCGCCCCGCGGCGCGCCGGGTCCTTCGGCGTCCGGCCGCGCGTCGGCGGTCATTTCCCTCTCCGGAACGTCCCGCTCTTGCCGCCGCTCTTGAAGTCGAGCCTCAGCCGGCCGATCTCCGCGCCCCTCTCGACGGCCTTGACCATGTCGTAGATCGTCAGGGCGGCCACGGCCGCGCCGGTCAGGGCCTCCATCTCCGCTCCCGTCCGGGCCTCGGCCCTGACGCTGCAGCGGATCTTGATGCCCGTTTTCAGCATTTCCGTTTCCACGGCGACGTTGTCGATCGGAATCGGGTGGGCCAGGGGGATGAGCTCGAAGGTCCGTTTGGCCGCCTGGATGCCGGCCAGGCGGGCGGTGTTGAGGACCTCGCCCTTGGCGATTTTGCGCGCCCGGACGAGACGGAGAGTCGCCGGGCCGAGCTTGATCGTGCAGGAAGCGACGGCCTCGCGCCGCGTCACGGGCTTCTCGCCGACGTCGACCATGCGGGCCTGGCCCTCGGTGTCGATGTGCGTGAGTTTTCCCATGGTCAATCCATGAACAGGACGTCGACGGCGCTTCCCTTTTCGATCCGGGAGACGTCTGGGGGGACGACGATGAGGACCCGGCTGCCGACCATAGACCTCAGGACGCCGCTCTTCTGGTCCGGGAAGGTGTCCACGCGAAGCTCGGGGCCGCCCGCGGCCAGAATGCCCCGGAGGAACTGGGTCCGCCCGGGCTTGAGGGAGATATCCCGCTCGAGGACGGCCCGGCCGGCGCGCAGGCCTCGGCTCGTCCGTCCGAGCATCCGGTCGAGGGCCGGCCGGACGAAGAGATGGAACGTCACCATGGCGCTCGTCGGGTTTCCGGGCAGTCCGAAGACGAGCCGGCGGCCCTGGAGGCCGAAGAAAACGGGCTTGCCCGGCTTGATCCGAACCTGCCAGAAGACAGGCCGGACGCCGAGGGCGCGGAGCTCTTCCTTGACCAGATCGTAGTCGCCGACCGACACGCCGCCCGAGAGGATGAGGATGTCGGCCTTCCCCGCCTTGCCGATCCTGGCCGCGAGCGAGGCGCTCCGGTCGCGGGCGATGCCGAGGTAGGCGGCTTCGGCGCCGGCCTGGAGGGCCATGGCGCGGAGGGCGTGGCCGTTCGCGTTCCGGATCTGCCCGGGCCGCAGTTTCCGCCGGCCCGGCTCGACGATCTCGTCGCCCGTGGCGACGACGGCCAGCCGCGGGCGGCGCGTGACGCGGACCGCGGCGCGGTTGAGGGCGGCCAGCATGCCGACCTCGGCCGGCCCGATCAAATCGCCTTTTCCGAGGACAATCTCTCCCTTGCGGACGTCCTCGCCGGCCTGGCCGGTGTTATCGCCGGCGCGGACGGGACGAAGGACCTTGACCCGGCCGCCGGCCTTCTCGGTATACTCGACCATGACCACGGCGTCGGCGCCCTTCGGCAAGGGAGCGCCGGTCATGATGCGGACGGCTTGGCCCGGGCCGATGGCGGAGCGGCAGCAGCGTCCGGCGGGCAGGTCCTCGATGACGTCGAGTTCGACGCCGGCGGCGCCTTCGGCCGGCCTGGTGTCGGCCGCCCTGACGGCGTAGCCGTCCATCGTCGACTTGGCGAAGGGGGGGATGGGGGCGCCGGCGCGGACGTCGCCGGCCAGCGTCCTGCCGAGGCAGTCGGTCAGCCGGACGGACTCCGCCGGCAGGCGCTTAGCCTTCGACACGACCTCGCGGACGGCGTCCTCGAAATCAATCCCCTTCGCGGGAATCCGCGGACATAAGTCCGCGGAGGGATAGCGAACTCCCCGCTTCGGGGACAGGCGCTCCGGGGCCTGCCGTGGGCAGATCCCACGGATGTAAGTCCGTGGAGCTTCAGTCATGCGCTTTCTCCGGCGGCTCGGAGCCGATGATCTCCACCGCTTCCGGTTCGAATTTTATCAGAACGCTCCGGGAAAGGAAAATCCCCCGGGCTTCGACCTCGGCCAGGGGCAGGGTGGCCCTGAATGTCAGGCCGCCGCTGACCCTGATCAGGGCCAGGCCGGCCTCCGCCGCCTCCAGGCGGGTGACCCGTCCGGCAAAAACGTTGGGCCCGGCGCCGGGCGCGGCCGGATGCCCGGCGGCGTGGATGTCGATCGCGGCCGGATTGATGACGCAGGTGACGTGGCCGCCGACCCTGCCGGGGAAGACGATCCTCGCGCCCGGATGGGGCTCTATCCAGCTCATCCGGCCGTCGGATTCGGCCATGCCGCTGAAGCAGTTCTCGTGGCTGAAGCGGACGCGCCTGCCGCCGGAAAGATAGAGGATGTCGTCGGCCAGGCGGGAGGCCTGGGAGAAGTTGTGGCTGGAGAAGACGACGGCGGCGCCCGTCTCGCGGCGGATCTCCAGGATGGCCGCCTCGATCCGAAAGGCCAGCCCGGCCTCGATGTTGGCCGTGGGCTCGTCGAGGAGAAGGGCCCTGGGGCGGAGGGCCATGGCCCGGGCCAGGGCGACCCGCTGGGCCTGGCCGGCGCTCAGGCTGGACGCAGGCGTCTCTTCCCGGCCGTCGAGCTCGACCAGGGCCAGGGCCCGGCGGGCGCGCTCCCGCCGTTCCGCCTCGGGCCGGCCGCGGACCTTGAGCCCGAAGGCGACGTTGTCGAGGATCGTGCCTTTGAAAAGATAGGGGTGGTGGGTGACGAGCACCGCTTCGCGGCGGGCGAGCAGGGCGCGGCTTTCGTCCGTCCAGGGATCCTCGCCGAAGAATTCCAGCCGGCCGCGCCCCGGCCGGGCCAGAAACGCCAGGAGCATGAGGAGCGTCGTCTTGCCGGCGCCGTTGGGGCCGACGAGGGCCAGGACGTCTCCGGCGCCGACGCTCAGGGCGTCGATGTCCAGGGCGAAGCCGGTCCGGCTTTCCGGATAGGCGTAGTGGACGTCCTCGAGCGAATAGGCGGGGTGGGACATCCTAGTCCTTGCTCCTCAGGCCGACCTGGACGAGGATGTTGATGCCGAGCGTCAGGACGAGGAGGATGGCGCCGAGGATGACGCCGTTCGTGAATTCGCCTTTGGCCGATTCGAGGGCGATGGCCGTGGTGATGTTGCGGGTGGCGTTGCGGATGTTGCCGCCGAGCATCATGGCGATGCCGACCTCGGAGACGGCCCGGGCGAAGCCGGCCAGGACGGCGACGAGCAGGGCGAACTTCGCTTCGCGCAGGACGACCCAGCCGGCCTGGCGGCGGCTGGCGCCGAGCGTCAGGGCGGTCAGGCGGGCGCGGCGGTCGACTTGGCGGAGGGCCGTGTACGAAAAGCCGGTGATGAGCGGCAGGATGAGGAAGATCTGGCCGATGGTCATGGCCGTCTGAGTGTAGAGGAGGCCGAACCGGCCGAACGGACCGCTGCGACTGAGCAGGTAATAGAAAAGGAGGCCGATGACCACGGTCGGCGCGGCCATCCACGTTTGGTTGATGAGGAGAAGGGCGCGCTTGCCGCGGAACTCCCGGCTGGCGAGAGAGAGGGCGGCGGGCACGGCGAGAAGGCTGGCGGCGAGGGCGGCCAGGCCGCTCGTCTTGAGCGAGATCCAGATGGCCAGGAGAAGCTCGCGCGCGATCACGGCCGGGCGCTCGCTGCGGGAGATTCAGTCCAAACGATCATGGCGGGCCGTCACTTGAGGGCGTCGACTCCGGGCTGGGCGGCGAGGGGCTCGAAGAGCGGGCGGGCGGACTTGCCCTTGAACTCCCCGACCAGCTTCTGGCCGCGCGGCGAGGTGAGAAAGGCGATGAAGGACATCGCCTCGTCATAGCGGGCGGACGCGAACTTGGCCGGGTTGACGGCGATGACGGAATAGATGTTTTCGAATTCGGGCGAGTTTTCGCAGAGGGGCTTGAGACCGGTCAGGCCGGGAAGGCCGTAGAAGGTGGCCGTGTCGGTCAGCGTGTATCCCTGACGCTCGGCGGCGATCTGCAGGGTTTGGGCCATGCCCTGGCCGGTTTCGAGGTAGTTCCCGTCGGGCTTGCCGCCGGCGAGGGCCCACAGGTCGAGCTCCCGGGCGTGGGTTCCGGACTTGTCGCCGCGGCTGACGAAGACGGCGCCGGAGGCCTTGAGCCGGCGGAGGGCCGCCACGGCGCCGGTGGCCGCGGAAACGCCGGCGGGGTCCGCGGCCGGGCCGACGATCATGAAATAGTTCCGGGCGAAGACGCGCCGGTTGACGCCGAAACCGTCCCTGAGGAACTCCTCCTCGAGCTTGCGGGCGTGGACGATGACAACGTCGGCGTTTCCGTCCCGGGCCTGCTTGAGGGCCGCGCCGGTGCCGACGGCGATCCACTTGAGGGTGATGCCGGTGTCCTTCTTGAATTCGTCGGCGAGGACGTTGAGGAGGCCGGTGGCGTCGACGCTGGTCGTCGTCGCCAGCATGAGCGTGCGCTCGACGGCCGAGGCGGCGAGGCTGGAGGCGCTGGGGAATTCGACCTTCCCGGTCCGTTCGCCGCTCGAAACAAACCCGGCGGCGGCGCTCACCGGGGCAATGAGGAACAGTGCCGCCCACGACAGATATCTCAGGGAATGACGCGAGATGTGGCGCACGGTGTCTCCTTTTCGATCACGGAAGGAGGAGCCGTTTCCCGCTCCTCCCTAGCGGTCGAAGGGCATGACCGGACCGGCTGTAGCGCCTTCGACTCGGAGCAATTCAATCAATAGCATACCAGGCCAGCCCCTGTAAAGGCCGCCGCGCTCCGCGAGGGGGGTGGGCATGAAGTGGAGCCGTTTCCTATCCCCCCGCGGCCGTGGATGTGACGATATCCGCCGGAAAGGCTTAAGTCCGCGTTTTTGCCCCGCGAGTTCAATAGTGAAGTGCAACACTTGGGATAGTTTATTAAGGAGGTGCTATCCTAAGTGCCGATGGGAAAACACTATAGACATCTGACAGTGACCCAACGCGAACGGCTTGCC
>Ga0315282_10013474_pt1 | contig 12328 bp, 7 predicted proteins | sample YL17G07_20_MG_FD_203693 | JGI IMG/M metagenome (GOLD analysis project Ga0315282, IMG submission 203693) | Sediment microbial communities from Yellowstone Lake, YNP, Wyoming, USA - YL17G07_20 | ecosystem: Environmental > Aquatic > Freshwater > Lake > Sediment | place: USA: Wyoming | collected... | reverse complement strand
TCGGATCGAACAGGTAGACGCTCGATGTCGTCACCTCCGGCTTGAGCTGCCTGAGCACGCCGATGTTGTCGAGGATGTAGAACGACCGCCCGTGGGTCGCGACGACCAGGTCCTTCTGCTCGACGGCGATGTCGTGCACCGGCGTGTCGGGCAGGTTCAGCGACAGCGGCTGCCAGTCGGCGCCATCGTCGAACGACACGTAGATGCCGTGCTCGGTGCCGGCATACAGCAGCCCCTGACGTTTCGGGTCCTCGCGGATCGCCCGCGCGAAGTCGCGCGGCCCGATACCGTTGACGATCTTCGTCCAGGTCTTGCCATAGTCGTCGGTCCGGTAGAAGTACGGCGCGAAGTCGTCGCGCTGGTACCGGTTGGCCACCACGTAGGCCGTTCCGGGCCGCGAGGGCGACGCTTCGACCAGGCTGATGCGACTGAATTCGGGCAGATCGGGCGGCGTCACCTTGTCCCAGGTCTGGCCGCCGTCACGCGTGATCGACACGACCCCGTCGTCTGATCCGGTCCAGATGGTGCGGGCATCCTGCCGGGACGGCGCGATGGTGAAGATCGTCGCGTAGGTCTCGACGCCGGTCTGGTCGAGGGTGATCGGGCCGCCCGACGGCCCCATCGTGCTCGGTTCGGCGCGCGTGAGGTCGGGGCTGATTCGCTCCCAGCTCTGCCCCTCGTTGGTCGTCCGCCAAAGATGCTGCGAGCCGATGTAGATCACGGTCGGATCGAGCGGCGAGATCACAATCGGGAACGTCCACTGGAACCGCTCCTTCATGTCGTTCGACGCATGGCCCATCGGGTTCTCGGGCCACACGTTGATCTGGCGCATCTGGCCGGTCGCCCGGTCGTCGCGCGTGATGAGGCCGCCGTAGCTGCCCGCGTAGAAGATCTCGGGCTTCCGCGGGTCCGAGGCGATGTAGCCGCTTTCGCCGCCGCCCACCGGGTACAGGTAGTCGCCGTTCCCGGTGCTCGGCACGCACGCAGTGCTGTTGTCCTGCTGCGCCCCGCAGACGTCGTAGGGGATCTTCGCGGTCGTGATCACGTGGTAGAACTGGGCCGTCGGGAATGTCTGCGGCGTCCAGGTCTCGCCGCCATTGACCGACACGTTCGCGCCGCCGTCGTTGCACTCGATCATCCGCTGCGGGTCGTTGGACGCAATCCAGAGGTCGTGGTTGTCGCCGTGCGGCACGCGGATCGCCTTCCACGTCTTGCCCGCGTCGGTCGAGCGGTAGAAGCCGGTGTTCAGGACGTAGACCTTGTCCCGCTCCTTCGGGTCGGCGTAGACGCGCGTGTAGTAGAAGGCACGCTGCCGGAAGCGCCGCTCGTCGTTCACCTTGGTCCAGGTGGCGCCCCCGTCGTCCGAGCGGAAGATGCCGCCGTCCTCCGCTTCCACGATCGCATACACGCGGTTCGAGTCGGCGCCCGCGACCGACAGGCCAATCTTGCCGATGATCCCTTTCGGCAGCCCGGGGCTCTTCGTCAGCTCGGTCCAGTGGTCACCGCCATCGGTCGACTTGAAGAGCCCGCTGCCTGGCCCGCCGCTCGACAGCGAGTGCGGCGTCCGGAACACCTCCCAGAGCGACGCATACAGGACCTGCGGATTCTTCGGATCGAAAACGAGGTCGATCGCGCCGGTGCGGTCGTTGCGGAACAGGATCTTCTCCCAGGTGCGGCCGCCGTCCCTGGAGCGAAGAACGCCGCGCTCGGGGTTCGTCGCGTACGGATGGCCCAACGCCGCGACATAGACGAGGTCCGGGTTGGACGGGTGGATCCGGATCTTGGCAATCGTCTGCGTGTCGGCAAGCCCGGACGGCTTCCAGGTCTTGCCGCCGTCGGTCGACTTGTAGACGCCATCGCCCTGGATGATGTCGCCGCGCAGCTCGGTCTCGCCGGTCCCAATGTAGACGATGTCGGGGTTCGACTCGGATACCGCGACCGCGCCGACCGACGAGCTCGTGATCTGACCGTCGGTCACCGGCTTCCACGTCGTGCCGCCGTCGGTCGTCTTCCAGAGCCCGCCACCGGTTGCGCCGAAGTAGTACTCGAGCGGCCGGCTCGCGCTGCCCGCTGCGGCGATCGACCGGCCCCCGCGATTCGGCCCGATACCACGCCACTTCAAGCCGGAGAAGAAGCTGGCGTCGTACCGTCCGGCCGAACCCATCTGCGCCGACAGCGACACCGGTCCCCACCCCCACGCCAGCGCCAGAGCCCAGACGAAACCCATGGCGGTTGCTGCGCCCTTCCACGATCGTTGCATGTCCTCTTCTCCCTTGCTGCCGCACCCGGCCGCACGGCGACACCGGTCGCTACCGGACCGCGCGCAGGACGAGCGTGAGACTGAAACTGATAGGCCCGAAGCGCAGCAATCGTAATGCGTACGCGGAACCGCTGACAAGTCGTGCCGCGGCGCGTCAAAGAGCACCCGGACCTGCTGTTACCTGAGGGCCGGGGCGAAGTGCTCGCGAAGGAACCGATCAAGCTCCTCGAGGCTCCGCTACCCGAATGTGGTGCAGCGCGGGTGGGTGTTGCCAGCAATGAGGCGCGAGATCGAACTGAGCCGCGTGACGTCGAACAGGTAGACGCGCATGGGTGAGAAGCCAGCGGTTCTCCCTCACCCGCAGGCCGCATGGGCAGGAGCGAGCTGAAACGAAAACGCCCGCCGTCGAGCCGCAACGCCTACCGGCCCCCATCGGTAGGCGCCACGTACTCGCCGGCGGGCCTTGCCTTCAGAATGAGCACAGACAATGCCAACGGCTCAGGGGCCAAAGATCGCCGAATCCTGCAAGAATCCTCGGCTGTGCGGCACGAGCCGGCCCACATAGGCTTCCGGGATGCCGACGCCGTCGCCGGATTCCTGGCACCGCACCCGCGCGGGCCTTGCCCGGCCACGCGGCCACCGGCGCAACCCGTTGATAAATGCGGACCCATCTCATCCTGCGAGTGGCACGCAAGTCGCAAGGGCTGGTTTCCTTCGCATGGATACCATCGACTTGCCTCCGCGTCCGCTCGTGCTCATCGTCGATGACGACGCCGACACCCGCGAGCTGTACGCCGCCTACCTTCGAAACGAGGGCTTCCGCGTCGAAGTGGCGCGGCACGGACTCGAGGCGGTCGAGAGAACCTTCAAGGTCCTCCCCGACGTGATCCTGATGGACCTCCTCATGCCGACTCTCGACGGCTGGGAGGCCATGCGGCTGCTTCGGAGCCGGCCGCACACCCGCCGCATCCCGATCATCGCGCTGACCGGCGACAAGGAAATCAGGGATCTGAAGCTGGCCAAGAACGCGGGCTGCGACGTCGTCCTGCTGAAACCGTGCGCGCCCGAAGAGGTGCGCGCGGCGATCCGACGGCTGACCGACACGGCCAGGGTGAGCTGAGCACCCAATCCCACCGCTGCGGGGGCGCCCACCGGCGACAGACTGCTCAGTCTGACAACCACCGGATCGGGGGCTAGGATGCCGGTGGCTGTTCCAGCATCTGGAGTTCGGCTCTGCCTCTCAGCGTGCATTCACCCCTCCTGATCTAGGGTTGCACGCAACTCACCGACCTCGTGAAGCATGCGCCGAGTGTCGCACCAGGCGCCGCGTTCCGCAAGAGACAGAACCTGTGACGTTCGACGGCGGTCGCCGTGGCAGGGGCCGCCGGGCACAGGCGCGAGGAACCCCGGGCCGCAGGGCCCATGGGCCCATGCGCGCGATGCGCCTGGGCGCGCAGCCTGTGCTAGACTCGCGCGGCCTGGTACGAACCTGCCTGACGATCGTCATCGGATCCTGGCGGCGCGACAAGGTTCGGCTCTTGCTCCGTGCGACTTCCACGACAGCGTTTTCTCGTATGGCTCCGTTCCAGCCTCGCAGAGGGGAAAGGCGAAGACCGCGATGCTTCTCACCAACAAGGTGGCTCTCGTGACGGGTTCGGGGCGCGGTCTCGGCTGGGGGATCGCGCGGGCGCTTGGCCGCGCAGGTGCGCGAGTCTGCATATCGGACGTCAACGACGGCGAGCTGGTGCGAGCCGCTCGTGATCTTGCCGAGGACGGCACCGAGCACCTCAGCCTCCACTTGGACGTCTCCGACCTCGCCGAATTTCGAGCCGTCGTGCGCCACGTGGTCGATCGCTGGGGAACACTGGACACGTTGGTTCACAACGCCATCTACATGCCTCTGATCACCTACGAAGAGACGACCCCGGAGAATTGGTGGCAGCAGATCAACGTCGGACTCGGCGGACTGTTCAATGGAACGTATGCCGTATGGGACGTGATGAAAGCGCAGGGAGGCGGTCACATCATCGGCATTGCCAGCGGCTCCAGTTTCCGCGGCTTCAAGAGAGAGATTGCCTATTGCACGATCAAGCACGGGCAGGAAGGTTTCGTCAAGGCGCTTTCGCTCGAAGCCAGGCTGTGCAACATCGCGCTCAATACCATCGGACCCGGCATCCCCATCAAGCCGACGCGAATCACCTGGGCGGAATTCGACCAGGCGCCAGCGGAGGTGAAAGCCACCTGGGCGGATCCGGTCGAGCTCGGCAAGGCGTGGGTCTGGCTGGCTGCCCAGCCCCCCGGCCGTTTCAGCGGCTATCGGTTCGATGCTGCCAACATCGTCAAGACGATCGCGGAGGAAGGCTACGAGTTTACGTTTGCGCCGCAGAAAGTCACTCGATATGCGGACGACTTTCTCGCGCGGCAAGAGTGGTACGCGAGCTATCCAGAGTAAGCCTCGCCTTGCGCCTTGCCAGGCGATGATCCGCCGCTCTCCCTTCGAAGAAGGGCGCCAGGGTTGGAGTGCCGTCGTGCCGCAGGCGTGCTATGCTTTCGCGGCCGATCGGGCCAACCTTCCACTCCGGTTGGCCGGGATGCAGTGTCCGTGGTCAATGTCCCTCGGCGTTGCCGCGGCGAATTGCTCCGGGCGGCGCGTGTCATGCTCACGGCGGCGCTTCTCACGGTGTGCCAGGCGCCGCCCGCTGCCGCTTCCGCTTGGCGACCTCAGACCGGTTTCTGGAACTACCACCTCGCGGCGGTCGAAGCCACCGGGCTGCGCCATGTGAGCCGCGCACAGCTTGTCGCCATCAGCGGGCTGAAGCCCGGGAGCTACGTGAAGCCCGCCGACGTGGAGGTTGCCAGAGGTCGCCTTCTCCAGTCGGGCCTCTTCGAAAGCGTCGGCTACCGGTTCGAGGGGACCGGCTACCAGCTGACTCTCGTGTGGACCGTCCAGGAGCCTTCCTGGGACATCCCGGTCCTCTTCGACAACTTCGTCGGGTTCACCGACGATCAGCTGAAGCGGGCCGTCGCCCGGGAGCTGCCCCCCTTCGATGGCAGCACGCCCGGCCTCCCCGCCACTCTGAACCGAATCACGAGGGCCCTCGAACGTTTCGCGCGCGACGCGAAGGAGCCTGGCACGATCGACTACGTGCTCATCGACGATCCCACCAGTGGCACCCGTCGGTACGTCTTCCGGATCCATCGGGCCAGCGGGGAGATGCCGATCTGCGCTCTGAGCTTCCAGGGAGCCTCCGACGCCTTCCGGCAGGAGCTCGTCGTCACGGCGCGGCCGCTCCAGAACACGAACTACTCGAAGGACTTCGTCATGCGGTTTGCAGACCAGAACCTGGTCCCGGTCTACCGGCTGCAGGGGTACCTGCGAGCCCGGGTGCAGAGTGTCACGGCCGAGCGCGAAGGCGTGTCCGAAGGGGGCTGCAAAGGTGGCGCAGCGGTCGTCATCACGCTCGACGAAGGCGCCCCGTACACCTGGAAGGCGCCCACGTGGCGCAACAACACGGTGTTCCAGGCGGCCGAGCTCGACGCGTTCCTTGGAATCGAGGCGGGCGAGACAGCCGACGGAGCGAAGATCGACCAGGGGCTCCAGACCGTTGCGGACGCCTATCGCCGCAAAGGTCACATCGGCATCGTGGTGTTCCCAAAACCGGATTTCGACGATGTCAAACACGTGGTGGCGTACACGATCCAGGTGAGCGAGGGCCCGCAGTACCGCATGGGCGGATTGAGGATCATCGGGCTGGCGCCGGAGGCAGCGGACCGCGTCAAGGCCGGTTGGCTGCTCGCGGAAGGCGCGGTCTTCGATGGCATCTACCCTTCGGAATTCGTCAAGGAGCTGAAAGCCCGGGAGAGCCACACGCTGGCCGGCGTCAAGGAGATCAAGACCGAGCTCAAGCCGAACTCGGCGACGCACACGGTCGATGTCGTCATCACGTTCACCGGCGCCACGGACGTCTGAAGCCGTCATGTCCCCCGTCATACCCGCCCGGAATCCCACGCCGACACCATTCGAGATCGCCGCTCACGCGCTGCCCTGAGAATCCCAGCCGCCGCGTACAGCAAAACGGCCCGCAGTTGCGGGCCATTTCGGCGGGTTGAAGGTGGTCGGGGCGAGTGGATTTGAACCACCGACCCCTCGGTCCCGAACCGAGTGCTCTACCAGGCTGAGCCACGCCCCGACCGGCGAGAGACGCTATCTTACCTCAGGTTGACCCTCGAGGGAAAGCTGCTCGACGGCGTCGAGGGCTTCGTAGGCCGTCATGTCGGGTTGGAGCGGCGTCACCGACACGTAGCCGTCGCGCACCGCCTGGTAGTCGGACCGGTCGTGCGGCTCCCATTCGTCCTCTGCCTCGCCGATCCAGTAGTACGGCCGGCCCTTGGGATCCCGGCGCTCGCTCACCGACGTCACGTGGTTCCGCTTCGCCTGCACCGTCACCCGGTACCCCTTCGCCCGCCGGGCGGGCACGTTCACGTTCAGGAACGTGCGCGGCGGCAGGCCGCGCTTGAGCACCGCCTCGGCGATCGTGGCCGCCACCTGCGCCGCCTGCCCCAAGTCGTACTCGCCGTCGCGGCGTTCGAGCGACAGCGCAACGGCCGGAATCCCGAGCAGCGCCCCCTCGAGGGCGCCCGACACCGTCCCCGAATAGGTGATGTCGTCGCCGAGGTTGTACCCCTTGTTGATGCCCGAGACGACGAGATCGGGAAGCCCCCGGAGCACCCGCGTGACGGCGATGTTCACACAGTCGGTCGGTGTGCCGTCGACGGTGTAGCGCCGCTCCCCGAGCTGCTCAAGGCGCAGCGGGTGGTAGAGCGTGAGCGCGTGACCGATAGCGCTCGCCTCGCGCATCGGCGCGACGATGGTGACCTCACCAAGCGGCGGCAGCGCATCCGCTAGCGCCTCGAGGCCCGGCGAACGGATGCCGTCGTCGTTGGTGATGAGGATTCGGGGCATCAGCAGATGGCAGACGGCAGCGAGCAGGTGTCCCGCAGGAAGCCGACCACCCAATTATAGCATTCGCGGCCGGCGGGCCCCGCTCAGCCGGACGCCCCTCGCCGTCCGGCACTTTCGGGAACGAGCGCAAAGAGCGACATCGTCGCCAGAACGGCGAAGGCCGCGCCGACGCCGAACGCTGCCGGCGCGCCGGCCAACTTCCAGATGACGCCGAACAGGACGCTGGCGACGAGCGCGCCGATCCCCAGGACCGCGTTGTAGTAGCCGAACGCGGTGCCGCGGAGCTCGGGCGGCACCAGATCGGCAACCAGCGCCTTTTCGGTCCCTTCCGCAAACCCGTAGTAGAAGCCGTAGACCAGGAACCAGGCGACCAGTCCGCTCAGGCTCTCCGTCATCGCAAAGCCGGCGTAGACCACCGCGTAGACGATCCAGCCGGCCCCGATGATCGCGCGGCGGCCGAGACGGTCGGACAGCGCGCCGCCGTACACCGAGACGGCAGCCTTGACGACGTGGAGCAGCGCCCACACGAGCGGCACCCACATGGGCGCCATGCCCAGGTCGCTCAAGCGAAGCAGCAGGAATGCGTCGGTGGAGTTTCCAAAAGTGAACAGCACCAGGACCAGGAGGAAGACGGAGAACGGGCGGCCCAGCCTTGCCGGTCGCGTCTCGGGCCCCGGCGCCCCGCCGCCAGCGATCGGCGCGGCGACGCGTGCCCGCGTGTCGGCGAGCAGAAACAAGGTCGCTACCGCGAGCGCACCGGGGACAACGGTCAGGAGGAACAGGCGCCGGTACTGGCCGGGGTAGGCAAGCAGGAACAGGGCCGCGAGCGACGGCCCCAGGATGGCGCCGACGTGGTCCATCGCACGGTGGAACCCGAAGATGCGACCGCGCGTCTCGGGCCTGGCATACGCCGCGAGCCACGCGTCGCGCGGCGCGCCCCGCACTCCCTTGCCGACCCGGTCGACGAAGCGGATGGCGAGCACCTGCGGCCACGTCGTGACGAGCGCGATGACCGGCCGGGCGAGCGAGGACAGCGTGTAGCCGGCAATGACGATCGGGCGGCGCACCTGCCAGCGGTCCGAAAGGCGGCCGGAGACAATCTTCAGGATGCTGTTCGCGGCTTCGGCAACCCCCTCGATGATTCCCAGCGAGACGGCGCCGGCGTGGAGCACGTGCGTGAGGAACAGCGGGAGCAGCGGGTAGATCGCTTCGCTGGCGGTGTCGGTGAACAGGCTGGTCAACCCGAGCAGCCAGACGGGAGCGGGCAGGCCGAACGGCCCGCGAGGCGGTGAAGCCTCGGGTTGGACGGCTCGATCGGGCATCGCTCAAGCCCTTCTTCAGACTTTCAGAAAGATCTTTCGCCGATAGAGCGCGTAGAGGACAGCGAAGAACACGGCGAGGTTCGCCAGCGCGAACAGAAGCGAGGCGTTCTTCGGCGAAGCGATCGGTTCGAACCAGACCGTATAGATGAGGTGCTGCAGAACGACGGGCTTGCCCTCGCTTCCCGTCACCCTGATGACGATCAGCAACTTCTCGACGAGGCCCTCCAGCACGTACAACGCGATCGCGTTCAGGCCCAGGATTACGAAGGGAATGCTCCACGCCTTCCAGCCACGTAAGTCGATGATCCAGTAGCACGCCGCGAGCGTGAGGAGCGCGGCGCCTCCGGTGAACAGCACGTACGAGCCGGTCCACAGCTGCTTGTTGATCGGGAACAAGGGATGCCAGGCGAGGCCGAGCGCCATGAGCGGCAGGGCCGCCACGGCCATCCCGGCAGCCTTCCCCGAAGGCGACCGGTCGGCTCGCAGCCACAGCCCGGTAATCACCCCGATGACCGTCGTCGCGATCGCGGGCAGGGTGCTGAGGATTCCCTCCGGATCCCAGCCCGCCAGCCACGGGTGCAGCTTGTCCCACGCATGCTTCTTCCAGAGGTGACTCTCGCCGAAGACGGCGCGATCGATGAAGGCGCCAAGGTTGCCCGACGGCGAGAGATCACCGGCCGATCCGCCGGGCACCGGCATCCACGTCATGGCCGCCCAGTACACGAGCAGTACCCCAACGATCCAGCCGCCTAGGCGGATCGCGTGGCGCAGGTCCTGCCTTTCGCCATTCGGCACTGTCAGGCGGTACAGGAAGGCGGCCACCAGGTAGCAGACCGCAATGCGCTGCAGCACGCCCGGGAACCGCCATGTCGCCGGCGTGAACGCCGGGTTGAACCAGAACGGGAAACCGGTCAGGAACAGGCCGAAGCCGAGAATCACCAGCGATCGGCGGACGATGCGGGACCACGATCCGAGCGTGGACCGCGAGAGCGTGATCGCGACGCCGACGATGAAGAGGAAGTAGGGGAAGACCAGGTCGGTCGGCGTGCAGCCGTTCCACTCGGCGTGCAGCAACGGCCAGTACACGGTGTTCCAGTCGCCCGGGTTGTTCACGATGACCATCGCGGCCATGGTGAGACCCCGGAACGCATCGAGCGACAACAGCCGGGTGGCCGGCAGGGCGAGTGGCTGGACCCGTCCCGTCACACGTGCGGCCATCGATGTTCCGACATCGGCGTGACTCGTCGTCTGCACGCTGCCCCCTTGTGCCCGCCTGTGCAACCTGAGCCGTCTCACTCCGCGGTAACCCGGATCTGAGACTACCCGCCGGCGCGCGGTTTGTCATCTACGAAGTCGTGCGGCCGGCTCTGGTATCCTATCGCCGATGCGGCTCCTTGCGAGTCTCGCCTGCGCCGTCGCGCTCCTGTCCGCTCAGCCGCGACCTGCGACCGACAGTTTCGTCCCGGTCGGCGTCTGGTATGGCGGCGGCACCGCGCGTGCGCCGATGCTCTCCTCCGATCCAGCGCGCGACCGCGAAGCGTGGAGAAGGGACCTCCAGGCGATCAAGTCCCTGGGCTTCAACAGCATCAAGTGCTGGGTCGATTGGGCGACGACCGAGGCGGAACGAGGCGTCTACCGGTTCGATGCGCTCGAGCAACTGCTCGACCTCGCCGACGAAACCGGACTGCGCGCCATCGTGCAGATCTACACCGACTCGGCGCCCCAATGGGTGGGCGCCGCGTTTCCCGACGCGAGCTTCGTGACCGAGCGCGGGGAGCGCATCGGCTCGCAGGCCGCCCCCGGCTTCTGCCTCGATCACGCGGGCGTTCGCGCGGCGGTCGAGCGTTTCATCGCCGGCGTGAGCCAGCGCGCCCGCAACCATGCCTCGCTCGTCGCGCTCGACGTCTGGAGCGAGCCGCACCTGGTCAACTGGGCCTGGTTCAACGCTCCCGCCGAATTCTGTTACTGCCCGAACACGCAGGCGAAGTTCCGCGAGTGGCTCAGCAAGAAGTACGGAACCCTCGAGGCGCTCAACCGGGCCTGGTATCGGACGTTCACCAAGTGGGAGGAGGTGGAGCCGCCGCGCTACGGCACGATCCTCTCGTACACCGACTTCATCGATTGGAAGACGTTCATCCCCGACAAGCTGCGCGACGATCTGAAGATGAAAGCCGACGCGACCCGCGCGACGTTCCGGGCGCCGGCGACGCTCGGACGGTCCGCGGCCGCCGCTCCGCCGGCACCCTCGGGACCGCCTGCCTTCGTCACGTCGCACTCTGACGCGCCAGCGGTGCTCCTCAGCCCGCTGTCAGGCTACGGCAACCCGGACGACTGGTGGATGAGCCAGGTGGTCGATGCCTACGGCACGTCCGTCTATCCGAAGCACGCGTCCTCGTCCGCGCCCTGGTCGCCCACGCGGCTCGCCGCCGGCCTCGACGGCATCCGGTCGGCGGCGCGCGACAAGGGGTGGTGGGTCGGCGAGCTGCAGGCGGGCCAGGGCGCCACCGGGGTCAAGGTGGGGACCCCGGTTACCGGCGCGGACCTGCGCCTCTGGGGCTGGACGGCGCTGTCGCGCGGCGCCCGCGCCATCAGCTACTACGCCTGGTACCCGATGAGCTCAGGGTACGAGTCGAACGGCTACGGGATGATCGAGCTCGACGGCACGATAACCGACCGCGCGAAGGCGGCCGGCCAGTTCGCCCGTGTCGTCGACCGCCACCGGGCGCTCTTCTCCGCGCTGCGCCCCGAGCCTTCCCAGGTCGCCATCCTCTACAACCGCCTGTCGTACCTGGCGGGTGGAAACACCGTCGGGCCGGGGCAGACGGCCAGGAACGCGCTGCAGGGAGCCTACCGCGCGCTGTTCGAGCGCAACATCCAGGCGGACTTCGTCCACCCGGACGAGATCCTCGCCGGCCGCGCGGGCGCCTACAAGTTGATCTACCTGCCGTACCCGCTCATGCTGCCGCAGCCGGTCGCCAACACGCTCAGGGACTACGTCCGGCAGGGCGGCACGCTCGTCAGCGAAGCGCGCGTGGCATGGAGCGACGAGCGGGGGCTCGCGGCCAGCCGGATCCCGGGATTTGGGCTGGACGAGGTGTTCGGCTGCCGGGAGAAAGTGCTGCATGCACCCGAGAAGGTGGAGATGGTCGCAGAAGCGAGCCTGCCAGGGCCGTTGGTGCCGCTCTCTGGTCAGAAGCTTCGGGGCTCGGTCTACGCGGAGCATCTCGAGCTCACCAATCCCGAGGCGCAGGTCCTGGCGAGGTTTGCGGAAGCTGCTGCGACCGCCAGCGCGGGGGCGGCGGGCGATCCCGCAATCGTGGCGTCGCGTTTCGGCAAGGGCCGCGCGGTCTTGATCGGCAGCTTCCCTGCTGCGCTCTACGAGCAGGAGCAAGACGCCGCCACCGGACGTTTTCTCCAGGCGCTCGCGGCCTGGGCAGGCGTCGAGCCGTCAATCAGTATCAACGGGGCGGCCGGGCTCGTCGAGGCGCGGCTGCTCGAGTCGCCCGCGGCCCTGCTGCTCGTCGCCATCAATCACGGCGAGAGCCCGCAGGACGTGGAGCTGACTCTCCCGGCGTCGCTTCGCGGCCTGCCGGCGGAGAACCTCGAGACCGGCGCGAGTGTCACGCTCGACGCCAGCCTGAACCGTCCTGTCCTCCGCCACCACTTCGAGGCACGCGACGTGCTGGCGGTGGCGTTTTCGCGTCCTACTGCAGTCTCGTTCCGAGCGCGTTGGTCCCGGCCGACCAAGTGACTCCCAGCGCATTCCAGTACATCGCCCGCTCG
>Ga0315282_10013473_pt1 | contig 12329 bp, 8 predicted proteins | sample YL17G07_20_MG_FD_203693 | JGI IMG/M metagenome (GOLD analysis project Ga0315282, IMG submission 203693) | Sediment microbial communities from Yellowstone Lake, YNP, Wyoming, USA - YL17G07_20 | ecosystem: Environmental > Aquatic > Freshwater > Lake > Sediment | place: USA: Wyoming | collected... | reverse complement strand
TCACCCCGTACTTCGCGGCGGCATCTTTGAAGCCTTCGTAACACGGCTCGTAATATGGGTGCACGCCCTTCGGCACCATCACGAACGTCTTCGCGCCCTTCGAGACATTTCCCTGGCCCGGCCCCTTGTTCCTCTCGGTCGTACCGCTCCCGCAGCCGGCCACCAGCAGTGCGGCGCATACGGCCACGCCAGCCAGCGCAGAACGTGCGAGCAGGGAAATGCGTTGCATGTCGGTACCTCCCACGAGCGGGTCAGCTTCTGCAGCAATGGCAGAAGACTATCCAGCCGGCCCGGCAAGTACAAGTGGCACGGAAGCTCAAGCCGTCGCCATCGCGGAACAGTCCCTTCGGTTGCGACGACGGGGCCTATGCGCTACAACGGCGCCTCGGGTTTGCAAGGAACTCGAAGACGGCGGATAGGGAGGCGGTACGCATGGCCCCTCTGTTGTTCGTGGATAGACACGTGCGCGTCGGCATCATCGGCATGGGCATCGGCATACCGAACGCCAAGGCCCTTGCCGCCAATCCGCGCGGGCGAGTGGTCGCGCTGTGCGATCTGGTTCCCGAGAAGATGAACGAGTTCGCCAAGGACTTCTCCGAGCCGCTGCAGCGCTTCACCGACTACCGGAAGCTGTGCCGGGACAAGAACGTTGACGCCGTGTTCATCGGCACGCCCAACCAGTTGCACGTGCCGATGGCGCTTGAAGCCATCGCCCACGGCAAACACGTGCTCATCACCAAACCGCTCGCCGACTGCGAACGCGCCGCCGTGAAGGTCGTGGAGGCCGCCGAGAAGGCCGGCGTGGTGAACATGATGTCGCTCAGCACGCGCTTCAACCCCGAATGCCGCTACCTGGGCGGCCTGGCGAAGAAGAAGCACTTCGGCGAACTGTACTACGGCCGCGCGCGCAGCATCCGGCGCAGCGGCATCCCCGCGTGGAACCTGGGCTTCATCCGGAAAGGCGGCGGCGCCTTCCGCGACATGGGCGTCCACGCGCTGGACGCCGCCTGGTGGCTGCTGGGCATGCCCAAGCCGCGCACAGTGACCGGCGTGGCGGGGGCGAAGTTCGGTCCGCGCGGCCTGGGCTACTGGGACTACAACACGCCGGAGAAGAAGGTCTACAAGCAGTACGCGTGCGACGACTACGCGGGCGGGTTCATCCGTTTCGACGGCGGCATCGGCTTGCAGATCGAGAGCTTCTGGGCGTCGCACCAGCCGGAAGAGTTCCAGATCGAGCTCTTCGGCACGGAAGCCGGCGCGCGGTTGTCGCCGCTGACGGTCTACCGCACGGATGCCGGCATCCCGCAGGACATCGGCATGAAAGTCCCGAAGGGGCCGACGGCGTGGGACAACATCGCCGCGCATTTCATCGCGTGCATCCTGGACGGGAACCCGTGTTCCGCGCCGCTGCGCCACGGGATGATCGTGCAGCAGATGCTGGAGGCGCTGCTGAAAAGCGCGGAGACGGGGCGGGAAGTGGTGATGAAGTAAAACTCGAAACTCGAAATCCGAAACTCGAAGGAAAAGGAAAACACGGAAAACACGGACAACAGCAAAGGAGGGGAGCGGATGAAATTCGCATTCATTGGTGACAACGATCTGCCGAGCGTCGAGAACGACTCGCGCTTCGCCAAGGAGCACGGCTTCGAGGCGCTGGAGTACAACTACTGGGGCGGCTTCAAGGACCTGACCGCGGACACCGTCAAGCAGATGGCCGCCATCCACAAGCAATACGGCGTGCGCGCGTGCATGCTGGGCATCTGGGGCTGGAACCATCTCTCGCCCGACCCGAAGGTCCGCAAGGAAGCGCACGCCATGCTGGACCGCGCCATCGGTTTCGCCAAGACGCTGCGCGCGGACGTGCTGGTCACCGGCGCCGGCGACATGCCGGGCGAACCGGTCGGGCGGAAGGTGACGGAGTTCGTCAAGGTCTTCACGCCGCTGCTGAAGAAGATCAAGCAGGCGGGGCTGCAGCCGGCGTTCTACGCGGTGCACGGCGCGAGCTTCCTCGACAGCCTCGAAACGTACGAGCGCGTGTGGGAACACATCCCCGAGGTGAAGATCAAGTTCGATCCCGCGAACTGGCGGCACCACGGCGACGACTACCTGGAGGTCGTGCAGCGCTACGGCCACAAGGTCGGCTACGTGCACATCAAGGAACACCTCTACAAGGACGGCGAGCTTGTATCGCAGCCGCCCGCGGGGATGGGCGACATCGAGTTCGGCAAGGTGCTCGCCTTCCTGTACGAACACGGCTACGACGGCTGGCTCTCGATTGAGCCGCACGGGCCGATCTGGTCGCGCGGCGCCATGCGCGAGAAGCTGATCCTGCTCAGCAGGAAGTACATCAGCCAGTTCCTGGTGTGAGGGGCGGCGGCAGCGGCAGGGGCAGCGGCAAGACGCAGAAGGCAGAAGGCGGCGGGGCGGCCGTGCGGCGGCGAAGCCTTCCTTGCGCGACTGGAGGCGGCGCTACAGCGCGTGCTGCGGCTGCGGAAGCGCGAGCGGAAAAGCCGTGTGCCTGTCTCTGGGCAAGGGGTACTCTTCACCTGAAGGGCATTCGTGGATGCAATGGTCTGTCCCTTTTATCCCTTTTATCCCCTGGTGTCCCTAGAACTCCCCCCGATGGGGCGGGCCATCCGCGAAAAAGAACACTGTGCGTAGCACGCCCCGTGCCGAACAGGATTGTCGCTGACCCTATTTACCTCTATCTATTGAACAGGATTGAGGTAGTGCAGTGATTTTCGCCTTGATCTGGCAGCGGAATATGCCGATCACGATTAAAGGCTTGCGCCGGTTGTGGAAACGCTTATTATGCGGGTTCTCAAGAGGCGAGTTGTTTCCAAGCCGCGAGGCGCGACCCGGTTGCGTCAAGCCCCTACGCATGCGAGGTGTGCCATGACGAAGTACCAGTTAGCCAAGATCATCGCGTTGGCTGGTCGGGTGGAGGGCCGCAAGCGCCTCCAGAAGACAGTCTACTTGCTCCAGGTAGCGGGGGGTGATTTGGACGTGGACTTCATCCTCCACCTCTATGGGCCGTACTCGCACGACCTTGCCTACCTTGTGGACTGCATGGTAGGGCAAGAACTGCTCGTGGAGCAGGCAACCGGGGTACAGTTCAACTACAGGCTCTCCAAGGGAGCTAAGACCGAACTGGAGCAGTTTGAGGCAACGCCGAAGGGCAAGGCGGCATCGAAGAAGCTGTCGGCACAGAAGGGTCTACTGGCAAGGCTCTTGAAGACGGAGCTCTTGACGCTGGAGTTGGCTTCCACGGTCGCATTCTTCTTCAAGCAGTCCGGGGACTGGAGAAGGGCCGTTGAGGACACATCCGCCTTCAAGAATGTCAGGGCCGACAGCCCACCGATGAAGAACGCACATGAGCTTGCGGTGAGCATCGTCTCCTGACCCGGAGACCTTCATGTCCGCCAAGATTTTTCGCGATCCCCTGTATAACTACGTCAGTATAGACCGCACAAAGGATAGCTGGCTCCTTCAATTGCTTGACACGCCCGAGGTTCAACGCCTCCGGCGGATCCACCAGCTCGGGATCTCATGCCTTACGTACCCAGGCGCAGATCACAGTCGGCTGTCACACAGCTTGGGCGTACTGCACCTGACCCAGCAAGCGCTCGAGCACATGGGAACAGTGCAAGGCACCAAATCCTTTGTGGAGTCCGCTCGCGTACCTCTTCTTGCGGCAGCCTTGTTGCACGATGTCGGCCACGGCCCGTTCTCGCACCTTGCCGAGGCGCTTGTTGGTGCGAAGCATGAGGACTGGTCCTGCGAGGTCATCCGTTCCCCTGAGACCCGTGTTAACTGCGTTCTCCGGGGTGTTGACGGCAGTCTGCCGGACCAGGTCAGCGCGCTGATCGCGAAGAATGACTTCACGCGTCCACTATGGCAGAAACACCTATTGTCCAGCCAATTGGATGTTGACCGTCTGGATTTCCTGCGTCGCGACAGCCTGATCACTGGGGCTGGCTACGGACATTTCGACTGGTACAGAATTCTGCACACCTTCTCCCCTTGGGGCGAGACGAACCAAGAAAGCGACCTCGTATGGTCAGATAAGGCGAAGTACGCGATTGAGGAGTACATCTTTTCACGGTTTTATATGTACGAGAACGTCTATTACCACAAGACTACGCTGGCGTTCGAGAGAATCCTCCAGGCGCTTTGGCAACACGCCAGGGGACTCCATAGAGACGGGCATGACATTCAGCTACTGAGGCCGATCCGGGTGTTATGGGACACGAAAGATCTGTCACCGCGACAGTACCTCGACCTCGAGGAACATGTCGTCATGCACCAGATTTCGCGCTGGGCCAAGCACAAGGATAAGGCCTTGGCGGATCTCTCGGGACGTTTCCTGAACCGCAATGGCTTCGTCTGCATCGAAGCGCCGAAGCTCCGCAGTAAGATCGCAGGCAGCCTCGAGGAATGGGATGATAAACTCCGTAAGTTGGCGCGGAGGAAGGGCTTCACTCCTGCCGAGTTCTATGTACTCAGAGATGAACGGAGAATAACCATCTACTCTCCATACTACCCTGAGAAGGGAAAGGAGGAGCAAGCTCCAACGAATGCGATACGCATTCTAGACGGAGATGGTGGGAAGGCCCACGAGATATCTGAATTGCTTCCGCGGTTAAAAGCGGTCACAAAAAAGCCTCCGGAGAAGGTTCTCTATTTTGTGCCGAAGGAGATCCGAAAAGAATCTGAGAAGTTGCGTGCGAATTGGCCTTAATCGTCCCGGAGAAAGAACGGTGACAGCGCCGAGTTTCTCCGTGGAGCGTTGGTGGTCAGCCGACAGTGGCGCGGCCAGCACGGGATGGAAAAACGGGGCGCTATCCGCGCTTTGCCCTTCCACGGCGGAGGAGACATGCCGTTCTTGCACAGGTTGTTGAAGCGCCTGCATCCGCAGGGCATCCCCTGGCCGGGGTCGGTGCTCTACAACGCCTTGAGCCGCAGCAGCATCTTCCAGCGCCACTACGAACTGGTGGCGCAGGACATCGTGTCGCGCTGCACGCCGTTCAAGAGCCTTCTGGATATCGGGACAGGCCCCGCCTGGCTGCTCATCAGGATCCACGAACTGCGGCCGGCCATGCGGCTGGTCGGCGTTGACATCTCCGCGGCGATGGTCGCCAAGGCCGCCGCGAACGTCAAAGCCGCCGGCTGTTCCGACGCCGTGGAAGTCCGCGAAGCCTCGGCCACGCGCCTGCCCTTCGAGGACAACTCGTTCGATGCGGTCGTGAGCACCGGATCGCTCCATCACTGGAAGGACCCGGCCGGCGGCCTGAGCGAAGTCCACCGCGTGCTCAAGCCCGGGGGCCAGGCGCTGATCTACGACCTCGTGAAGCACACGCCCAGGGATGTGATGGACGCCGCCGCGCGAGACTTCGGCAGATTTCGGATTACGCTCCTGTGGCTGCACTCGTTCGAAGAACCGTTCTACGCCCCGCAGGACCTGCAGGCGTTGGCCGCGACGACGCCGTTCGGCGGAGGCGAGACGACGTTCGTGGGTGTGTTGTGCTGCCTGGCCATGAAGAAGGCCGAGTAGCGGATCGCCCTGAGGCGGGGACGTGCCATCGCTCGGACGCTGGATAATTTCGCCAAAATATCGCAGCAAAGCTATGTACTCGATAACCTGTGTCTGGTACGATGTCATGACGTCTATACAGGGTGGAAGCGTGGCCTCAGAATACAACACCGTTGGCGAGTTTGTGATTGATTCGCTCCTGGGCGAAGGCGGCATGGGCAAGGTCTACCGTGCCCGCCAGGTCGCCCTTGACCGCTGGGTGGCGTTGAAGGTCCTCGACGGCGCCAGGAACCGGAAGGACTTCGCCGCCCGTTTCTACCGCGAAGCCCGTTCGGCCGCCCGCCTCGTCCATCCCAATATCATCCAGATTCACACGGTCGGCGAACACCAGGGCGCTCCCTACTTTGCCATGGAGTTCGTCGAGGGCGTTGATCTCGACCGCCTGATCCGCCTCCACCCCGAGCCGCTGACCACGGACGAGACCGTCGAGATCATCCGCTGCGTTGCCAAGGCTCTCGCGGCGGCCGCCGAGCAGGGACTCATCCACCGTGATATCAAGCCCGCCAACATCATGCTCGCCAAGAACGGCGCCGTGAAGGTGATGGACTTCGGCCTCGCAAAAGACATGAGCGATGACCTCAACCTCACCGAGGTCGGCGCAATCGTGGGCACGCCGGCCTACATGTCGCCGGAACAGGGCATGGGCAAGCCCGCGGACATCCGCTCCGACATCTACTCTCTCGGCTGCGTCCTCTACGCGTGCCTCTGCGACCGTCCGCCCTTCGCCGCCGATGGCGTAGCCGCACTCATCTTCCAGCACGCCCACGTGGAGCCGGCGGCACCGAGCAGCGTCCGGCCGGGGGCGCCGCCGGAGCTCGAGGCGATCTGCCTCAAGATGCTTGCCAAAGCCCCGGAAGCCCGCTTCCAGACTCCGGACGAAGTCCTGCTGGCTTTAGGCACCGTCCCGGCCAACCTCAGTCTCGCCGAGACGCTGCTGGCCAAACGCGTTGCCGCTGTGACTGCCGCCAGCAGCCGCACCGCACCGCCCCGGCCCCACCCCGCCGCACCGCAGTCGGGTGTCCCCGCCGCGTCACATCGGCCTGAACCGGTCCAGACCGATGCCGCGCCTGCGGTGGCCGCCCGCAGCGCTCGCGCCTCGCTCCCGACGCTCATTACCCCGGCGCCGAACGCGCGGCCTCCGCTCGACGCCCCGCTGTCGCCGGTGCCGCTGGCGCGCTCCCTTCCCGCCGCCCCGTTGTCGCCCGTGCCCGTCAGGCCGCGGGCCGCTGGCAGTGATCCAAGGCTCCCTCCGCAGCGCGCGTCAAGCAATGGGGGCGTCGCGGAAACCGGTGTCCGCGTTCTCGGGATGGAACTGCGGGGGGCATTCCGGCGGCTCGGCAGCGGGCACTGGACCTACAAGGCCGAACTGAGCGCGTGCCGCTTCGCCGAAGGGCTCGCCGCCATCATGAAGGCCCCGCCCGGCGAACGCCCGAGCAACCTTGGCGACTGTCTGCTGTGCACCAAATGGAACAAGCGCGTCGGGTGCGCGCTGGCATATTGCGCAGCGCTTGAAGCGCGCTACCGTTATGAAGGCGTCAAACTGGTGGAAGAACAGGCCGCCACCTGGATTGGGGCACGCCGGCTGGATGTAGCCATCACGCTCTTCGACGGCTACGTCAAGGACCATCCGGCCGATCCGGAGGGCTACCGGGGACTGGCGCGGCTATACGACCACCCCGACTACAAAGGCACTGGCAAGCGTCGCGCCATCGTGCTCTACCGGCGCTTCGTGGAACTCGCTCGCGACAGCGGCGGCTTCTCCGAGCTGGAGATCACGCGCGCCGAAGAGCGCGCCGGGACGTTGCAGCAGGCGCCGCGTGAGACGGCGCTGCGCTTTGCCGAGTCCCGCCCCGCCCTGACCTTCCGTTGCTTCTATTCCGGCGTGAACTCCTGCTTCGCTCACGGCATGCTGTGCCCGGAGCGGCTGGTGGTCGTCAGTGCGGGCGCTTATGACCCCGATACCGGGCAGCCGGCTGCGACCATGCGCGGCGCGAAGCGCACCATCAGCACGGCCTTCCTGCGCATCCGACCCAAGGATGCCACGAGAGAGGAGCTGGCCTCGGTACGCACGGAACTTGCGCGCCTCTCTGACTTGTGTCTTGAAGAACTCGCCGCCGATCCGGCGTGCGTGGCGAACATCGCGTGCAACGGGATCGCCGAGACAAGCCTCGCCGTCGCTGACAACGCCGGCGTCAAGAGCCTTACCGTCAGGGCCGACGAGATTCACCAACTGCTCTTCCCCAAGGCCTGCGCCTTCGAAGCCGACCAGTGCAACGAATTCCTGCGCCGCAGGCTGGCCAAAGTCCGCGCCTGATTGCCAATTTGCCTTGCAACGCCGCACGTGAAACCGCAGACTACTCCGCCATGCGCAGAAAGGGACGTTCCGGCAACCTCGTGCGCGCGGATGAACCGCCCCTGCCGCCCGGCCAGTGCGTCGCCGACATCGCCTTCGGCGCGTCCAACGAAACGAAGAACGAAGTCCTCGACGCGGTCCTCAAGGCCCTTCGCGACGGCGGCATCCTGCCGTCGCCGGAAGAGGAAACCCGCGCGCGCCTGTGCCTCGACGAAGCCCTCGTCAACGCGGTGATGCACGGCTGCCGTTACGACGCGGCCAAAACGATCCGCGTGCGTGCGTTCGTGGACGACGAGAGCTGGAGCGTTCTGGTGGAAGACCCCGGCGCTGGTTTCCGCGAAGAAGACCTGCCCGATCCCGCCGCCGCCGAGAACCTGCTTGAGGAAAGCGGCCGCGGCGTGCACCTGATGTGCAGCATGCTGGACCACGTCAGTTACTGGCGCGGCGGCTCCGCGCTGCTGCTCAAACACAGACGGAACAGGTAACGGGGCTTCATTACGATGCCGCACACACAACGCCCGGACGCTGCCGCCGCCGTCGTTCCTCTCGAGCGCCGCCTGCGCGACCTCGAAGCCATTCTCGCCATCACCCGCGCCATGGCCGCCGAACCGGACCTCACGCGTCTGCTGGTGCTGCTCGCCGCCGCCTGCTCCAAAGTCCTCCAGGTCGAACGCACCAGCATCTGGGTCGTGGACCCGCGCTCCGGCGACCTCTTCACGCGCGTCGCCGAAGGCATGGACGCCATCCGCGTGCCGAAGGGCAAAGGGCTTGTCGGCGCCGCGGCTGAAAGCGGGCAGCCGATCCTGATCCCGGACGCTTACGCCGACCCGCGCTTCAACCCCGAGGTGGACCGCAAGTCCGGCTTCCACACGCGCGAAATCCTCTGCCTGCCGCTCCACGACGTGGCCGGCACGCGTGTCGTCGGCGTGCTGCAGGCGCTCAACAAGACCGGCGGCGCGCTGGGCGACTACGACGTCCAGCTCGCCGCCCTCATCGGCGCGCAGGCCGGCGTCGTCCTCGAACAGGCCGCGCTCCGCGAAGAAGCCCTGGAACGCAAGCGCCTGCAGGCCGAGATGGACCTGGCGCACAGCATCCAGCAGCGTCTGCTGCCGCGCGCCAGCCCCGAGGCGCCCGGCCTGGACGTGGCCGGCGCCAATCAGCCGGCGACCGAGACGAGCGGCGATTACTACGATTACATCCCGCTCCCCGACGGCCGCCTCGCCGTGGTCATCGCCGATGTCACCGGCCACGGCCTCGGCGCGGCGCTGGTGATGACGTCGGCCCGCGCCTTCGTGCGTGCGCTCTTCGGCGCCCAGACCGATAGCGGCAAAGTCGTCAGCCTTGCCAACGCGCTGCTGGAGAAAGACCTCGAAGCGGGCAACTTCCTCTCGCTGTGCCTCGCCGTGTTCGATCCCGCGGCGCGCGCCCTGCACTACGTCTCCGCCGGCCACGATCCGCCGCTGGTCTACCGGCCGGCTGGCGATGCCTTTGCCGAGCTGGATTCCACCGGCCCGCTGCTGGGCATCGTCGCGGGGATGGACTTCGAGGCGCGCGGCCCGCTGCCGCTCGCCTCCGGCGACGTGCTGCTTTTCATGACCGACGGCCTGTTCGAATGTATGAACGAGAACGACGAGACCTTCGGTAAGGAGCGGCTCAAGGACGTCGTGCGGGCGCACGCGCAGGACAGCGCGCAGCAGCTTCTGGCGGCGCTGCTAGAAGCCACCGCCGCCTGGACGGGCGGCCGGCCGCAGCGCGACGACATCACCGCCGTGGTGGTGAAAGTCACCGACCGGTAAGCTCCAGCGCCCCATCCAGCGTGCTGCTCGCGCCGGCCGCCGGTTTCCCCCGCGAATGCCGGGGCGGCCAGCATAGACCCGGCTTCGCCCCAAGGCCCCGCCGAACCAATCCGCAATCCGCAATCGTCAATCGCCAATCTACCTGGTCTCGTAGCAGATCAGCTTGCCTTCGCGGGTGCTGATGAAGAGCCGCTTGCCGGCCGCCGACATGCCGTTGAAAGCGGGGAATCCTTCCACAGGTATCGTGTTCACGACCTTGCCGTCCTCGCGCGCGACCACCAGCAGCTCCGGGTCCTTCTTCACGCGCTGGTAGTGGCCAACGCAGTAAGCGAACTGCGGGGTCAGGACGATATCGTCAACGGTCATCTCCGAGTCGGGTTTCTCCCAGAGATTGGCCTTGCCCGGAGCCTTCTTGGCATAGAGGTTGATCTTGCCCTTGTACTCCCAGGTCTCCGGCCCGCCGCCGGCCGCGTAGGCCACGCTCAGTTCACGGTCGAAGGCGATGGTCTTGCCCCAGATCCGGCCGTCCTCCAGCCCGACGGGCGCGCGGTCCTCGCCGTTGCGCGGGATGCTTGGCCCGCCGGCCAGATAGTCGTCCATGCCGCCGCGCAGCGTCCCAGGGATGCTCCCGCGGCGCTGCAGAATCTTGCCGGACAGCGGATCGAGCAGCACTCCGTCCATGGCCAACGCGACGCCCTTGCCGGTGTTGCCGGACAGGAGCATGTTGGCGCAGGGGCCGGCGCCGTAGCCGGTGTGCTTCTCATCAAAGTAGGTCTGGCTCCAGACGACCTCGCCGGTCTCGGGCCGGAAGGCCACCGCGCGCGCGCCGCCGAGGTGGTCGAAGCTCAGCCCGGCGCTGGCGTAGCCCACGCCGTTGGCGACAAGCACGTCCGAGACCATGGGCCACAGCGACTCGAGCTTGTCCTGCCCGCCGATCAGCCGCTCGCGCGGGGCGATGAGCAGTTTCCAGGCCAGCGATCCGTCCGGTGCGTTCAGGCAGTAGACCCAGCCGTCCTTGGCGGCGAAAAGGCATAGCCCTTTGTGGAGCGTCGGCGGGAAGTCCACGCGGCTGCCTACGGGGAAGACCCAGCGCTGCTTGCCGTCGGCGGCGTTGAGCGCCACGATCCGCTGTCCCTCGATGTCGGCGACCACCGCCAGCCCGCGGCTCAAGACCGCCTGGGTCAGGCCCGTGCGCTGCCCGCTCATGACTCCGAAGCTTTTCCCGCCCAGTCCTAACGCGACCTCCCAGACTTTGGCCGGCTTCTCTCCGGGGTTGGCGTGACCCGAGTTGCCGCGCTCGGGGTTCGCCCGGAACATGGGCCACTCGTCTTCCTGTGCGTCTGGACCGGGGCGGGCGTCAGAGTATTTCCGGAGGACCTTGCCGCCCGGCTCGTGATCGCCGGTGATGTCTGCCGGGGCCATCGCCGAGATGCCCTGCAGCGCGCCAGCCTTGCGGCTGGGGAAGTTGTACAGCATGCCATCGCAGAAGATCGTCCCGAACCCGCAGGAGGGGTGGGCCAGGTAGGGGAACGTCCGCTGGTTGTTTTCGAGGTCCACCCAGACGCTGAAGAAATAGACCAGGTACTTGCCGGCCTTGTGAAAGACCGGCGCGCACATGTTGAATGGCTCCGCGCCCTTCGGGCCGCAGTCCTCGGCCTCCACCTTGCCGGTGTGGATGTTGAGCCGCGTCACCCACAGGTCCTGGGCCTTGTTCTCGTAGGGGGAGTAGGCCAGGACGTAGAACTTGTCGCCGAAAAACTCATACGAGCAGTTCCGGCCTTTGACGAGCGGCGCCGAGTAGGACCAGACCGTCTCGCCCGTGTCCATGCTGAACGTCGCAATGCTGGGTGCCGCCCACGGGAACTTGTTCCGGACCACGTGCAGGTACTTGTCCGAGCAGAACAGCCCGTGCGGATTCTCTTCCTTGGCGGTCCAGAGAATCTTGGTATGATCTTTGAGGCTCCGCGCCTGTATCTGCTGCCTGGTGACCGTGACCAGTTTGCCCTGGCCGTACAGCCAGCGGTCAACGCCACCCAGTTTCCACGCTTCTTTCCCATCGCTTAACGAGAACGCGCGGAAGCCGATTTCACCGGACGCCAGCAGCAGGTCCTCCGCCGCTTCGAGCCGCGTGAGACTCCACCTGCGGCCGAGGCCGGAAGGGATGAGATCGAACAGCAACTTCCCGGTATTGGAGTCGAGGCACACGAGTTTCTCGCCCAGCGGCGTAAAGACGCGCCCTTTCACGGCTGCCAAAGGCCGCGGCGCCTCGTTCAGCCACTGGCTATCCTCGACCGACCACAGCACCCGCCCGTTGTAGGCGTCCCGGGCGAAGAGCTGGCCGCTGCTGGCGTCGAGGGTGCCGGGGATCTCCATCCGCTCCCGGTAGAAGAGCTTCCCGTCCCCGGTCCGCACCGAGGCCCAGCCGCTGCTCAATTGCGCGCGCGGGCCGGCCCGCCACTTGACGCTGTCGCAGATTTTCCATTCCACGGGCTTGATCGGTTTCCGGTAGACGGCCGGGAAGCCGCCGGCCGCCTGCGCGTCCATCGCCAGCGCCTTGGCCTCCGCGGCGCAGGAGGCCGGCGGGTTG
>Ga0315282_10013472_pt1 | contig 12329 bp, 14 predicted proteins | sample YL17G07_20_MG_FD_203693 | JGI IMG/M metagenome (GOLD analysis project Ga0315282, IMG submission 203693) | Sediment microbial communities from Yellowstone Lake, YNP, Wyoming, USA - YL17G07_20 | ecosystem: Environmental > Aquatic > Freshwater > Lake > Sediment | place: USA: Wyoming | collected... | reverse complement strand
TTTTCCAGCATGTCGACTTCAGACGATGACTTTGAAAAATTACACCGCTATGTTATAAATTCGTTGTCAAATGTGACTTGAAAGTGCGAAAGTCCAGATGAGGATAGCCCTGAGAATGCATGAGGCACCCTTTAGAAAAGGGGCTCTTCGGGTTCTGACCACGTTGAAGATTGATGACAGGAGAGATAGGAAGGGCACCCTGGCAGGGAAGAAGCAGGCGGTTCAAAAAGAGCTTAGACGAGGAAGGCAGTGAGAAAATCCGGCAAACCCAAAATCGATGTGGAGTTCTGGAAAAAGGAGGTTGAAGAAATCCCGTTTGCCCGTCTTCTCGGAATGAAAGTTATCTCACTCGATGAGGACGGCCTCGAGATGAGGATGAAGGTGACGCCAAGGCTCTTCAACTATCTCGGCGGTATCCACGGAGGAGGAATTACTTCCCTGATTGACACCGCTGCATACTTTGCAATTCGCCCCCTTTTGCCGAAGAAGAAAGGATTGGCCACCACTGAGTTGAAGGTGAACTTCTTTCGGGCCGTCGGAGAGGGAACCCTCATCGCCAGGGCCAAAATACTTCATCTGGGAACGCGAACGGCGGTCGGCGAAGCCGTCATTCTGAATGGGGATGGAAGAGTGATCTCCAAAGGAACGGTCGGCCATCTGATCACGTAGAAAATAGGCTATCGGGAATCGATTGTTTATGGGAAGCAATGGGGTTGTGCTTGTGCCGCGAAGGATCCGGGCTCTCCGGTCCCCCGGAGACCCGACACAAGGACAGTGTGGAGTTATGAGTTCGGAGTTGTAAGCCCTGAAAACGAGTTTCCTCAGTAGTTCATGGAGGGTTCGGGGTATTTTTTGAGGATATCGCTTGCGACCATGAAGCCGCTGAGGATTTCACCTTCCACGCCGAGGAACGGAAAGTTCTCTTTTCCTGTAAAATAAAGACGCTTTGCTAACCGGGTTGGGACCAGTTCTTCTCTCCAGTCGAAGCTCGAGGTGGCCTCGTAAAGATAGTGGGGATAAGACCACCGCGAGATCTGGGCCTTTGTCCAGTTAGAATCGATGAACTCGATGTGATTTTCCATGAACGGAAAGAGATACTGCAGATGATCCCTTACGCCTTTCTCCTGTCCAGCGAGAGAATCCTCATCCAATTCTCCCAGAGGCATCACACTTTCAACCGTGAGGGCCCTGCGGCCTTCCGGCGCCTCAGACTCATCTCCCGGGGAACTTAAACCAAGGAAGAGGAGGTTTCCTGCTTCATAAGGTTTTTGGATATCCCTGATGGAAACCAACAGGTCTCTCATCCCCACCGGAACCGCTTTTTCGCGTATCCCCACAAAGAAGGGCACGAGGACATATCGGGGACAAACCTTCTTCCTCCATTTCGACAGCGGCTTTTCCCATCTTCCTGAAGGATCTGTGAGGTGGCCGAGAGGAGCATTAATGACCAGGTGCTCAGACCTGAAAACCTTCTGGCCCCTTTCCAGGAACAGAATAAAGCCATTCTTCCGCTCCAGATGGGCCTCCCCGACCATTTCAATCTCTTCGATCCTCCCTTCCAGATGGACAAAGCGTTCAAGAATTTTCTCCTCCAGACTTGCCAGGTCTCCGCCGACAAACCATTCACCGGAGTCGTCGTTGGGGAGAAGATAGGCGGCGAGGGAGACAGGAAAATGACCTGAATGGAGATTTCCCCAGGAGACCATCTGGAGACGGATGAATTCGTTAAACTCTTTTGAAAAAAAAGAGAGCCTCTCGCCTGTTCCCGTTTTCGGAAGCCCGTCCATCGACAAGAACCTCTTAATCCAGGAACGTCGTCGGAGGGGGAAAAATGGCGAGGGGCTTTCTTTCGTTTTCTCCTTTTCTATGAGATCCCGGAGGCTGTCCATCTCCTCATAAAATTTGCTAATCTCGGCCACCTCTTTCGGAAATTCCCTTTTCCACTCCATCTCAAGGAGGGGCCGGTCACAAAAGAGATCGATCCTGGCCTCCGGCAGAATCACCTGAAAGGCAACCTTTTGCTTGTCAGAATTCTTCCTCGGGGATGTTCCGCCTTCCCGACGGCTTGACAGAAGAGAGATGCCCAACCCTTGAGCAATCTTATGCAGGAGGGGGAGCTTTAACCGCCGTTCTGAAAAACTTGAAAAAGGAACAAACCGGTAACCTCCTCTCGCATAAGAGGTCTGGTACCCGCTCTCTCTTAAGAGGAGAACGCGGTGCTTTTTCTTGGCAAGCATCGTTCCGGCAATCAGACCACTCAGGCCAGAACCCAGCACGGCAACTTCATGGTCGCTGTCATTCCATTTCATCGTCCTGCCAAACTGCTCTTGGTGTAAGCACCAAATGACAAACAGCAAACCTCAAATAAGATCCAATCTCCAGATTCGAAATCTCAAACAAAAATCGTTTTGGTCATTTGAAAAATTGGGATTTGGAGTTTATTTGGGATTTGTGATTTGGGATTTGGAGTTCGCCATTTAAAGCAAGGCTCCCAGCGTTCCTTTGAGCATGGCTTCGCACAATGGCATCCCGAGGCAAGAAACGAAGGGATCACACATATTCAATGGATTCCTGGTCTTTTTCAGCCTTCCCGATCTCGCCGATCACAAAGGCCTTCTCGCCCAGAGAATGGAATCTTGCCATGAGATCATCCATCTGCTTCGGCCTGACGATGAGGATCATCCCGATCCCATTGTTGAAGGTCCTGAGCATCTCCTCCTCGGAAATCTTGCCCCTCTCCTTCAGGAGGGAAAAAATGGGGGGAACATCCCAGGATCCTCTTCGGACAATGGCTCTGCAGCCTTTAGGGATGACCCTCGGAAGGTTTTCCGTGATGCCTCCCCCCGTGATATGGGCGATTCCTCCCATATTGAAATCCCGGACGAGATTCATGATCGTCTTCACATAGATCTTTGTCGGCCGAAGGAGCTCCTCCCCTAATACCCCCCCGATCTCCTCAACGGTTTTCTCCAGATCCATCCTGTGATGCTCCAGGAGGACTTTTCGAGCTAAAGAGTACCCGTTGCTATGGAGCCCGCTTGATGCGATTCCTATCAATTTATCCCCCACGGTAACCGAGGACCCATCAATCAGTTGAGCGTCCTCCACAATCCCCACGGCAAAGCCCGCCAGGTCGTATTCTCCTTCTTTATACAACCCGGGCATCTCGGCTGTTTCGCCCCCAACCAGGGAGCATTCCGCTTCGACGCATCCTTTGACAATACCCGAGACAACCTTCATCGCCCTTTCTGAATCGAGCTCTGCGGCTGCAAAATAGTCCAGAAAGAAGAGAGGCTTGGCCCCGGTTACCACAATGTCATTGACGCACATCGCCACCAGATCAATTCCCACAGTATCATGGCGATCCATCATGAAGGCGATCTTCAGCTTCGTCCCGACGCCATCGGTGGAGGAGACAAGAATCGGTTTCTTGTAGCGTTCCAGATTTAGGGAGACGCACCCCGCGAAACCACCGATCTTTGTCATGACCTCCGGTCGAAATGTCGATTCCACCATGGGTTTGATGGCCCGGACAAATGCGTTTCCTTTGTCGATGTCGACCCCTGCCTCCTTATAAAGGTTCTTTTTCACCTTTCCCCTCTTCCAGATAGACTCAGTCTAAATTAATCGATGTGCTCCGAAAAGTCAAATTTTAAGTTGAATCCCGTTGAAAACGAAGAACTTGGAACAAGGCGTTAAGGCAGAGATGCCGGTTCGGCGGAAGGCAGCCCGGACTACCCTCCTGCTTGCGGACTGATGGATTCGTCTGTTATGTTTTATAAAAATTTAGTTCTCTGGAAAAAATCTCCTTTCTTTGAAAAGGGATACCGGTGGCACAGGCCTCTCGCCTTTGTGTTAGCCTTTTTTAAGTCCGCAGGCCGGAAGCCTGTGCCACCATTAATGTTCTGTGCCCTTTAAACAAACCACTTCAAAGAGCTAAATTGACACTGATTCTCAAATTTATTACGTTTTCCCAATATGAGAATTGAAGAATTCGATTACGATCTTCCGCGATCGCTAATCGCCCAGTATCCATCTATTCAGAGGGAAGAATCCCGTCTGATGGTTCTTCACCGAAAGGACGGCAGAATTGAACACCGGATATTCAGGGATATCCCTGAATTCCTCCAGGCCGGGGACCTCCTGGCGATGAACAATACCCGAGTCCTCCCCGCCCGACTCATCGGCAAGAAAGAAACCGGGGGAAAATGCGAGATCTTACTCATCCCGCCGAGCAACGGAATGAATGGCGAATCTGAAGTCCTCATTAAAGGTTCCGGAAAATGGAAGGAGGGGTCCCTCATCCACTTTGGCCGTGGAATTTACGGAGAGATAAGGCGCCTGAAGAATGGCAAAGGGAAGGTCTCGTTTTCTCATCCTGGTGGGGTTTCGGATCTCCTTCAGAAGATCGGCCACATCCCCCTTCCGCCCTATATCAAGAGGGAAGACGAGCCCCTCGACAGGGTTCGCTACCAGACCATCTATGCGGAAAAAGACGGATCGATCGCCGCACCCACAGCAGGTCTCCATTTTACGCAGCCCCTGCTCCAGTCCCTCCAGGGACGCGGGGTCGACATCGCCTGGATAACCCTTCATATCGGGATCGGGACTTTTGCTCCGGTCAAAGCCAAGGAAGTCGAAGACCACAAGATGGATGCGGAATGGGTGGAGATATCGCAGGAAACCGGCAAGAAGATCGAAGAGACGAAGCGGAGTGGAGGGAGGGTGATTGCCGTGGGGACGACGACCACCAGGGCCCTCGAATCCTTCTCGGACCCAGAGGGGAAAATCCGGTCCGGGAGAGGTCTTTCCTCCCTTTTTATCCATCCCCCCTATCGTTTCCGTATCATTGATGGGCTCATTACCAATTTCCATCTTCCCAAATCGACGCTCATCATGCTGGCATGCGCCTTCGCAGGAAAGGGCCTCCTGATGAAGGCCTATCAGGAGGCCGTCGAGAAGAGGTACCGATTCTATAGCTATGGCGATGCCATGCTGATCCTTTGAAATGACGTGACCGTGTCCGTGATGCGTGTCCGAATCAAAAGGGGGTCTGAGAAAAAATGCATCGTTGCGGGAATTTGAATAATCTTTTCGACGACGGGCACGGTTGCCGGACACGGAGAACGTTTAATGCCCTTCCGGTTTGAAATCATCATAAAGGATCGTTCCTCCAAGGCGAGACTCGGAAGAGTTGTGACGGACCACGGTGCCTTTTCGACTCCCGCCTTTATGCCCGTTGGGACACTGGGAACAGTGAAATCCCTTACCCCTGAGGAGTTGGTGGAGATCGGCGTAGAGGTCATCCTGGCCAATACCTACCATCTCTACCTCAGACCAGGCCATGAAACCATCGGCAGGTTAGGAGGACTCCACACCTTTATCCATTGGGAAAGGCCGATCCTCACGGACAGCGGAGGCTACCAGATCTTCAGCCTCGGGGATCTTCGAAAGATATCGGAGGAAGGCGTGACGTTTCAGTCCCATCTGGACGGCTCCCTTCATTCTCTCAGCCCGGAACAGGTGATCGAGATTCAGAGAATTCTCGGCGTTGACATTGCCATGGTCCTCGACGAATGTATCCCCTATCCCTCCCCTTATGATTATGTCAAGATCTCGACGTCGCGGACGACCCGGTGGGCAGAAAGGTGCCTGCAGGCCAGGCGCGAAGGCGATCCAGCCCTGTTCGCCATTGTTCAGGGAGGGATGTATCAGGCCCTTCGAGAAGAAAGCGCTCGAGAACTGGTAGGAATGGATTTTGCGGGATACGCGATTGGAGGCTTGAGTGTAGGAGAGCCGAAGGCCCTGATGACGGATGTCCTGGGCTGGACGATCCCCTCTCTTCCAGAGAATGCCCCCCGATATCTTATGGGTGTGGGGGCACCGCAAGATATCCTCGAAGCGGTGATGCTTGGAATCGACCTCTTCGATTGTGTTCTTCCCACTCGGAATGCCCGAAACGGGACCCTCTTTACTTCTTCGGGAAAGCTCTCGATCAAGCAGGCCCAGTATGCTGAGGACAAGAGGCCTCTGGATGAGGCGTGCCGGTGTTATACGTGTCAACACTATTCAAGAGCTTATCTCCGCCACCTTTACCATTCGAGAGAAATTTTGTCTTCGAGGTTGAATACGATCCATAATTTGTTTTATTATACAACATTATTGACGAAAATCAGAGAGGCGATACAGCAAGGTCACCTAACTGACCTGCGCAAGACTTTGTTTTCCCGTCAGAATGATCCGGAAAGAGAAGACCCAACGATTACAGACGCAACAACCGGAATCATGTAGATTTGTAGGGCGCGAGCCCCGAAAGCGCCTTGAAGCTTGAACAAAAGAAACCAAAAGGAGGATCTATGGGAACAGGACTGGCTTATGCGATGGGAGCACCGGGAGGAGGTCAGGGAGGATCTCAGTTTCTGAGTTTTCTTCCCATCATCTTTATCTTCGTCATCTTCTACTTTCTACTGATTCGGCCGCAACAGAAGCGGGCGAAGGATCACCGGGCTCTGCTGGAAAACATCAAGGTGGGAGATGTTGTCTTGACCACCGGAGGCATTTACGGCAAGATCACTGGCATGCAGGATAACAAGATCACCCTTGAGATCTCCGACAAGGTCAGGGTCAAAGTCAACAGAGGTCATATCGCGGGAGTTGAAAAATAACCGGCCTAGAAAGACCAATGCAAATTGCAAAATGAAAATTTGAATTTTTTCGGCGCCCTTGTCCTTTGCTTTTTCCTTGGTCACTTTGAATTTTGCATTTTTCAATTTTTGGATTCTCAATTTAGATTGATTTGTTAAACCCCTTGCTCTAAACTGCGTTTTAGGGCTATAATCCACGAGGAGGTCAACGATGAAAAGGTATGAAACGATCTTCATCCTCGACCCTGATCTTGAAGAAGAGCAGGCTCAAAGCGCCATCGAAAAGATCAAAGGAATTATCACCCAGCTCAAGGGTGAAATTCTCAAGGACGAGGATTGGGGAAAAAGAAAACTCGCCTACGAAGTCAACAAGAAATCGAGAGGTCATTACCGCCTGATCGAATTCTCCGGATCCGCCGCCCTTCTCTCCGAGCTGGAACGAAACTTCCGGGTCATGGATACGGTCATCAAGTTCCAAACCGTTCGGCTCGACGAACGGAAAGAGTCTACGTCAAAGGTCATCCCTCCGGAAGAACCCCTGGAGGAAGAGCCTGAACCCGAAGAACAGCAAGTATGCCCTCCATCAACCGCGTCATCCTGACGGGAAGGGTCGCGAAACCGCCCAAACGCCTTTATCGTCCTGATGGATCGCCGGTCATTCAATTCCCCCTGGAGGTGGACGAGCCAGAGGGCGGCTGTGAATCCATGCATGGAGGCTCGCGGTGGTCAGGTCGAAACCTGATCGATATTGTGGCCGTTGGAAAGCTGGCTGAATTCGACTTGGACCGCCTCCAGATTGGCCAGGCCCTTCAGGTCGAGGGTCGCCTCCATCAGCGAAGCTGGCGGACACCGGAGGGAAGAAACCGAACTCATGTGGAGGTCATGGCAACCGATTTCTGGACAATAGAAAGAAGTCCTGATTTTCTTAATGAGAGGAGGAAACAATGAAAACCCCTTCTGAAAGGCCAGGACCTGACAGGAAGAAGAAGCCTTTCCTGAGACGAAAGGTCTGTCGGTTCTGCGCTGACAAAAAGGTGGATATCGATTACAAGAATCCGAGGATCCTTCGCTATTATATTACGGAGCGAGGGAAAATCGTCCCCCGAAGGATTTCCGGAAATTGTGCGAAACATCAGAGGCAGGTGACGATTGCCATCAAGAGGGCACGCAACATCGCCATTTTGCCCTTCACAACGGCAGTACATTAGAGGGAGTTGAAGGGTGAAGCTAAGGATACCAGCTTCCTGGCCCTGACCTAAGCCCACCGTATTACGTATTATGTTTGGGATTTCGAAATGAGAAACTCGGATTTCCCCGACGCCGTCGGGGGAGGAGGTGATCCATGCAGGTTATTCTATTAGAAGACGTCCCTTCTTTGGGTAAGGCCGGGGACCTGGTTAAGGTTGCGGACGGTTACGGAAGAAACTTCCTGATTCCCCAGAAGAAAGCGATCGTTTCCACAGAAAAGAACATCAAGATGCTGGACCATCAGAAGCGTGATGTTCAACGAGGGATTGAGAAGAAGAGGAGGGATGTCCAGAAGGTCGCTGAGGAGATCGAAAACCTCTCTTGCACCCTTGCCCGATCTGTGGGAGAGAGCGGAAAACTCTTTGGTTCGGTCACCTCGATGGATATCGAGGGCTTTCTCAAGGAGCGGGGGATCGAGGTCGATCGCAAGAAAATCCATATCGAAGAACCGATCAAAAGTGTGGGAGTGTATAGCGTGCCGATCAAACTTCATCCCGAAGTGATCGCCAACCTTAAAGTGTGGGTTGTCCAGGAGTAAGATTCGATGACCGAGGAGAACTTCTCTGCCCATAAGCTTCCTCCTCAGAATATCGAGGCAGAACAATCTGTGCTGGGGGGCATCCTCATCGAAAATCAGGCCATCAACAAGGTGATGGAATCCCTCGCTTCGGAAGACTTCTATCGCGAGGCCCACCGGAGAATCTTTGATGCCCTCCTCGACCTCTCGGAGCGGGACGAACCCGCCGATTTGATCACCCTGACGAACGAGCTTCGAAAAAAGAATGAGCTCGATTCGGTTGGAGGGGCCTCCTACATCGCCTCCCTCATTGACTCTGTACCCACAGCAGCCAATATTGAATATTACGCCCGGATTGTGAAAGAGAAGGCCCTTCTCCGGAGATTGATTGAGACGGCCACCGACCTGATCACCCGGAGTTATGAAGACCGGGGCGATCTGGAAGCCTTCCTCGATGAGGCGGAACATTCGATCTTTCAGATCACGGAAAACAAGGTGAAGCCCTCCTTTTACCCCATCCGGGAGATCGTCAGGCAGAGTTTCAAGACGATCGAGAGGCTCTATGAGAAGAAGGAACTTATTACAGGCGTCCCATCGGGTTTCAAAGAGCTTGACCGGCTCACGGCAGGCTTCCAGCCTTCTGATCTCATCATCGTCGCGGGAAGGCCTGGCATGGGAAAGACCGCTTTCTGCCTCAATCTGGCGCAGTACGCGGCCACGGAGAAGAAAGTTCCTGTCGCTATTTTTTCTCTCGAGATGTCGAAGGAACAACTGGTCATCCGTATGCTCTGTTCCGAAGCCCAGGTGGAAGGGACGCGCCTGAGAACCGGCTTTCTCAAAGAGAGCGACTGGCCCAATCTGACCCTCGCTGCGGGCACCCTTTCGGATGCACCGATCTTTATCGACGACACCCCTGCCCTCTCCGTCCTTGAATTGAGGGCGAAAGCCAGGCGTCTTACGGCCGACCACGGCTCGATCATGGTGATCATCGATTACCTCCAGTTAATGAAAGGACGAGCAAGGGTCGAGAACCGGCAGCAGGAGATCTCCGACATCTCCCGGTCATTGAAGGCTCTGGCCAAAGAGCTCAACATTCCGGTGATCGCTGTTTCCCAGCTCAGTCGCAGGACCGAGGAGCGACAGGGGATGAGACCCCAGCTCTCGGACCTCCGGGAATCCGGAGCGATTGAACAGGATGCGGACCTGATCCTTTTCCTTTACCGGGATGAGGTCTATAACCGATCCGAAGACAATCCCAATCGGGGAAAGGCCGAGGTGGTCATCGGAAAACAACGAAACGGCCCGATCGGCAAGGTCGAGCTCGCGTTCCTGGATAAATTCACTGCCTTCAAAGATCTGTACAAGGGAGAACCGGAAAATACGTACTCTGAATAAGAGCGAAACGAATTTTTCAAAACGGGCGTACCCCTACAGATGGGTCTATGGGTTAGGGTTAGACTTGGGTTACTTGGGTTAGTTGGGTTACTTGGGTTAGTTGGGTTACTTGGGTTACTTGGGTTAGTTGGGTTACTTGGGTTACTTGGGTTAGGCGCTTAGGGGATTGATATCGACAAAAAATTGTCGATATGGGTTCATGGATCTCCAAACGTAGGGCAGGCGACCCCACCTGCCGGACCGGTCGGCGAGGACGCCGACCCTACGAAGGAAAAATTGCTGCCCCGGAGGGGCCACCTCTTCCGGGCGAAGTCCCGGATGAGGCGTAGATTCTTACACCATAAAGTCTGAGAATTTGTCTCTAACATCTTCAGGACATTAAAAAAGAGTGTCATGCTGAATCCGATTCACCATCTCACCCATTGGTCTAATTTGGTGAGATCCTGAAACGAGTTCAGGATGACACGTCCAGGAAATTTCAAATATTTTTGTTTAGGTTTTGGGGGTTGAACCCAATAACCCGATGGACCCGGCGAACCCAAGCAACTCAACCTAACTTAACCCGTTAACCAAACCGGCATCCTGACCCTAACCTTGACCCAGAGATTTTTGTTTTCTCATCTGTTTTCCATTGGGCCTAAATACAGTATGAATCTCCCAAATATCTTGACCCTTCTCCGAATTCTTTTGATCCCTGCCTTTGTGATTTTCATCATGAACAAGCAGACAGGGTGGGCCCTTGTGACCTTTGCGGTAGCGGGTGTGACAGATGGAATTGACGGTCTTCTCGCGCGGTTGACACACCAGCGGACCGAACTCGGAGCTTATCTCGACCCCATCGCGGATAAACTTCTTCTCTCCGCTTCCTACATCACGCTGGCGATCATCGAGGTCCTTCCGAGCTGGCTCACCGTCGTCGTCCTCACGAGGGATGTCGTCATCCTGGTGGGTCTTCTCGTTTTCATCCTCACCGGTCACCGCCCAAAACTGCAGCCGAGTCTTGTCAGCAAAGTGACCACGGTTTTCCAGATCTCAACCATTCTTCTTGCCCTCTTCAAGGGATACTATCCATCCGTCGAATACTTCGCCACCTTCGTACTCTACGGAGCGGCGGCGCTTACCGTCATCTCCGGGGCTCACTACATCTATCTTGGAACCCGGATTCTAAACGAAAAGAAGATCTAATCGGAGGAATCCATATGTCGATCATTACCGGACTCATCGGAAGAGAAATCCTTGATTCGAGAGGGAACCCCACGGTCGAGGTGGAGATTTTTCTGGAAGGAAAATTTATGGGAAGGGCTTCTGTTCCGTCCGGGGCTTCGACGGGGAGGCATGAGGCACTCGAGCTGAGAGATAAAGAGCCGAGACGTTACCTGGGAAAGGGTGTCAAAAAGGCGGTCCAGAATATCCAGCGGATCATTGGCCCAAAGCTCCTGGGAGGAGATGTTCTCGATCAAACGGGATTGGATAGGACCATGCTGGAGATGGATGGAACGCTCAATAAGAAGAAGCTCGGCGCGAATGCCATTCTGGCCGTCTCCCTGGCCTGTGCCAAGGCGGCAGCCAACTATCTTGAAAGAGAGACCGTTGGGGACGTTCATGAAATTATAACTTTCTGAGCTTGGGTGGATCGGGAAGACTGGAGGAAAACGAGTGGAATCAAATCTTTATTCTTGACTTGGCAAACAGAGAACGCGAGGTTGGGACAGAAAAAGGGCTTCGGAGTCAGGTCTTGCAATAACGGATAGGGGAAAAAAACCTTTGCGGTCATGTCTCACCATCTAACGGTGGAAGGTCCGTAAGATTTCAGGTCTTTGAAGATACTAACTTTGGGGTTCTGGGTTTGATCCGTTGGGAGCCTAAAAAGGCACCGGAATAGGGGTCAGCCCTTGACACGGGACACACTTTCATCAAATCTCAAAGCCGGGATCAGATTTACTGATTGACATAAATTTTAAACTATTTTAAAGCCCGCCCTTTTAATAGGTGCGGCTACCTAGGATGTCGCTTCTTCAGTCTTCGTCCATTGACCGCCCATCCTTTTTTCTGTTACCTTGAATTGCAGGAGCAAAAGATTTTGTACCCCTGCAGGTGCACGGGGACCGAGGCTTTAGCAACGGTTTTCAAAATCCCTCTAAATTTGTCATGACGGGTTCGTCACCCACGAAGCATGAAAATTGTTTTCCCCTCTCCCGCTGGCGGGAGAGGGCGAGGGTGGACATGAGGGCTTCCCCCCCACCTAAATCCTCTCCCCCAAGGGGGAGAGGAGATGTTTGGTTCTATTTTCCACATAATGCCCCATGCCCGGAGGGCTCCCTCGAACCATGAAAATTATTACCGGTTACGGTTTGGGTAAAGAAGCCGGTTTCGGTTAGGTATTAGGGTTAGGGACACTCTCTTAGGACCAACAACTTCACCTATTGACCCAACTGGTATCCTTACCCTTACCCTACCAGAAGTTTTACTATTTTCTAACTAATCTCCCTTTAAAGGAAGACTTTCAATTTGCTCCTTTGAAAAAG
>Ga0315282_10013471_pt1 | contig 12329 bp, 5 predicted proteins | sample YL17G07_20_MG_FD_203693 | JGI IMG/M metagenome (GOLD analysis project Ga0315282, IMG submission 203693) | Sediment microbial communities from Yellowstone Lake, YNP, Wyoming, USA - YL17G07_20 | ecosystem: Environmental > Aquatic > Freshwater > Lake > Sediment | place: USA: Wyoming | collected... | reverse complement strand
TATGCGTTTAAGAGGCTGCTGAGGAAGCTTGATGGAAAGGTCAAGTTCTTTGCAGTGCTCGGTGACCATGATAAACCCAAAATACGCGGCATGCCGCCACACATGCTTTTTGAGGACCAGATCCAGACACTTGGCGTCGGTGGCACAGCCGAGCACCAAACAGTCAGCATCGACGGCAAGGAAGTCCTTGTTGCAGGAATCTCGAACCTAAGCCAAATGTACCGTGCAGTTCTTGCAGATGAATTGAAAAAGCTTGGAAGTCTCAAAATTAAATGTGATTGCAGTATTCTCATGCTTCATGAAGCAATAGACCAGTTCTTCATAGAAGAAGCATGCGAATTGGCATTGACTGATGTGCCGAAGAACTTCAATTATTATGCCATGGGGCATTTGCACTCTAGAATTAAGGCTTCTCATGGTCAAGGCGAACTAGCGTATCCTGGCAGTTCAGAGATTATCCGTAGTGAGGAGATTGCTGAGTGGAAGAAGAAAGGGAAAGGTTTCTACATTGTGGATGTGGACAAGGGCAAGGCGAAAGTGACCAATGTCAATCTTGAACGTATCAGGCCTCAGATGGATGTCACATTCAATTATGCACGTCTGAAGGAAGAGTTGGAAGAGTTTGTAGGAAGCTTGGCTGCATGCCAGAAAGCACCAGTTGTTCAAGTGTGCATAGAGGGAAAAGACATTGATCGCCAAGCTGTTCACCAAACGTTGAGTGAAGCATTAACGGGCAAGGTTTTGACTTTCAGGCCAACAATCACAGAAGAAAGTGAGATGAAGTTGCCTGAACTGAAGCCAGGCTCATTCAACGTGACCCAAGTTCTAGCTGATTACTTCAAGAAAAAAGAGGTTGCAGAGCTGGCGAATGAGATGTTTAAGCATCTTAGGCAAGGCGACACTCTAGCAGCCAAGGACGTGGCTGATGAATATTTCCGCAAAGTCTCAAAGGCGGGAAAGCTCGATGATACTGAACAAGATTAAGCTTAACGATTTCGTTTCTCACAAGAATACCGAACTGGAGCTTGGCTATGGCATAAACGTGGTCGTAGGGCCTAACGGTGCAGGCAAAACCTCGATACTCGACGCAATCAGCTTTGCACTATTCAACGATTACACCAACCGCGGAAGAAAAGAGAACCTAATCAATTCAAAGGCAAAGAAATGCGGGGCCACGCTCGAGTTTGTTGAGGGCGGGATCAAATACTCTGCAGAATGGTCAATGGAGCGAGAGAAATCAGCCAAGGGCAACCTGTACCGCATGCAAAACGGCTCAAAGACACTTCTAGCACAGGGCGGAACCGCAGTCCTTGCTGAAATCGAGAAAATATTGACTATGGACAAAAGCATGTTCTTCCAGTCAATCTATGTACAGCAAGGCGAAATCGAAGAGCTCGTGACGGCCAAACCCGGTGTCCGGAAAGGTCTCATGTCAAGGCTCCTCGGGATGGAAGACCTTCAGAAGGCATGGGAAAACATGCGATCCGTCATTGACGGATTTGAAGGAACATCAAAGGAGCTCCAAGGGGAACTAGCGCAGAAGCCAAGCATAGAAGCTGATAAGCGGAAGCATATTGCAGCCTCGCATGAATTGCACGGATTACTGCAGACCAAGAAAGGTGAATTGAAGGAAGTTGAGAAGAATATCGGTGATCTTCAAACCATCCTGGATCAACTGAAAGAAAGCAAGAAGACGTTTGGCAAGCTGGACAAAGAGAGAAGCGTCCTCGAGAAAGATGTGGAAAATACTAAGGAAAAGCTGAAGAGCGAACAGCTCGAAGTCGATAAGGCTGTCAGGGCTGAAGAACGCATCAAGAGCTTGGAAGGCGAAGTCAGCAAACTTCAGTTCCTAGAATCATACGTGACCTACCTTTCGCAGAAACAGAACCTAGAGTTGCAGAGAGAACAGATAGGAGAAAAGCTTGCAAATCTGGATCGTTTGGAGAAGACTCTCCAAGAGAATGAAGCAAATCATGGGCTCTATTTGAAGCTGGAAAAGCTTCTGAAAGAAAATGGCAATCAACGAAAGCCCTTGGAAGGTGCAGAGGGTCTTCTTGAAAACGTCCGGAAGCAAGCTCCACAATTTGAAAAGCTAGAACATAGAAAACGTGAGGAGTTGGAGAAAGAACTAGCAAGGTGGACTGGAGCCCTAGGCGAGCAAGTCACATTTGAAAATTTCATGTCTGTTATCCAGAGCAAGAGAAAGGAGTTCAAAGACCTTTCTGATGGACTCGGCGCGAAAGTTGATGAATACAAGAAGCGGAATGGGATACTGGCAAACAAGAAGAAAGAGTTGGAGAATAGCATTTCGAAGCTTGGATCTTCAAAGACTGAAGTGGTAACATGCCCAACCTGCGAGACCGACTTAACCGCGGAGCGTGTGACCAAGCTCTTAGAAAAATTCCAAGGTGAGAAGACTGCAATAGAGGGCGAATTGAGCAAACTGGAAACAGATTTGACGGGAATCATTGAGAACAAGAAACAGGCTGATGAAAGACTTCGAAAAGCAGAATCGTTGGATACGGAAAAGATCAGTGGAATCAATGGGGAAATAGAAGACGCAAAAACAAAACTAGCGGAACAAAAAGCCGAAGCGCAAAGACTCGAGAAACAGGTTGAAACACTGAAAAAGCTTGATGAAGAGTGTGCAAGACTTGAAACTGAAAGAAGTGGACTAGAAGAAGCGTATCAGGAATTTGAATCTGCAAAACGCGAATTGTCGAAACTACCGTCTCGAGAGGAAATAGAAAAACAGTTGGAACCTATCTCAGCAGCACTGGGAGATGCATCTAGGCGATTAGCCGAATCTATCTCTAATCTGACTTACGAGCCTGAGGAACCTGAAAAGGAACTGGCATCATTGAGACTGAAGAAGCAGGATTATGATCAGAACATATCCATGGCGGAACGCAAACCTGAGCTTGAACAGAGCCTAGAACAGACAAGACAGCACATTAGCGAAAAAGAGCAGAAACTTGGTGAAACAAACAAGGCTATCCTGAAACTGGCTTATGATGAAGAAGAACATCGACGAAAAGAAGACGAACTTGAAACTGCAAAGAGTCGTAAGGGCGAACTAAAAGAAGAAATCAGCGGAAAAATCGCAGAGAAAAAGGCAGCGGACAACCAAGTCGCAGAATGCGACATAAAACTTGGAGCCCTAAAGGACAAGGAGAAGAAGAAACAGGATGTTGACAGTTTCATAGGGCTTCTGGAAAAAATCAGGACCGCATATGGAAAGGATGGAGTACAGAAGATGATTAGGGCCAGAGCAAGACCTTTGCTTGAGAGGTCTACACGGGATCTCTTCGAGAGATTTAATCTTGCCTATTCCGACATCAAGATAGACGATGACTACAACATTGCGGTCATAGGACCCAGCGGAGTACAAGAAATCGGTCAGATAAGCGGTGGAGAACGCGTCGCTCTGGCCATCGCACTCAGACTAGCCATAGCGCAGGTGCTTTCAGGAAGAGTCGAGACCATCATAATGGACGAGCCTACCACACATCTGGACGAAGAAAGAAGAAAGGAGTTAGTGAACATTCTGAGCTCTTTCTTCAGGGAAGGCGGAAGAATTATACCACAAATGCTCATAATAACCCACCATCCCGAAATTGTAGATGTGGCAGACGTGATTTACACGATAAAGAAACAAGATGACTACTCAATCGCCGAATCAGGATCACCAATAAAGGGCTCAGACTAGGTATCCGCGGCCAGCGTTGTTGCTCAATCAGGAGGAGCATGCGAAAGCGACTGACAAGTTTGGAATTGTCATATACCCTAAGGTCTTTCGAATGCATCAGAAAATAGGCAAGAATCTGGAGTTCAATCGTTGGAAAGAAATCAACTCCAAACGCGCGCTATATTTCTTCACCAGTCGCGTTTAGTGCGTATCTTGTGGTTTATTCGATTCGCTGGGTCTCACGTGCTTTGTTGTTGTGATCGTTGCTGGACCTACGCGATAATCTCAAAAGCAGGGTAAAGATGCTGAAAACATAGAACCAAGATGATTTTGTTTCTTCTACAAGTACCTTTCAATGAACTCTTCGAAGGGCAGGTTCCTTTCGAGTATTACATGATCAAAAGCTGTAGAAATGCTCTCTTTTGTGATGTTTACCCTAAAGAATTTTCGTCCCGTGAGCCTGTATGGCAGTGGAGATATGTGACTTACATTGAAAAACTTGGTTGCTCTATCTGCATGGACTTTGCCCCCTTCTTTGTGCACATGTGCGAAGATGTGAATGTCTGGCTTGTAGTACCTGACAAATTCTGTTATTACTCTTGACCCTAAGTGTCGTATGCTTGTGGGCGTTTTCTTTGTGTCCTCTTCTGTTTCTTGTTTTGTTTCACCTTTGAGTTCTTCTAGAATGTCCTCTAAGACGAGCATTTCGCGTAATGTTATTGGTTTCGAGCGATCGGCTATTCCATATGGTGGTGAGTGTGTGACTAAGATAATGTAATCTGGTTGCGCTTGTGCGATTTTTTCCATGTTTATCTTCAAATCTGTTAAGATGTTTTCTGCTATGATGGGCAGGCTTTCGTCCCATAGGTATGGCGAGAGATCAGTGCTTCTTAGACTATGTGTGGGTGCTCCTCCTAGACCTAGTAACCCGATTTTCACTTGACCATCGTCTAGCACGTAGTTTTGCCTATCTAGATTCTTTGCGTTAGGTGTAGATATTTTGAGTTCCTTGTTGTCAGAGTCGCCTGGCAGGTAGAAAATGTGTTTGCAGATTTTCGAAAGAGAAGAGATTGTGTTGTTTGTGTCTTTTTCATAGTTTTTTGATGCTGTTCTTATTCCGATATCTCCCGCTATAATGAGTGTTGCATCTTCATCGGTTTGTTTGCTGGTCAACGAGATAAATTCTTGGATTAGATGTGCATCGGAATAGATGTCGGCTATAGCGATTAGTTGCATGTTTCCTCACCGTTTTTTGATGAGAGGGCTTTTCTTAATACGTCGGCTATTTGAGCAGTCATGGCTTCTTCAAGACCTTTGTACGCTAGGAAGACCACTTCGCCGCCTCTGATTCTGCCGACTACTTGGAATAGTTTTTCGTTGCTGAATGGTGGTGTATAGACAATGATTTCGTCTGCTTGGGGTATGTCTGTTCCTTTGTCGAATACTGGGGTTGTTACGAGGATTTTGCCGGCTGTTTTGAAGCTGTTGAGTTTTTCGAATTGTGCATCTGCTTCGTCAGCGCCTGTTATTATCACAATGTCTCGGGGTTTTAGTGATAATTTCTCTGTTAGGTGATTTGTTATGAGTTCAGCGGTTGCTACGTATTGGGAGAAAATGTAGATTTTTCGACCTTGAGACATATGAGACTTGACTATTTCTACGAGTTTGTTCAGTTTCTTGTCTTCATAATTGAGCCAGTTTGCTACGTCTTTTTGGACTGAGAGGATGCTGCGGGAGAGTTCTGGTCTGTTAGAGTATCGGAACCATCTTTCGATGTGTGACATGAGGATGTATTTGATTATTAGTACTTGTATCTGTTGGCATGTGTCATCGTCAAGACCGTAGATTTTTTTCAGCCGTTCTAGAGTATCTGAGGAGAGTAGTGTTTCGATGTTTTCTCTGTAGCCTTCGATTCCGTATTTGTTGAGTATTCTGTGAACGTTTGTTTTGGCTTTTTTGTAGTTGTCTTGCAGGGTTTCGATGAAGACGTTGATGATTGGGTCATCTATGATTATTGGATCTGGGACAGTGCATATCAATTGAGTTTCATGAACGACTTTGCGGATTAGGGTTGAGTTTGATCCGAATTTTTTGATTAGTGCTACTATTTTCTTTTCTCTGACGTTGTATGGAAGCAGGAAAAGCTTTGGGGTTTGCCATTTTTCAAGTCCTTTGAGGTATTTGGACATCCTGAAGCCTTCGATGAAGTCTCTGGAGACGACTAGGTCTGCAGCTTCATCGACGATGATCATGTCGAAGTCTTTTTCAGTGAAGTATCCCTTTTTGGTTATGCTCTTGAAGGATTGCATTGTCATGGCTATGCCGACCGCTCCAGAATGCTTGAGCCAGCCTCGTATTTTCTCAATGCTTTCCTTTGAGAGCGTTGGGTTTTTTATCAAGCCCAAGCCGTAGAACATTTCTTGAGCTTTATCGACCCATTGATTAACGAGGACTCTTCTTGGGATCAATACTAAGACTTTTCTTACTTTGTTGTCGTTTATAAGCTTCAATAGAGTTGCTAGAGCGATAACAGTTTTTCCGGTGCCTTGTGAAAGGGATATGAAAACGTCTTGTCTTCCTTTTGTTTCAAATTCTTTCAGGGTTTCATCGACAATAGGCGTCTGGTATTCTCGAAGGGTAAAACCTTCTCTTAATCCACAAACATCCATGATCGTGACTTCACCTATATGTAGCCCCATACCTTAGGGATTTTCGCCTTTCCTCTTAGGCATTTCTCTGTGCATTGTTTGAAGTATTGTCCGAAGCGTTTATCTTTCTTCAAGATAAGACTTATAGAGTATAGATTTCTGTGTCTAGAAATCTCAAGAATAGACCCTTCATAAGCTGCTCCAAGGGCATATATCTCTGGCATGACCAGTCGAAATTCATCTGGTCTTTTGGCAAAATAGAATCTGTTTTTGGATTTTTTACCCTTAAAAGAAATATCCACAAGTCGCTCAGGATATTTTGCTCTAGCTGAGGGAACGAACGATTTTGGCCAGCCCCAGAATGTATTATTCGCATCTATTGCCTTTACAGGGATTCTGATGTACTGGTCTCCGCGGACGCCTGAAACATCATTATATGATAGAGTCATCAGGAAAGCGGTTTTTCCTTGGAATTTTGGAATTTTCCAACCATGGCTCTTTCCTTGGAAGATCTGTGAGAGTTTTGGTTGGGTCTCCCTCTTGGGAATCTTCCGTATTCTTTTCGCCTTTTTTTCCAGCGTCAATGTTAGCTCTTTTGTTAGGAGGCGAGTGCTTTTTTCTTTTGTAAGTCTTGTGAAAATACTGATAAACTCATCATACACTCGCTTCTCCTCGATATTGTGCAGATCGAAGCTAATGGCAACGTTAGTCTCAAAGTTGTCGAGGAACCCTGCATGTGTTAGGTTGCTGGAACCCACTATTATGATACCTGTGGAATCGTCGATTCTTATTATATACATCTTAGGATGGAAAGTAGAATCGGCAGGGTTGTTATATATGAAGACATTTTGGTCGCCAAAGACCTCACCCAGTTTCTGTAAAGCATCATATGCTATACTGAGGTCTATTCCTATGACTGCTTTTACATTGCCTCCAAGATTTATCACTCGACCTACAGCATCGTATAGCAGGTTTAGTCCCTCAGCATCTGTAAGCGCAGAAACAACTAAGAACTCTCCAGTTTTCCCTACCTGATTGAGGCACTGTTCCATGTACCACCACAGAGGTTTGAGACCAAGTGACTTCGGACCAGGCCCTAAAACTTCTAACTTCAAGGATTTACAACTTCCTGATAATATCAATGACTTTCTGTTGATAACTTCCTGGCATTTTCAAGTAATTAAGAACAGATTGAGCCTCATCTTCATGCAGCTCGTAGAATTTTAAAACCAGGGCATCAATTTCAGCTTGAATGTTTTCGATCGTATTGTCAATTTTCACAATATCGTCGTCTACTTTTTCAATTCTCTCCTCTTTCAGCCACTTCTTGAACTCGTCTAAAACCTTTGCCATTATGTTCGGTGTCAACTCATTCGAGCTTCTGTTCACCTCCGTTATCACTGGTATTATGGTTTTGTAAAAGAGTTGGGACAGAGTTTTCACCTGTGCCCTTGACTCAAGGGTCTCGACAAGAGAGAGATAGACATGAAACATTAACTCCCTATTGTCAAATTCTATCTCATAAGCAAGTTCTTCTCTACCGTTTTCATCTAATCCGTAAATTTTTACTGAATTCCTATTTATCTCTCCTCTGATTTTGAAACGTTTGAAGGAGATGTCTGCCAGTTGAATTTCGGACGGGTAAGTTGTTGTCTTAGAGGTCCATATCTTGGCAAATTCCCCTCTTCTTCCGAATTCGATATCGTCAGAGAGCACTTTGTGGAAAGAAATTTCACCAGTCTTGAGCCGAGTGCCCCACCGTCTCCATGCTACTAACAGTTGGCAGCGAGCCTTTATGAAATTCTCCATTTTGGCTGCAAGGTCAGTGAGAATTCCCTGCTTATTTTTCTCAAGGCAGATGATTGGCAGATTTTCCAAGTAGCTGCCATGGAAATTAAGGTAGCCGCCAGCCATGTGAGTGCTTCCATATAGTGACTTGTAGTAGAAGTCCAATACGACCGAGTTCAGTAAGGCTAACAAGTATCTAGGCTCGTATTCCTGTTTCAAATTATGTAACGCGTACATGCCTGTAAGGTTTCCATATTCACCATTTTGATCAAAAGCAGCTGTTAATTTCAGGCCAACTTCTCTGAGCAATATTTTAGGCAGTTCAAGGATTTTCCATTTATTCTCGTCGGCATCTCCCGGCTTCGTCAAGTAGGAGTTTCGAAAAGTTCTGCCTGCAAGTCTGAGCTCCGAATCCCAGTTCACAAAATAAGGCTCAATATTTCTACAGCCTACAAATTTAACGTAGGTTCCTTGAGGTCTCTCGTCTACGACATATTCCAACAATTTGTCCCAACCTACAAATTTCAAAACTCTATAGCCAATGTTAGAAATATCTTTCAGACCAACTGTGTTCAATGAACGAAGTTTCTCGCAAAGCAAAATATTGCCAGATATATCAAAAATGTAGTTTGGAGTTTGCAAGATAGCAGTTTGTTTTGTCTTTATGAACGTATATTTATTTTCGGTTATTTCACTTTCGGAGTCAACTTTAGGCGCTATTACAATCTCATGATCGTCAGAAGGGGGCGCTTTTGTAAAAATCAGAACTATTGGATATATCGCAGTTCCTTGGAAAACTGGTAAGTATGAGACATCCAAAATCTGTTCAATTCTCGTATCCTTTGCTAGTATCTCTCGAATCTTGACTCCGTAGTCTGTTACTGTGAACTTGTTCGTAACTATGTATCCAAAGCGTCCATCTTCAGCTAGTAACTGAAGAGCCTTTTCAATGAAAGGTACAGCATAGTCAAAGAGCTTATACGCTGTCCTGAAGCACCCACATGTTTGAAGAAATCTCTTTATAAAAAGATTCAGTCTTTTGTTCTCCACGTACGGTGGATTTCCGAGAATCACATCAAAGCCTCGTCTCTCAGCAGGCAAAGGTTTCCCTTCCTCGTCAAAGAACGTAAACCAAAATTCCAATGCCCAGTGGAAAGGGATAGTCTGGCTTGTGATTTGAGTGAGTCTCTCATCAACTTGAAGAAGCTCGTCAAACTTCTGGCCAAGTTGGCTTCTGACTCTGGCCTTTATGTCCTGAATCTCATCTGCAACCTTGGGATTCATAGGATTCTCCAAATACTCTTTTCTTAGATTGAAGAGCATAACAAGGTCAGATTGATGCTTATCACTCAGATACGCTATTGTCGACTCTTCCGGCATTCCGATAAGAGAGTCTCCATTGCAAAGATTCATCTCAAGATTTGGCAAGATATAGTTTGTATCACTAGGCAACATATCGTACCTGAATTCTTTCGGTGATAGCTTTATGGCTTCCAGCCAAATGTTTACTTTAGCTACCTCCAGTGCTCTCTTGTCCAGATCGTTGCCGTGAATATGTCTTACAATGATTCTTGAAATTAACTCCCTGCCATTTCGCGGACCAATGATATGCTTTATCTCAGAGAGTGCGTCAAGTTTCGCCTTAATCTCTCGAGGATGATCAAGCGAGCTTAGGTGATTTGAGTGCTTTTTGATATAATTCTTTTCCGCATCTTCCACCAGTTGATTCAATTCCCTGTATCTTTTGACGATTATCCGAATGGCTTTAATGAGAAAAGAACCAGAGCCGCATGCTGGATCTAGAATCCGTATCGAAGCAAGCGCCGCTAGAAGTTTTTTAGTCGCTTCGAAATCCTCTTCTTCAAGTTTCTTCCGTATTTCCACGAGTACTCTATCAAACGCCTTGCCCACGGTATTTTCGGCAATATACTGTGTGATGTACTTTGGTGTGTAGTAGACTCCTTCCTCTTTTCTGACCTGGCCAAGAAATGTTTCGTAAGCTTTTCCCAGAACGTCTTCATCGATATACCTGAAATTGTACTGCATTATTCCTTTCAAAGCGCCAAAAGGAACTTGAAGATAAGTCAGTCCGAGAACAAGCTGGAGATTCCTATGAAATTTCTCAATGTTTTCATCATTCTGTTTAATGTATGGCAAGATTTTTTCTTTGAATAATTCTGTATCATAATATAGATAGAACCAATCATCAAGTTCATCAAAGAATTTCTTCAGAACCATCCGTTTTCCTTTTCTTTGCCACATCCGTTCGTGGTGGTCCCAACGTTTTCTGATCCACTTGAACTCTATTACTCCACAGTAATCAAGTGTTTGAATGAAGATGAACTTGTTAACGAGTTCTATTATTAGCTCGAGTTTTCTCTTATCATCGACGGTAAACTCGATCTCAGAGAGTTTACCGACCCAAGATCTTAGGCTTTCCAAAAACTGTTTATCCAGCTCATAACCAATTGATTCTAATTCTTTGCGTTCTAGATAATCCCTCAAATTGCCTATGACTTCATATTCTCTGATAAGGTCAAAAAAACGAATCGCACAGAAATACTTCACTTCTCTTGGATGGAGCTCTTCACTGTAGAAGTACCAATCTCTTAAGTCTGTCAGAATCACGAATTGGACTTCACCTTCTCGCATATATTTAAGAATCTGTTCTTTGTAATCCTCAGGTCTGAGCTTCCATTGTTTGATCTTCTCAAGTATCGGCTTTCCAGATTTGTCCGGTTTTACGATTGTCTCAAGAAGCGGCTTGAGTTCTAAAGCTATACCACGGCCCATTTCATCTTTGACAAGATAATCAATAAAACCATTCGAACGAACCTCTGGAATAACTTCACCGAAAAGAAACTTCAGGAGAATAGATTTTCCAGCAATAAAAGACTCCCTCAGCGCCGTCTCTGGCTTAGACCCATACCTAAGGCTCTGAATATACGACTTAACCTCATCACTCTTAAGACTCTGCAGAACACCTTCAATCTCATCCTGCAAAATCTCCTCTTTACCAAAAAGGTAGCGAAGATCCTCTAAGATAAGGTTCAGAGAATCTCTTTCCGTTTCGCTTAACACTTTGCTACTCATGGCAGAACTTGCTCACTTACGCTTACTCTTGGGTATCGTAAACGTCGAGTTTGGGCTTTCATATGTGTTAAACATCGATTTACAGCTGGGACATTCATAGCGGCCAACTTTGTAGAACCGGAACCTCCAACTTTTCTTAGGCTTGCTTGAAAACTGCTTCCCGCACCCAGGACACTTTATGCTTTCACTCATTATCAATCCCATTTTAGTAGTTGATTCCCATTTTTAAAAGCCTTATTACTCTTCTCAAAGCTGGGACAGCCCAAAATTCCTTCAACACAGGAACATAGAAACCTCGGGCAATCCGCTCTCCCCGACCCTCAAAGCTCAGCCCAGTCACTCCAGCTCTTTTCAGTGACATCAAACCACCTGCTACTGCATATACTCATAAGAGGCTGACAGAATTTCTGCTTTTAGGTTGATTTATGTCACGTGAAGTCTCCAAACATGTCAAGAGACTCTTCAGTCAACTGATCGTCCTAGCACTCCCAGCACATACCATCATAATCTACGTAATCTTCCTCACTAATTTCTCGACCACAAACAGAACAATGAAATCTGTTTATTTCCTTCCTAGGCTCGCGAGCGTTCTCACCACGAGCTTTTCCCAACTCATCTCCTTCGCATGATGACTACTCTGGGAAGAAGACGTCTTTCTTTATCGATTTCAATTCAACCTTTTTCAGGGCGTAGTCAACGCATCTGGACACAATGGTCGACACTGGATGTCCAGTTTCTTTCATAAATTCCACCAATTGCTTTCTTGCCTCTTCAGAAGGAGTGAAAGTAATGGAAGAATAGGGCTGTCTATTTTTCATTCCTAGGTCAACCCAAACTTGCCAGAACAATGAATTAGCTTCCTCATGCAACTTTGCGAATCACGAATCAATATCACTCATAAACCCCAAATGCATCGTTCCCATTACTCGGCATGAGGAACTAAGGAGACAAGCGATCTCATGCGCAAGTCGAGCTGAACCCTTGAAAGCGCGCTGGTTTGTCCCCAAATTGGTCTAAAGTGGTTATAATCCTTATTTTCGGGTTTGGGAGCAGATTTGAGGCGCACAGCTCTTCTTTGCTTCTTTACAGTAGCCGCCCTTCTCGAACCTGCA
>Ga0315282_10013470_pt1 | contig 12329 bp, 9 predicted proteins | sample YL17G07_20_MG_FD_203693 | JGI IMG/M metagenome (GOLD analysis project Ga0315282, IMG submission 203693) | Sediment microbial communities from Yellowstone Lake, YNP, Wyoming, USA - YL17G07_20 | ecosystem: Environmental > Aquatic > Freshwater > Lake > Sediment | place: USA: Wyoming | collected... | reverse complement strand
TCGAAAGCATGAACCTAGAATTAGACTGGCTTACATACATTGACATATTAATAGACCAAGGACAAACTCCGAACATCAACAGAGAAAGACTGATGGACCCATAGATAGCTTAAGCGCGCACACATGGGTTTCGAGGTAAAAGAAGACTGCGGCGGCACTACAGGCGTGCCGGGGAGCGGGTGCGAGCACAGGATGTACTGCCCAGGTGAGGGTAAGCAATAAAATAAATTTATTAGCCCAGATAAAGTAGAATTATTCAGGTAAAATGCTATAAATTACTTTCACGTTATTCTAGGCAATATTTAAATAACCAATAATTTTAATTGTTTTGCATACAATTAAGAAACAAGTTATATATGATACATCGGTATAAGGACAACGAATCTATATCATCTACGTATCAGTAATCATGAACTAACAAATTTATTTGGAACACAGACTCAAAATGTTTGAAGTAAAACTAAAATAGTTGAAATCCATATTATTGTTAATTAAAACAATGGGATGTTACCGTTAGAATTGTCAGCAATCATCCAAATAATTATCAAAATCCGTGTAAAGAAAATGGTATCGGAGTATAACGATAAGAATGACAAATTTAGATATTGAAGAAATAGGCAGGGAAAGAGACCTTCTTATTCGATCTTGTCGAGTAAAAATAAATGGTAATACAATAGTTACTCCCACAAGAACAATAGGTACCACTTTAACCGATAACTTTGAATTGAACGAATCAACACGGTTAGTCAATAATAAATTCAAACCCTTTGGTGAGGTTTACGTAAGGGCTTCGTTGAATGAGCTTACTGAATATATAACTAACGATGACAAAGGGAAAAAATTTAGTTCAAAAATATCCAACAGAACATTACAATTAAAACAAGCTAGCGCGTTACCATATATTCTTTTTTATGTACACGATGGTAACGGCAATCCGCTAAATCGACTTTTACCCACTAATATTCAAAATTTTATTTTTGATATTCTATGGGGGACTGTAGGTAATTCAATAATTGTTACCCCATTATTAGGAGTTCTAACAAGTCCTGATGAATATAGTAAAATGATTGATGCTATTCATCAAAGACAAATTGATGCTATCGATCGTAAAAATCAACCATTAATGGCTATCGTGCCATCTTCCTATACTCTTATAGACCCCGGGCTAATAGAAAAATATTGGAATTGCGGCGTCAGAATTTTTGGGTTTAACTGCGAGAATAAAAAATATGGCGCGTATTCGTATATTATCGAGAGATTACATTCTGAGTTATCCAAACTCAGCCGGGAGAGTAATGAGAAATATATTATTAACGGAATAAACTCTAAATTTAAATATGGTAAATCCAAAACAAGTAGGATCAATAATTTAATTGGCACTGGCTATGGTTTCGATACATATAGCCCAAATCATATAGTTTCCAGGTTCTTTAGCGAAAATACCCCAAAACGATATATTTTCAATGATTCTAACTATGGCTTTTTAAATGTAACGGAACTGGAAGACGTCAAAGATGTCGATAAAATTGTGAATACTAAGGCATTGAAAAATATCAAGTTGTCCGAGCTCTCAAGTATGTCCGATACTCAACTTTATAAGTTATGTAAGGCACACGATATTGAAAAAACGATAAAAGAAATAGAAAATTATCCGTCATATATCGAGAATAATGAATTGTTTGATTATTTATCTAAAAAAGAGAAAATCCAAACCGAAAGGGATGAAATGAAATCGATCCAATATCATCAACCGATCGGCGATGAGTGGTTTAAATGACGCAAAATGTTAATTTTACGAGGACGCAAATTGCGATTCTTACCCTTTTAGAATCCGAAGATATTAATGGTGAGCGACATTCTCCTATACCGGGAAGGACGCATTTAATTAAGGAAATATTTGCGATCAGCCAGAGTGAACTAGGTAAAAAATTACTTCCCGAGTTAAAATTTGAACCGGATAATTATGGCCCTTTTGATGAAACCGTTTTTGCGGCATTAGAGAGTTTACGGGATAGCGGATTCGTATGTTTTGATACATCGCTTCAGCCTTCTAAAATTAAATTAACGCCAAAAGGAATAAAAGCGGCCGATAATTTATGGGCTAAAATAAATGACGATGTCAAAGGCTTATTCTCATTTACTAAGAAAAATTTGAATCATTTAACTTCGGAAAAATTACTGGATAAGATATATTCTGCCCATCCCGAGATGACAATTAATTCGAAATCTAAAATTGCTGACAAATATCGTGTGCAAAATTGATTGTCCATGACTAGAAAATTTTTTGCTGATAGCGGCTTTTTTACGGGATTGTGGTATGAACGGGACGATCACCATGACACATCTAAAGAAATTTATGATTGCCTCATCGCAAATCATCTAATTAACGATTTAAGCGATTTATATATATCAAATTATATTATTATGGAAGTTGTTCATAATTTACAAAATAAGGGAATGCAAGTTGATTTCTTATTCGAAAAGTATGAAATTTTAAAAAGATGCAAACCGTACCTGGTTAAACATAAAGAAATTGATGAGGCGTTTAAAAATAAATTAGCCCCATTTTGTAGTCATAGAACCGGTAAATCGCCAATAGGCTTCGTTGATGCGACCAGTCTGGTCGTTATGGATAAGGCTAAAATCACACACATTATTACATATGATGAAGGGTTTAGTAAAATCCCTTTGATTGTCCCCATTTACAATACTGATATTATTGAACAAAAAATATTGGCACTGCATCGTTGATTATTTTATTTCTCGACGATGTGTCAGCACTAAAGTAGGAGGTGATGAAAAAGGCATGCTAGAGATCACCGCCTGCTTTAAACATGATTATGAGAACGGTTTCGAGACGAAGGAAGACTGCGGCGGCACTACAGGCGTACCGGTGAGCGGGTGCGAGTAAAGGATGTATTGCCCCAGGTAAGGCTATATGAATAATCATATTTAACTATTTATAATGATTATATTTATTTTGATGCCCATAATATTAAAATTTTTTATTTAATTCTTTCCAAGCTTTTAAACCCTTTCTTATCCTCTTTTTTCTATTTGATTCAGATACTAGAACAGCCTTACCAATTTTAGGATTAGGTTCTATTCTACATTGATTTAATATTGTATCCATTACTATACGCATACCTACTAAACAAAGTTCGCATATGCTTGAATTATTAATGACTCCGCTTATAAAAAATACACAATTAGACAACAAAATATGCTGTTTTTTTCTCCACAGATTACCCTTAATAGTTATAGGGTCGCTTTTTGCGTTAATTTCAATTGCTATATCTCCAGTTCCACTACTTATTTTGAGATACTGCCATTTAGCTATTATATCCCAGGGCTTTGGATCTCCTAATATCCACTCATTATTTTCTATAACAGCTAGTAATTTATCATGAGAGTCATATAATCTAGCAGATATTGTCAGTCTTTCAAAATTGTCATAACTAGCTGAACTATCCATATTGACCGATAACAAACTTTCATCATCTACTAATATTATGTCTGAATCACCAATAAATTGTACACTCCCAATTGATATAATTGGACGACTTTGATTTATTTTTAAAATTCCGACAACACGGCCACTAGTAATGTTAACAGGGTTCTGTTTCCAATATAATTGCTCTTCAAACGTCATAGCTTTAGAAGTTGCCTCATCATGATGTAATGGACAGAGAAGCATTATTTCTTCTGGATTTTCAGACCTAGGCACAATATGATGATATTGAACAATAGGATTACCACATTTACAGCATCCAAAACCATCTTTCTGACGCACTTGTCTTTTAATTCCCTCAGGAATATTTTCTCGAGGACTTAAAATGTCTCTTTCTATTACTATAACCTCCAAACACAAATACAATGAGTCTAATACGAACAATTTAATGATTAATCTATGTTTAGCATCCGACTTTTGTCAACGATATTAGCACATTAATTTTAGCTATAATCTTTAGCTATGATATAACATCCGCTGACATTATAGGCCCTCCATTTTCCATAGAAACCCTTATGTCTCTTCATCTCCAACATTTATAAATCAGGGTATATGGGCTAGATGGTTGAAATGGTGGGTAGTTCTTCTGATAAAAAGGATATCGAGCAGTATCAGCATAAGGGCAAAACACGGTGTAACAATCCTCAAGTAGGCATAGCGGATGCCGAAATAGATACCGAGGACAAAAAGCAATTGTACGAGTATGATCCTCATCTGGACCCGCAGCTCTGGTGGGCGGGCAAGATGGCGCACATGAAGTTCGAGGTGCCGACTGTATCATTGCATGTTCACGAGCGTATCGACCCACTTACGATCATCAAGGCAGTCAAAAAGAAGAATGGTGACGGCCGCCAGGTATCGCTATTCGAGTATAACGAAGAGAATCCGCCACTCCGCGAAGCAATTGAATTTTATAAGCATAAGCATAGCTGGTCGAACCGGCTCATAGCAGGCGATTCGTTGCTTGTGATGAACTCGCTTTTGCAAAAAGAAGGTATGTCTGGCAAAGTTCAGATGATATATATAGACCCACCTTATGGTATAAAATATGGATCTAACTTCCAGCCATTTGTGAATAAGCGAGAGGTTAAGGATGGTAAGGATGATGATTTAACACAAGAGCCAGAGATGGTAAAAGCATTTAGAGATACCTGGGAACTAGGGATTCATTCTTATCTTACATATCTACGAGACAGAATATTGCTGGCAAAGGAACTATTAGATGAAAGCGGAAGTATCTTTGTCCAAATTTCTGATGAAAACTTACATCTAGTTAAGTGTTTATTAGATGAGACTTTTGGACCAAAAAATTTCGCAAGAATTATCTGCCTTGGTAAGACAAGCGGTCTTCAATCCTCATTACTAAGTACAGTTTTTGATTATATACTATGGTATGCAAAAGATATAACTAAGATTATATATAGGCCTATTTATAAAGAAAAAATAATCGGTAGTACAGGAGCAACAAAATATACTAAAGTTTTATTACCGGACGGCAAGATACGGCCAGCAACAACGGAAGAGTTAGCTACCGGAAAATTAGAAAATGAGTATTACTTTTGTACAGATGATAATTTAACTAGCCAAGGTAATACTGTATATAACTTTGAGTGGCATGGGAAGATATACTCTGGACCATTTAAAACTCCTGCTACAGGGTTACAAAGACTTGGGAAAGCTAAAAGATTATATGAAGCAAAGGGGACACTACGATATCTCCGACTTTTCAATGATTTCTTAGCCACTCCATTAACAAATAATTGGTATGATATTGGTGGTATTCAAAGTAGATCTGATCCGAAGATATACGTTGTTCAGACTGCGACAAAAGCTATCGAACGTTGTATGTTGATGACAACAGATCCAGGAGACATTATATTCGATCCGACTTGTGGATCTGGTACATCCGCATACGTAGCTGAACAATGGGGTAGACGATGGATTACCTGTGACACATCTCGTGTATCAATATCTTTAGCAAAACAACGCTTAATGATAGCAATGTTCTCATATTATAAGCTTGCTTATCCGGGGGAGGGTGTAGGAAGCGGATTTATGTATAAAACAGTACCGCATATTAAGTTGGAGACGTTTACTAACAATGAATCCCCAGTTCAAGAAATCCTCTACGATCAACCTTATATTGATACATCTAAAGTCAGAATTACAGGTCCATTTACTGTTGAGGCCGTCCCAGCGCCAACTGTTAAACCACTCTCAGAACTAAAAGAACCTTCGGAGGCTGATGAATCAGTCGCACGATCTGGCGAAACCTTACGTCAGACCGAATGGCGTGATGAGCTATTCAAGACCGGCATAAAAGGAAAGGGCGGTCAAAAAACTGAGTTCTCAAGAATCGAGCCTATGCAGGGCGCCAAGTGGCTCCATGCGGATGCCGAGACGAGGGATGCAATCCCGAAGCGCGTGGTTATATCCTTTGGCCCCGAGCACATGCCGTTAGAGCAAAAGCAAGTCGAATTTGCTATTAAGGAAGCGGAAAAACTTGTTCCTCAACCATCGATTATAGTATTTGCAGCTTTTCACTTTGACCCTGAGGCAGCAAAGGATATCGATGAGCTCAAATGGAAAGGGGTTACCTTACTAAAGGTTCAGATGAACACGGATCTGCTCACAGACGACCTCAAGAAAAAGCGTGCCAGCAACGAGAGTTTCATGCTCATAGGCCAGCCCGATATCGACCTCGAATCGGCGGGCAATGGAAAATATAAGGTCACCGTCCACGGCTTCGACTATTACAACACGAAGACCGGCGCCATAGAGTCCGGCGGCAAGGAAAAGATCGCAATGTGGATGCTTGATACGGATTACGACGAGCGCAGCCTGTACCCTCGCCAGGTATTCTTCCCGATGGCGGGAGAAAAGGACGGCTGGGCGAAGCTGGCTAAAAACCTTAAGGCAGAGATAGACGAGGACCTTATAGCAGCATATAAGAGCACAGAATCTTTACCATTTACGCCGGGCCCGAATAAAAAGATCGCCGTCAAGATCGTCGATGACAGGGGCATCGAAAGCCTGCGTATAATGGACGTGGCATAATGGGAAAGTTCGTCATCGACAGGCTTATTGTAAATTCGCCCTACGAGGAGCCTAAATTACACTGGAACTATAACCGCGGGACCAGGCTCTTTAACCTGGAGGATGGCAGGCGAAAAGCCGGCTACATAACTGCTTCCGAGCGTTCCAGGTCATTCGACGATCCCGGAGACTTCCACGAAATTATCCTGGTCAACCAGATACGAGAGCGCTTGAAAAAGTGGGGCGAGGCCGGGTATCCCGGCACGACTGGAATAACGAAACGGCTGCTGGAACACTGGAAAGACAATGACCAGAGAGAAAATCATCGCTTCTTTTTCTGCCAGCTCGAGGCGATCGAGACGCTGATATGGCTAAACGAAGCCCCGGATTCCGAGAAAGTAGGCATAGTCATACCATCCGATGGCGGCGATTTTACCAGGCTTTGCTGCAAGATGGCCACTGGCACTGGCAAGACCATTGTCATGTCAATGCTCATTGCATGGCAAGTACTCAATAAGGTCACATACCTGCAGGATACCCGTTACTCCAAGAATGTTTTCGTGATCGCCCCCGGCTTAACGGTAAAGAATCGCCTGAGCGTGCTTATACCTTCGAGCGAAGGCAACTATTACGACGAATTCAATATCATACCTCCGGGTCTTGGAGATAAGCTCCGGCAGGGAAAAGTGATAATCCGCAACTGGCAGGCCCTCAACTGGGAAAACGAAGACCGTCTGGCAAAGAAAAAGACAGTAGATAAGCGCGGTCCAATGAGCGACGAGGCTTACGTACGCGAAGTAATGGGCGATATGGCGAGCGCCAATAACATCGTCGTCATAAATGACGAAGCCCATCATGCATGGCGTGTGCCCCCTAAGGCTAAGGCCAAAGACCTGGATGTAGAGAAGGAGGATATTGACAAAGCGACTAAATGGGTGGGCGGCCTTGACAGGATCAATAAAGCCAGGCGCATCCTGCGATGTTTAGATTTTTCAGCGACACCGTTCGCGCCGACAGGTAAAAAGAGTACCGAACAAACGCTATTCGGGTGGATCGTAAGCGACTTTGGCCTTAACGATGCCATTGAGTCAGGCCTTGTGAAGACTCCCCGCGTTGTCATCCGGGACGATGTCGTACCCGATGCTAAGACGTACAAATCCAAACTCTATCATATCTATGAGCACGTAAAGAATGACCTCGGCAAAGCCGAAGAGCAGGTACCTCTTCCACAGCTTGTCCAGAACGCGTATTTATTACTTGGCATCGACTGGCTGAATACGGCTAAACAATGGAGGGCTGATATAACCAGAACACCACCGGTAATGATCACGGTGGCGAACAGGACGGAGACTGCTGCGCGTATAAAGCACATGTTCGACCATAAGAAAATCCCTGCGGAAGAGCTTTACGAGTTGTGCGAGCCTGACCATATCCTTCACATCGACTCGAAGGTGCTGGAACTGGCCGAGTCCCAGGATGAAGCCTTTTACCCCAATGGCGGTGAAACCGACGATAACGAAGGGCCAGACCGTAAAATGACCCGGAAAGAAAAAGCCGAGGACCTGAGAAGAAAAGTGGATACGATCGGACAGGTCGGTAAACCGGGCGAGAAGATAGAGAATGTTATCTCTGTGGGAATGCTCTCCGAAGGCTGGGATGCAAGGACCGTTACCCATATCATGGGTTTAAGAGCATTTACTAGCCAATTACTTTGTGAGCAAGTAGTGGGTAGAGGCTTGCGCAGGACATCATATGATGTAAACCCCGAAACAGGGCTATTCGAGCCCGAATATGTGAATATTTTCGGCATTCCTTTTACATTCTTGCCGCACGAGTCGCATGACGACGGCCAGATTCCACCGCCACCGCCACCAAAAACATGGATAGCTCCGGATCCGGTAAAAAAACAATACGAGATATCATGGCCCAACTTGATTCGGGTAAATTACGTGTATAAGCCATTACTATTACTGGAAATGAATAATGTAAAGCCACTTGTGCTAGATGCGAACGAGACGATCAAGATCGCCGAGCTGGCGCCCGCGCTGGATGGCAAGACCTTTGACACGAGCGCCTGGACGATTTACCTGAAAAGCCTCGCTGTGCGCTACCGGACACAAAAGATCATCTTCGAAGCGGCCAGGGACGCATTCGAGGAGATCAAGCCCGGCTGGAAGGGCGATAAGGCGTATCTGCTATCCCAGTTAATAGCGCTGATAGAGAAGTTTATCAAGTCTGATAAGATCCGTATATCTCCGCCATTTTTCAACGATGACGAGCTAGGCAGGAAGATTACGATAACGCTTAACATGAACACAATCGCACGTTACATTATCGGATTGATCCGGGAATCGAGCGTTGATTCGATCACGCCGATATTCGACTCAGACAGGGCTATACGGTCAACCGGGGATATGTCCGGGTGGTGGACCGGTAAACCGAACCATCGGACGGAAAAGTCACACATTAACAATTGTGTCTATGATAGCGCATGGGAAGCCAGCGAGGCCTTTAAGCTCGACCATAGTGATAATGTTGTATCCTGGGTAAAGAATGACCATCTTGGATTCGAAATACCCTATCTCTACAACGGCATTGTCCACAAATATCGACCAGATTTCCTCATTTTATTAAAGAATGGCAAACGTCTAATTCTTGAAGTAAAAGGTCAAGAGACTGAGCAAGATAAAGCAAAGCGCCAGGCTTTGAGTGAATGGGTAAAAGCAGTAAATACCTATAGTGGATTTGGTGCTTGGGACAATGCGGTTTCAAAAAATCCGGCCGATATCGAAGTTATCATTAAAAGGCTTAGCATAGGATAATGCACTTACACCAAAGGCATTTCTTCCCATGTTCTCCCCTCTAGCACCCTCCCGGCCTTCTTCTTATTGACACCACCCCATTGTTTAAAGAAAAACGGTATATGCTTCATGTTGCATTGATTGCGTATATCGATTACCCATGAGGGATCGACCCTTCTTGCCCCTGGTCCGGATTCGCCTCCTACGATCGCCCAATCAATACTGACAAGATCCAATTTCCCTACTGGTCCAAGCAAGGGTTCAAACGATATGAACTTAATGTGGGCGCTTGATTTTCTGAGATCATCAATACGATACAAATAATCTTTATTTTCGACGCTGACGCCCATCCAGATATTGGGAGGCCATTTAAGTATAGGGTCTAGTTCAGCCAATCGATCGGACCTCTTGGTAAGTATCTGGAAATTGTGCCAATTAGCCTTGCCCATAACATCAAAAACACTCTTGATGAATTCGACGGGCACGTCTTTATGAAAGAGGTCGCTCATCGAATTAACAAAAATGTGTTGCGGCTTTTTCCACGTCATAGGCAAGCCCAATAAATTATTATGCAATGTGACATTGAAGCCGTTTGAATAGCTCGGATTACCCATTGCCTTCAATCGGATTGCCATCCGCTCAGCATAGCAATTTTTACAGCCCAGGCTGATTTTCGTACAACCGGTTACCGGGTTCCATGTCGCCTGTGTCCATTCTATTCCTGTCTCCGCACCCATTTACTAACTCCGCTTTCTAAATGTAACTTTTATATCGTCTCTAAATGATGGTTTGCCTTTATATGGTTTCCTTTTAATTGCCGGGGGATCACATAAGATCTCGCTCTTCATTTCCATATCTATAAGCACATCTTTATAATTTTTCTTGACATAGCGTTTTCCCACGCTATGTAGTTCATATATTTGTTCATGGGTGTTCGGTTAAGCTATCCATGGTTGCATTAGCCGTTTTCTGTTGATGTTCGGGGTTTGTCCCTGGCCTATCAGTATGCTGAAGTATGTTATCATGTCCATTTCCAGGTCCATGCTATTGAGGACGGCTTTTAGTATTCCGTAAGCGTTCACGGCGAAGGCTTTTGCCCATTGTAAATGCGTGTAGAGGTGGGCTTTTTCCGGGTTGTGTTTCCTTACCAGCCTGAGCAGTTGGCGAGAGCATATGAACGTCAGGATGCTTACCCATATGAGGCATTTAACCACGTCGGGGTTCTTGCTTTGTATCTGGTCTAACTGGTAAACGTCTTTGAGCTCTTTGAATACGAGCTCGATCTCCCATCTGGCGCCGTAAAGGCTTGCGATGTCTTCCCCGTTCAACACGTTGAGAGGGATGTTGGTCAGGTACGAGTGGTACTGTTTGGTTTCTTCGTTAAGGACCAGGACCATCCTGAAAGTCCTCTTCGTCCTTGTGGTTTTGCCCTTGTACCTGCGCCTTCTCACAATTACTTCGACCTCCACGTCCAGGAGTTGCCGTTTCAACAACGGGAGCACGTCTTTCAATTTTTTACCCAGGACGTCTACACTGTTGCCCCGGCATACCTGGTTCACCCCTACGATGAGGGGGTCGGCATTTCCTTTCAGCCTGCTCACGAAATATCCGCCGTAACGCTCGATCTTATCGAAGCTATTGTAATCGAAAAAACCAAGGTCGGTTAAAAGGACCCGGTCTTTCAGCCACGGCCCCAATCGTAAGGTCTTCACTTCGGCAGTCCTCTCCGGGAAGAGCCTCACCGTTTTCACGCCGTCCGCCACCGCGCTAACGATACAGGAGAGCTTCAACCCCGCAGCCACTCGTCTAGAGCGGGCGGCGGGCCACAAGTCCGCCAATGAAGCGTGCAATCGGATGATCGTGCTATCCTGAATGAGCAGGTCCTTGAACCCCTTCAATTTGTCCCCGAGGTTGAGACACGGCTCCAATGCCTGGAGTTCGAAGGCGTGGACAACGCAACGATGAAGGAACCGTTCCATCTCCGGGGTGAACCTGGCACAAAAACTACTTATGCTCAAATTCACGCCGGACACGGTCTCGTAGCCCCTTTTCAAGCCATGCATACTCCTCATAAAACTGACCCCGAAACCCATGACAACCACCCAGAACATTATGACGGGATCGATCTTCCTGTTACGCTTGATAAAACCCGTCTCAGCAGCCGTCCTCCGGAGAAAATCCTCAGAAAACAATCCGGTCAGGCACGGTATACAAGGATCAACCATCTCACAAGAACCGCTCATACATAATCCAATTAAAATACTATAACATATATTATTATAATATTCTAGATAATTAAACGCCTAATAGGCCCTTAACCGCCTTAACCGAACACCCATGTATATTTGTTGCATTGTTAATGTCTGCCCTGAGAACTCTTCCAATAACATTTCCTCTAGCTCTTCTAAGGGCAGGCTAAAATTAAATAGTGTCGGATAATTCTTGTCGGCAGGGATATATTCGAGTGTAGGCACGCCTTGAACGTTAGCTGAACTTTCTTTTGCCATGATTTCTTTCATTATTTCATAACCACGGAAATGCTTGCTCACAAATATAAGATAATGGCTCGTCCTATTACCTGCACTATTTCTAAATCTAAATGGTAATACGAACTTTCCGCCCATTTCTTTTAAAGCTTCAGATATCTCTTCGACCACTGTTAATTCTCTCTCTTCTGGTTTCATTTTGTCTAAACGTTGTTTGAGGGATTCAACGCGCCCACTGCCAAAAAGAGCACTCATGTGTTCTTTAACTAATGGGTTACTTAGTCCCATATTGATACGATTAAAATTGAAAAAGATAATACAGTCACATCCGAAATTTTTCAGGACCGAGTTAATCAATCTCAGAGAAACAGGCTGTGCAAGAACTAGGGGTTTTCTCAGATAGTTTTATGTAGCTTGGATGCTAATCACTTAATATACAAGTAATAGTATAATAATATATAAATATTAATTATATTATTGGTGTGTGGTGTTTGT
>Ga0315282_10013469_pt1 | contig 12333 bp, 11 predicted proteins | sample YL17G07_20_MG_FD_203693 | JGI IMG/M metagenome (GOLD analysis project Ga0315282, IMG submission 203693) | Sediment microbial communities from Yellowstone Lake, YNP, Wyoming, USA - YL17G07_20 | ecosystem: Environmental > Aquatic > Freshwater > Lake > Sediment | place: USA: Wyoming | collected... | reverse complement strand
GAACCTTCATGGCGGGCGCTCCTCCTTCCAAAGCGGCAACTACCTGGAAGCTTTCTTGAGGAGCGCCCCGCACCCCTCCTCATCAGCGCAAGTTTTATGAGTCACTGCTGCCATTCTTGGCCGACACCCGAACTCCCCCCACCATGTAGGGCACTGTTCGCCCGACCATGGGCCGGCATTGGCGTCTCTCGGCAGGATGGGCTTTCGCCCGGAAAGCCCGCTGTTGAGCGGCTTCCTGGCCCTCAAAGGCCTTTGGCACGCCCGGTTGCTCCAACGCGAACCCACCACGACCTCGCCACGACCGGCACTCCCGCGAACGTGAATGAGGCGACGACGTAGAGCACCAGAGCCACCAGCAGAACCGTGCTGAACCCCTGCGCCATAGCCAGCAGCGCGGCCAGCACGGCCCCGATGACCGAGGCGCAGCCGTTGACGCCCCAGGCCCACGGCACCAGGTGGGGCGCGGCGTCGGTCACGCGCTGAAGGCCGCTGGGGAAGGGGAAGCCCATCAGGAACGCCAGCGGCCCGACCAGCACGACAGTCAGCACCCCCTTCAGCCAGAGCGGCTGCGCCAGTAGCAGGTTGAACAGGTGGCCGAGCAGGAACAGATAGGCGGCCGCCACGGCCACCAGGGCCCATACTGCCAACCGTATGCGCCGCCGGGGCTCGGGCACGAGCCGTGGCCCGTAGAGGCTCCCCAACCCGGCGAACAGGAGGAACGAGCCAATGACCAGCGCCACGGCGTAGGTGGGATGGGACAGGAACAGGATGAACCTCTGGATGAAGCCCATCTCGATGAAGATGAAGCCAAAGCCCAGGCAGGCGAAGTAGACCAGGATGCGCCACCTGGTGCCCGCCTGCGGGTCCGCGCGCCCTGCCTGCTCGCGGCGCTTGCCCTCCGTAGCGCCGCCAGGCGCGGAGGAGGGCCGCCGGAATGCGAGGGGCAGCAGGATCAGCGCCAGGCTGACGGGGATGGCCTGGGCCAGGGTGGCGACCAGGATTATGTAGCCCCACTCGATGAAGTACACGTTCCCCACCGCGAAGTGGGCCCGGAGCAGGGGCAGGGACCGCCAGCGCAGGCTATGGAAGAAGTAGGGCCGGTCGTCGGTGGCAGGCCTGATGGCGAAATCGTACTCGCGGTAGAACCGCTCCCTGTCGGCCGATAGAAGCCGTTGGCAGGCGTCGTAGTAGATGGGGCCCTCGTCGAGCCGGTTGTGACGGTTGGCCTCCTCTCGCTTGATGCCCGGGAAGTAGATGGGGTCGAAAAGCCGCCGGTCGCAGAAGGCGCGAAGCTGGGCCAGCTCGCGCGGCGTGAACGGCGTGCGCTTGACCAACAGCGTGGCCCCGCGCGAGCCCCGCAGGAAGAACAGGTGCTGCTCCGGGTGGGGCACTCTGAGGCGCTCCAGGGCCTCGAGGGCCGTGGCAAAGAGCTTGAGGTCGTCCCGGGGCGGCACCTTCAGCCAGCGGGTAACCGCCAGCACGCCGCCCTCGGCCAGGTGCTGGTAGTAGTCGGCGAAGGCCTCCACGGTGTACAGGTAGGTCTCGCTCAGCGCGTAAACCCCCGCCGTGGAGGCGGCGTAGGCGTCCACCGGGGCAAGCTGGATGAGGTCGTATCGCTGCCGCGTGCTGCGCACGAACCCCCGGGCCTCAGCGATGCGCACCTGCACGCGAGGGTTGGCATACAGGCCGCCGGAAATGCCCGGGAAGTCGTCCCGCAGCAGCCGGATGACGTCCGGGTTCAGCTCCACGGCGCCCACGCTGCTCGCGCCGTGCAGCAGCGCCGAAACCACGTCCGTGCCGCCGCCCGCGCCCAGCACAAGCACCGTGGGGCTGCTCAGAATGGCGTAGGGCGCAGCCTGCGGCAGGTAGTCCAGGTAGCGGGCGTCCTGGAAGTGCGGCCGCAGGGGGGTGATCGCCGAGGCGCCGTCAGCGTCCACGATGAGCACGGCCTCCTGCGAGGCCCCGTAGGGCGAGACGATGCTCAGGCCCGTGGCCTCGTGGAGGCCCTGCGCGGCCACCAGATCCAGCAGCCCCAGCGGACCACTGCGCTCAGCCAGAACCCGGGCGCCGGGCAGGCGCAGCGCGCCAGGGAGGGCCTTGAACTGCGATACGTTGAGCTGCACGCCGCGCCCGGCTGCAAGGGACAGGATTCCCAACGCGACAGACCCGGCCAGCAGCCAGCGCCGGGGCCGCAAGGCGAGACACAGACTCACGGCCCCCAGCAGCGCCAACAGCGAGACGACCGGGATCAGTTGGGTGGGCCTAACCAGGTACATGAGGCCGATGACAGCCACCGCGCCGGCTGCCGAGCCCAGCAAGTTCACGCAGTAGACCGCGCCAATCGCCTGAGGCAGCCGCAGAAAGGCGAGCCCCACCACCGTGGCGCCGAACAGGAACGGCACGAAGATGACGAGGTAGTACTCGGCCAGGTAGACGAACTGCCGGCGCTGCACGATGATCTCCATAGCATCGAATGGGATGCGCTGGCTCAGGGCAAAGCAGGCCGTGGACGCCAGGGCGAAGAGCAGGGCGAACAGCCACAGGAAGAGGTCAACATGGCGCCGCAGTCCGCGCTGGAACACGACGATGAGCGTGCCGCTGGCCCCAAAGCCCAGCAGCGCGACGCTGATGATCATGTAGGCGAAGTGATGCCACTGGGCGATGGCCAGCAGGCGCGTCAGGGCCACCTCGTAGGCCAGGACGGCCAGCGACACGAAGAACAGGCCGGCCAGCGTGGGGAAGACGGTGGCAGCCGGCTGAGCCTTGTGCGCTTCGGTGCTCACGACTGGGCGGCAACCTCCCGAACGCCGATGCGGCCCTGCGGGCAAGCCGCGTAGGTGGGCGCCGCAGACTTCGGGGGGATTGCAGGGAAGTCCTGCCGGACGGCCGTTGACACACAGGCAGTGGGAGGGTATTCTACCGGCCAGTTCTGGAGGGTCCGAGGATGGGCCGGTTGGGATCGCCCGGTGCGCTTCCTGCCTGGCTGATCGCGGCGGCAACAGTGGCCGCGATGCTTGCCTGCTGTCGGCCGGCGGGCTGGGCGCAGCAGGCCGGCCCCGAGAAGCACGTCACGCTGGAGGTCGGGGGGGATCTGCTGGAGCTTACGACCACGGCCCAGACGGTGGGCGAGGCGCTGGCGGGCTGGGGGTTCCAGTTGGGGCGTTACGACCGCCTGTTCCCGCCGGCGGAGGCGCTCGTAACGGACGGTGCATACATCACCTACGAGCCGCGGCCGAAGCTGCCCGCAGGCGAGAAGGTGCCTCTGCCGTTCGCGACGACGTTCGAGCTGGACGAGGCCCTGCCGGTGGGCGCCCGCTGCTTGGTTCAGGAGGGCAGGCCGGGCTGGGCTCAGCTCGTGGGCGACGCCTACGAGGTGCTGGAGGAGCCCCAGGAGTGTGCCATCAGCGTCGGATCAGGGGGTGAGCCCACCGGCACAGGCTATTGGTCCGGCTGTCCCGTGCTGACCATGAGCGCCACGGCCTACTACCCTGGCCCGGAGGACCTGGGCGCGGGAGCCACCGGCTACGCGGCCTCGGGCATCAAGGCCCACTATGGGGTCGTGGCTGTGGACCCGACGGTGATCCCTCTGGGAACCATGCTCTATATCGAGGGCTATGGCTCTGCTGTGGCCGGCGACGTGGGCGGCGCCCTAAAGGGCAACAAGATAGACCTGTGCTTTGACGACTACCCGGCGGCGGTGCGCTTCGGCCGGCACACCGTGGCCGTCTACGTGCTGGAGTGACCGCCGTGAGCCTGCGCCTGCGCCAGTGGACTGCGGCTCTGCTCCAGGAGCACGGCCTGGAGCCCCTGAAGAGCCTGGGGCAGCATTTCCTCGTTGACGAGGGAGTAGCCCGAGACATCGTGGCGGCCGCCGAGATCGGGCCCGGCGGTCGGGTACTGGAGATAGGTCCCGGCACAGGCGCGCTGACCGAGCTGCTGGCGGAGCAGGCGGGCCTTCGCCCGCCGAAGACCGGCCCTAAGCCGCCGAAGGCGGGCCGAGTGGTGGCGGTCGAAGTGGATCGGGGGTTGGCGGCAGCTATGGCGGACGATGCCCAGCGCTGGGGCGTTGAACTGCTGCACGCCGACTTCCTGGACCTCGACCTGGCTGAGCTGTGTGCCGAGGGCGACTGGATCGTGGTGGGGAATCTGCCTTACTACATCACCACGCCCATCCTGGAGCGGCTGTGTGAGCACGCCCGGTGCTGGCGCCTGGTAGTGGTGACGGTGCAGCAGGAGGTGGCCGAGCGCCTGCTGGCTCAGCCAGGGGGCAAGGACTACGGTGCGCTGACCCTGTTCGTGCGCTATCACGCTGCGGTCGAGGTTGTGCGCCGAGTGCCGCCGCAGGCGTTCTACCCGTCGCCCGGAGTAGGCTCCGTGGTGCTCAGGCTGCGCCTGACCGGCCCCACCGTGGAAGCCGAGCGCGAGGCGTTTCTGGCCGTCACCCGCGGCAGCCTGGCGCAGCGCCGCAAAACGGTGCTCAACTCGTTGGTGGGGTCGGGGCGGGTCGGCCTGGACCGGGAACTCGTGCGGGCGGCCCTGGCCGAGGCGGGCATTGAGCCCTCCCGCCGGGGTGAGACTTTGAGCCTAGAGGAGTTCGCGGCGCTGGCGCGGGCGCTTGCCGCCAAGCAAGGTGACCAACGCCCTCCAGGCGGCGCTGGCCGCTAGGAGGCCCTACCCTGGTCCTGCGGGCGCACGCGAAGCTCAATCTGACGCTGGAAATCCTGGGGCGCCGGCGCGACGGCTACCACGAGTTGCGCAGCGTGATGCAGACCGTGTCGCTGCACGACCTGGTGACCATCGAGCGCAGCGCCGAGGGCCTCCAGGTATGCTGCCAGGGCTGGCAGGTGCCGCAGGCGGAGGGCAACATCTGCTATCGGGCGGCCACTGCGGTCCTGGCGCTGCTGGATGCGGCCGATGTCGGCCTCAGGATCAGCATGGAGAAGCGCATCCCGCCCGGCGGGGGCCTGGGGGGAGGAAGCGCCGATGCGTCCGCGGTGATACGTGGCCTGCCGCAGGTGCTGGGCCGGCAGATAACGGACCTGGAGGCGCTCGACCTCGCCCAGGCAGTCGGCGCCGACGTGCCCTTCTTCCTGATGGGCGGCTCGGCCCTGGTGACGGGCATTGGCGAGCGTGTGGAGCCGTTCGCGCGGGGCTGCGACCTCCATTTCGCACTGGCCCGGCCCGACTTCGGGATTGGCACTACCTGGGCCTACGAGCTGTACGACGCCTGTGAGGTGCCCGGCCACCGCCAGGAGCGCGCCAGCGACGCAGCACAGAGCGCCAGTGGGCGCGTGCGGGCGGCGTTGGAGGGTGGCAACCTGGAAGCGGCGGCCAAGTGGCTCGCCAATGACTTCTGGGGTCCGATCAGCCAGGCGCGCCCCGAGCTGGCAAAGCTAAGGCAGGCAGTCGAGGCCACCGGCGCCCTGGGCGCCAGCTTGACGGGCAGCGGCTCCTGCGTCTTCGGGATCTACGAGGCCGCCGACGCCGCGCAGGACGCTGCCGAGAAGCTGTCGGCGCAGGGATACTGGGCCGCGTCCTGCTCTGCGAAGTAGCTTCGCTACGCAGCACGAGTCAGCCGAGCCCGTGGACTACGGTGTCACGGTCGTGTCGGATAGCCGCACACTCAGGGAGGCACTATGACCGCCGCGAATGTCGAGGATGTCCGGGTGGGCGCCGCCATTCTGGGCGGCGGGGAGACGAAGGGTGACTTGCGGGCGGAGGGCGGCGCGCAGCACAAGGCGCTCATCGAGGTGGGCGGCAAGACCATGCTGCGTTGGACCATCGAGGTGGCGCACCAGGCTCAGACTGTGAGCACGATAGTGGTCGTCAGGGCGCCGGGCTCCCCGCTGACAGAAGAACACACTCTCGGCGAGCGCATCGTGGAGGCGGCGGTGGACTCGCCCACCGACAGCATCGTGGCGGGCTTTCAGGCCTTGCAGGACTGTGATCGAGTGCTGCTCTGGGCGGCAGACTCGCCTCTGGTGCGGGCGCCGGAGGTGGACGATTTCGTGCGCCGCAGCCTTGCGACCGGGGCCGATTGCTGCTATCCTGTCATACGGAAAGCCGTCGTGGTCCGCGCCTATCCCAGCGCTCAGCGGACTTTCGTCAAGCTCAAGGATGGCTGGTACACCAGCGGCAACCTGGCCCTGTTCGCGTCCGACTTCATGGCCACGCGCGAGCCGCATATCCGCCGGGCCTTCGACGCGCGCAAGAGCCCGGTGCGCATGAGCATGATGTTCGGGCCGCTCCTGGCGTTCAAGTTCCTGACGGGGTTCTGCTCGATTGACGACCTGTGCCGCCGAGCCGAGCACATGCTGAAGTGCAAGTTCGCGGTGATCGAACTCACGGACGCGGCCTTGGGCATGGACGTGGACAAAGCCAGCGACCTGCGCACGGTGCGGGCGCTGATGAAATAGCAGCCATCCGCTGGGGCGTAGCCAAGCGGCAAGGCACCGGACTTTGGATCCGGGATTTCGGAGGTTCGAATCCTCCCGCCCCAGCCAGTAAGCTCTGTGATGCAGACGGGCCGATTGATCGGAGGATAGTCGAATGGAGCAGATCGCACTGGACGTGCAGAGCAGAACGCAAACGGGTACGCCGCACGCCAGGCGCCTGCGCCGGACGGGGCAAGTACCCGGCGTGGCCTACGGCCGCGGCCGCAACCCGGTCATCATCTGGGTGCGGGAGCAGGACCTGGCCGGCGCCATGAAGCATGGGGCCAACGTGCTCATTGACCTGCGCATTGACGGCCAGCAGGACAAAGAGAAGGCGCTGGTCCTGGTCAAAGAGGTGCAGTGGGACCCGATCACGGACCGACCCTTGAACGTGGACTTCCAGTGGGTCTCGCTCACCGAGAGGATCAGTGTCTTGGTGCCCATACACCTGGAGGGTGAGGCAGCCGGCGTCAAGCAGGGCGGCGTGGTGGAGCAGGTCCTGCGCGAGGTGCAGCTGCGGGCCTTGCCCACCGAGATCCCTGGGGAGTTCCGGGTCAACGTCGCGGCGCTCGAGATCGGCGACTCGCTGCACGTCAGGGACTTGGTGGTGCCCGAGGGCGCGGAGATAGAGACTGGTCTGGAGGAGGCCATTGTGGTGGTCGGCGCGCCCAGCGTCGTGGTCGAGGCCGTGGCTGAAGAGAAGGTGCCTGTGGAGGGTGAGGAGGCCGCGGCTGAGGCCGCGCCGGAGGAGGCGGAGGGCGCAGAGGAGGCCGGCGAGAGCTAGAACGACCGGTTGGTGTTTGATGGTTCACGGTTGACAGCCATGCCCTTCTGGCCCTTTCGGCGGGAGAAGGTTAGGCGCAAGGTCGTCGTGGGCCTGGGCAATCCGGGCGCCGAGTACGCCCAGACCAGGCACAACGTGGGCTACTGGGTGCTGGACGCCCTGGCCCTCGCCCACGGTATCGCGGTGTGCAGAGACCGGCTGGCCAGCACTTGTGGCGAGGGCGAGATCGAGGGCGTGCCCGTCCTCCTGGCCAAGCCGCTGACCTACATGAACAACAGTGGCCGCGCGGTGGCCAAGCTGATGGACTACGCCCGCGCCGGGCCGGAGAGCGTGTTGGTCATCTGCGATGACTTCGCCCTGGACCTGGGGAAGATACGGCTGCGGCGGGGCGGCAGCAGCGGCGGACACCGGGGCCTCCAGGACATAGTCGAACGCATTGGCAGTCAAGATTTCCCCCGTCTGCGCTTCGGCATCGGGCCGCTGCCCGCCGATGTGGACGCCTACGACTTCGTTCTGTCCCCCTTCAAGCCTGCGGAGCGCAAGCTGGTCGAGGACCGGGTGATCGAGGCCGCCCAAGCCGCGGCCATGGTGGTCACCAAGAGCATCGAAGAGGCCATGAATGTCTTCAACTAGCCCGCCCCGCGTGACGCTGGCTCGCGGCGCGCCACGCCGCCCCATGAGCTGTTGGGGCAAGGGCGGCATCGTCTGTGGCGTGGTCGCTCTGTTGCTGCTGGTGGGGTTCATCTACGTCTGGCAGCAGTTCACGTATGTGCCGCCGGAGGCGCGCGCAGCGTCGGCCGGGGGCAGGTCCGCGAACGTCGAGCAAGCGAGAAAGGATCTGGCGGAGGCGGTCAAGCGGGCGCAGGCGGGGGTAAGCAGCGAGGTGAGCGTGCGGCTCACGGAGGACGACGTCAACGCCTACCTGCGGGAACATGCCAGGGAACTGCCGCCGGAGGCCCCCAGGGAGCCGCGTGTGCGCTTCCTGGACCGCCTGGTTGAGTTGGGCGGCTTCGTGCAGTTGGCGGGCCGCGAGGCCTACGTGACCATCCAGGGGCTGCCCTCAGCCACGGCGGACGGACGGCTAGCCGTGGAGATCACCGAGGCGCGCGCGGGCAGGCTGGGCCTGCCCGGCTCTCTGGTGCAGAAGGCCCAGGCCGAGCTGGAGAAAGCGCTCGCCCGCGGCGACATGCAGAAGGTGCAGGTGAAGACTGTCGAGGTGCGCGCGGGCGAACTGAGCGCCACCGGCCAGGTCGCGCCGCGATCCTGAGGCCTCAGAGGGGGATGGGGCAGAGGGCTGGGAATTGGGTACACTGGTGGTGAACACGGCAGGTGGGAGCGGCGTCTATATGCGTAGAGAGACAGAGGTGAGGCGAATGCGCAGAGCGCCAGCGCTAGTCTGGGCGGCGGCGCTTGTTGCCGTCAGTTTCCTATGCTTGGGCGCAGCTTGGGCCGAGCAGGGCCAGGCGGCCGAGCAGCGCAAGATCGGGCTCAAGCACGCCGACGCCGTGGACCTCGCCGTTGCCTTCGGGGCCGCGCCGCCCAAGCCGCGCACGCCAGAGCAGGAGCGGGCCCTTGCGGGCACCGCCACCGCCTGGAAAGAGCTCCAGCAGCAGCGCATCCTGTCGCAGATGGGCCTGGCTCCGCCGCCACCGCCCGGCATGGGCCCGCCAGGGCCGCCCGGCTACGGTCCTCGGCAGCGGCCGGGGCTGCTGGCCGACTTCCGGCCGGCGCCCAGGGACGACACGTTCCAGGGCGAGCTGGGGCGGTTCCTGCCCCAGGGGCTGGACGGACCGCCGGTCGCCATCGAGCGGGACAACTCGCTGCTGGTGCGGGGCACGCCCCAGGCCATTGACGAGTTCGTGGAGACCTTGGCCCTCTTCGACGTGCCCAGCCGCATGGTCAACATCCGCGCCGACATCGTGGACGCGCCGGTCGAGGTGGAGAGGGCCTATGGCGTGGACCTGTTCGCGCGCGCGGGGGACGCCGGCGTGGGCATCATCACCGCCCCCGGCGATGCCAACCTCGCCCTGCGCTATACCACCGGCAACTTCAGCGGCTTCCTGGGCGCGCTGGACCGCGAGACCCGGGGCAAGGTCCAGCTCTCGCCGCAAGTCACCACCATGAACCGCAGCCCGGCGGTGCTGTCGGTGGGCCAGACCATCCCCTTTGTCCAGTCGGCCATCAACTACGACCAGTTCGGCAACCGCTATGTGGACTACTACGTGGACAACGTGTTCGTCGGTGTGGAGCTTTTCGTGCTGCCCCGCATCAACGGGGACGATACGGTCACCATGATCATCCGTCCGTCAGTCATTGACCGGACGGGAGAGGTCATCGGGCCTCAGGGGGCCACTTACCCCATCACCCAGCAGACGTTGACCGAGACGGTGGTGACCATACCCGACGGGCAGACCATGCTGATCGGCGGCCTGCCGCGCCTGAGCACCTCCACCACCGCTCCGTTCGCAGCCGGACCCTATCCGGCCGGAAGCTACCGCCTGGAGCGGTCGAACCTGCTCGTGTTCGTGACCCCCAAGATCATCCGGGAGCTTGAGGAGTAGCTTGTCGGGCAGGAATGCCCGACCTACGCAGTGCCCCTAATGGGTTCGCCCTCGCTTTCCCGCCCGCACAGGGCCCGCGAAGAGCCGGGCCGCCCGCAGGGGGCAGGGACGGGTGTCGCGGCGCAGTAAGGCGGCGCGCACGGCCTCCAGGGTCGGGACCTGCGCACGCACGGCGGTGTAGTAGACGCCGACATCGTACAGGTTGTGGGAGTCGCTGCTGGCCAGGTTGGCCATGTGGGCGGTGGCAGGGCTGTGGGCCGCGCGCACGGTGCGGCGGATCTGGTGCGGCCATACGCACAGGCAATACTCCTCCAGGGCGTCGAAGGGAATCTCCCAGGTGGCGGCCCCTAGCTTGCGGCCGACGCTCCGACTGGCGAAGGGATGGGCGGCCACCGCCAGGCCGCCCTGCTCGTGGATGGCCGCCACGGTCTCAGCAGCCGAGAGCGCGACCGGAATGGGTTCGTGGGTGAAAAGCCCCACGATGTGCCCGTCTTCGGACGATACCTCCTGAGCAGGGATGATGAGGAAGGAGGCTGGCAGCAGCCCTTCCGCCTTCAGCTCCTCAGCGGTTTCCAGGGCGCGGAAAGCGCCCTCGCAGGTGTTGTGGTCGGTGATGGCCAAGCCGTCCAGGCCCCGGGCGGCGGCCAGCAGCAGCACGTCGCGCACCGAGGCCGAGGAGTCGTAGGAGTACTCGGTGTGGACGTGGGGGTCGAGGCAGATCTCGCCGTCCAGCGGCCGACAGCGGCAGCCGCGCATGACTGCCCGCAGCAGGACGCGCACGCAGCGCTGGACCGCTGGCCGTTGGCTGGTCCGCAGCGGCCTCTCTGAAGTGTGCGGCGCTGCTGGCATCATGCCGTTTCCTGTTCGCGCGTGCCCTGCACGCCCGCTTGGCCTCACACTGGCAAGAACCGTGGGCATTATAGCCCAAGTTCCGGCGGTGCGCCACGGTATTGACACAGGTGGGCCAAAGGTGTAAGGTAGCCGCCGAGGCAACAGCATGAAGGCTTGGCTGCGGGCAATCGGCTGGTGGGATTGGCGACAGGACGAACCGCATAGCGTTCGCCCGCGGCCGGCCGTGCCCGAATAGCAGCAGCATAGCGGAAAGCAGGTTCGTGGACGCCGTGGGCGATGAGGCTCACGGCGTTTCTGCTTGCTGGGTGGTGCCTTCGCCCAGAGGAAGAGCACCCATGACCGGCAGAGAGAGAGTCTTCGCCGCCCTGGAGCATCGGCAAGCCGATAGGGTGCCGGTGTACGTGTGGCTGTTCTCCACCGAGGCGGTCAAGCCGGTGGAGGCCAAGTACGGGTCGGTGGATGCGTTCCTGGATCATGTGGGCGTGGACCTCTACCAGACCTTCCCCGAAGGGGGCCCGATTGACAAGCAGGCGGCCCTGGATCGGCGAGGCGCAAGCGACCAGCTCCAGCTAACGGAACCCGCGTACGGGCAAGTGCTCACGCTCGACGAGGCCCTGGAGGTGCCCTTGACCGATCCAGACGATGAGACCATCTACGCGCCCGTCCGGCGTGATGTTGAGCACCACAAGCAGCAGCGCGGGCGTGCGATCTTCTGCCAGACGCCGGGAGTCTTTGAGTGTGCCAACGGCTACCTGGGGCTCCAGGCGGCGTTGGGGTACATGGCCACCGAGCCGCAGAAGATGCTGGCTCTGTTCCGGCGCCTTGCCACCTGGGCTAAGACCTACATTGACAACTGCCTGGAGCTGGACGTGGACGTGGTGCACATCAGCGACGATTGGGGCGAGAACGGACGGCTGATGTTCTCGCCGGAGATGTTCCGGGAGCTGATCGCGCCTGCCGAGCGCATCCACGCCAGCCACGCCAAGGCCAGAGGGGCGTACCTGTCGCTGCACTGCGACGGGTACTTCGCCTGCGTGTTGGACGAGCTGGTGACCATGGGGTTTGACTGCGTCCATCCGGTCCAGGAGTCGGCGGGGATGGACCTGGTGCACTTCAAACGCAGCTATGGTGGCAAGCTCTGCATGTATGGCGGCCTGGACGTGCGGGCGGTGCTGGGCCGGGGGAATCTGAGCCGCCTGCGGGCAGAGATCACGCGCGTCATGGGGATCATGAGGCCGGGCGGGGGCTTCATCTTCTGCACGTCGCATACCGTGCCGGACTATTGCAGCCTGGAGGAGCTGGAGTACGCCTACGAGGTGGCGCTGGAGGTGGGCAAGTACTGACGTTCATGTGGAGTGCGAAATCACCCGCCTTCGCGGGCCATAGCCCGCTTCGTCGGCCGCCGGCCCGATTTCGCAGGCTGCGGAGCAGCGCCAGATGCACTGCAACCTGGGGGGAGTGCCAGCCCGCATAACGGCGCAAACGGCTCTGCAACATCAGGCGATGTTGCACTCCACATAGGGAGCTGATGATTCTCATGGGGCGGCGAACCCGAAGATAGGGAGCACAGGCATGGCTAGTACTCTTCCTCGTAAATTCTATGACGTATTCCTGGCGGTTCACGCCGCCCGGCGGAGGGGGGCATCGTCTGTCCCCAGCTTCTCCAGGAGTTGGGCCAGGTCCTGGCGGGTGAACTTCCACT
>Ga0315282_10013468_pt1 | contig 12333 bp, 12 predicted proteins | sample YL17G07_20_MG_FD_203693 | JGI IMG/M metagenome (GOLD analysis project Ga0315282, IMG submission 203693) | Sediment microbial communities from Yellowstone Lake, YNP, Wyoming, USA - YL17G07_20 | ecosystem: Environmental > Aquatic > Freshwater > Lake > Sediment | place: USA: Wyoming | collected... | reverse complement strand
CTTCTTCGGCGGGCTTGTCGCTGGAAAAATGGGCGAAGGAACAATAAACGCTGGACTGAAACACAGTCTAATCCTGATGCTCTGCGGTTATGTAGCGCTGAAGCTTTTTATGTGAGGTGAAGAGATGGCCAAGAAGCTCAAGAGGTTTTTCCGCGACAAGCGTGGCATAACTCCTGTCCTAAGTAATCTTTTGCTGACTGTTGTGGCCGTCGCCATCATGGCGCTTGCTACAAGCGCGACTTACGTGATAACCACCAACTTGCGGGAGAACATGAGCGAACGTCTCCTCGTAGAGGATTTGTGGTTCAACAACTCAACGGGGAACATTGATGTCTACCTCAGCAACGTTGGAAAAGTTGCCATTCACGTTTCAGCCGTGTACATCAACCACACTTCACAGTCTTTCACTTCGCCTTTCAACTTAGAAATGGGTGGGCGAGGCTGGCTCAACATCTCAAAAAGTTGGAGCCCTCGCGACCTGATCTATTTGGACATCGTCACAACGAGGGGGTCTCACGTTGCAGACTATTATGAAGCGCCTTAAACACGACAAGCGAGCTGTAAGCAACGCAATAGTTGTTATGCTAAGCCTAGTTCTAGTAGTGATCATAGTCGCCAACGTCGTGCTTTGGAGTTACCAAATGAACCAGCTTGACTGGGAAAAAATGCAGGAAGATGTTAAGATTACAGATGTTGCTCGCGCCGGAGAGACTTGGTCATATAACCCCTCTGGATACCCTCCTAGTGGATCCACAAGCTTGGTGTCTGGAAGCGTTTCAAACCTGACTTCGAATGACGGTGTTTACATGGTTTTTCGAAGTTATGCAACTGCCACATCAAACCGAACTCTATATGCACACCAAGAAACAACAATAATAGGCGGAGCAACGTACTATCTGCAAAAATTAGACAGTGCAGATGCCTCTGGGACTACTCTCTCGGTCTCTGGCGCGACAACCGGTAGAAAGTCAACGGGCAAGTTCGTATATCAGTTAAAAGGCTCCTCCTCGATTCCTGCAAGCACATGGACTATTTATTATAGGGCAATTGAAGACCCAGTTATGGTTGCTCATTGCGATGTTGACATCCGTATTAGACGGGCTGATGGTGGGATAAGGGAAACTATAGCAACGGATGTCGCTAATTCAGGGAGCATCCCTACCGCATGGAGCACGCTCTCTGGAACCTATGTATGGTCAGCATATACTGTTGTAGATCAGACAGATTATCTGGAAATTGAATATTACATAGAAGTAACAACGGCTAGTGCAGCTAAGACCGCATCTTTAAGGATAGATGATAGTACCTTACCTCTTAGCGACCAAACTAGGGTAACTAACATTATGCTTCCAAGTGAATACGCTGTGGAAGTAGAGTTCAGTGGAACGAGCAATACTGAAGATTGGACACAACTTATTTGGACAGTTGATAGTGCATGGACGATTAGCTCGGTGAATGTTACGCTTCAACTTTTCAATTATACACTTGGTGATTATCCGACAAGTGAAAACGGCTATATAGCTTATACTTCGGGTGATACGCCAAACATCGATGAAACTAAAAACCAGACCATAACTGTTAATCCGACTGATTTTAGAAACGCCACTGGTTACTGGAGGATGAAGATTAAGGGAGTTAAAGCGACAGACACGCAGTTTGATTTCAAAGTCGACTGGATCGAATTTAAAGTGGTCACTGACAGTGGGACACTTTTCACTTTTGAGAACGCGGGTTCCCTAACTTCGCATGTGGTTTCCTTGTGGATCATAAATTCTACAAACCATCGACGCTATGACGCAAACTTGTTCATAAACTCAGGAGAAGAAGCAACCTACATTCGAGCAGACATCCGCCTGCCCAGTACCCCTTTCATTGCCAAGGTTGTGACAGAAAGAGGTAACATGGCGGTTTTTGCGAGAAGCTGATTTTTCACCCGATTTTCTCTTTCAAAGTTCTTATCGCTTCTTTCTGGTTTCTAGCCTCGACTATCTGGATGTTATACAATCCTGCCATTTTCTTCCCGTTGTCGTTCATCTTTGGAATTGCAATCAAGTAAGCTTTGTCTGGCGAGACATCGAATATCTTGGCAAACAGGGCGATCACCGGTTGCTCTGACACTTGGCCTTCAGCTGATGTTGCTAGGTCGATGACGGCCACTTTCTTTCGTGTTTCTCCGCTGTGGGCTACGATGTCGAACATGTGATTTGCTCCGGACTTGCCTTTCAGAAAAGCTGGGCTTTCAACCTTGAATCCCTTTTCAGCGAGAAACTCTCTTATGGGAGCAATCAGAACCCAGCCCAAAGCGGCTTCTTCTTTCGCCTCTGCCTTCAGACTGTAGGCATAAACGTCTTTAATCACGACGTCTTCGAACGTGAAGTTCCCATGACAATCTCGACAGAAGTTTGCCGTGACGGGTATGTCGAAGCTTTTGCCGCAATCTTTGCAGTTACACCATATGCCGGCACGCCTGTAGTCTACGTCAAGCTTTCTCAATTCTTCATGGCACTTGGGACATACGAGTTTGTTCGCCTTGTGAAAGTTTTCCTCAATGTCCATGTAACCGCATTTCACGTGTTCGATGAGAGCGCTTTTCTGGATGTTGAACGACTTGCAGTACGGACAGCAATAGTGAACTGAGACACTTGCGGAACCGCATTTCGGACAATGAATAATCTTGTCGTAAAGCCTTCTCTCCAATATGCCAGCTTCGTAAAGCCCTTCCAAGAAGACTTCAGCACTTGAAGCGCTGCCGACAATTGCTTCTACTGTTGGATACCGATAGCCCAGCTTAGGATCATAGACAGGTTCAAGCTCGCTGATTTCGCCGCTCACAAATTTGCTTAGAAAGACTTGCGTATTGCGGTCCTTGTAAAGCTCAACCCGGTCTATTTTATCTGCCTTCAGCATCCCTATTCCCAGACTTACCCTTTTAGAGTGGCACACTTCATACAGTCTTTGGAAGTATAATATATAATTGCCGTGAACTACCCACTCATAAATGATGTGGGCTTCCTGCTTCAACGATAACGCTTGCTGGTACTGCTACCAGTAGAGGCTTCAGCCCCACAGGCTCAAAGGGTCGTCCCAACCCCGCTAAGCCACGCTCCAAAATATTGAGCGAAGCATTATAGTCACGGTTCAATTCGCCGTGCTTATACTCTCTGCTTGTTCCTCTTGGATTCACCTTCACAACCATCCCACCAGCTCCTTCCGCCTTGTAGGACAGTATTTGAAGGAATTTGCCCCAAGAAGCGTCAAGGATTTTTTGGGCTAAGTTGCGGTTTCTAACCATACCTTTTATGTTCAAGTCCTCAACACAGATGACATTATAGTTGTTCACGTAGAACATTGAAAGTTTGTGTAGGAAGTCGTTCCTCTGGTTTACAAGCTTCTCGTAAAGCTTGGCGAGTTTCACCCTTTGCCTCTCACGGTTCCTTGAACCCTTCTTTTTCCTTGAGAGCCAATGCTGGGTAACCCTTATCTTTTCAAGCGGCCTCTCATAAAACCTTGGATTTTCTATCTGCCTTCCATCGTTATCTGTTAAGAAGCGCCTTATTCCAACATCTATGCCTATGGCTTTTTCAGGCTTTCTCTCCGCTATATGGATATCCCTCTCAACACATAAGCAGGCAAACCACTTGCCTGAACTGTGCCTTTTGATTACAACCTGCTTTATTGTTCCTTCGACTTCCCTATGTATTCTTATTGGAATTTCTCCAATCTTGGACAGGCATAGCATGTCAAGCCTCTTTTCGGTCTTTATCAATTTGAAGCCACTTTGGTTGTAAACGAAGGTTTTATACCACCCTCTACCTTTGAACCTTAGCCTTCCAACTTTTTTGCCATTCCTCTTGAGCTGTGATAAGGCCTTCAGATTGGAATATAGCTGATAGAGCACCATTTGCAAAACTTTGGAGTGAGCCTTATTCAGCTCCGGCCTTTCCGCCTTCATCTTAGGCACTTGGGCTTGAAGCTCCAGTCTACTCGGAATTTTTTCTTTTTCCATTCCATTGAGCCAAAAAGTAGTTGTAGGTTTGCCTGCATATCTCTAAGGTTTCCAACAGCTTTTCTTTATGCTCCTCTTTAGGATACAGCCTGAACTTGTAGGTTAGCTGGACTTTCCGCATTTCTCAATCAGCCTGCTTATGATTTCATCATAGGACTCTCTTCGGGTAAGTCTGAGGCTCTTCAACTTATCTCTTGTTTCTTTCCGAATCATGATTGTTGTGTATTCGCCCATAGCAACCATATAGGAAGTGTACAGACTACATATAAAATCTTTTGTTCGCTTTCATCCCACCCGTAAACGGTGCGGGATTTCCCGCTCACAATGTTAAAATTTCCGCATCAAGCCCTTCAAGCGTTTCCAGAAGAAGAAGCATAGCTCTTCTGCAGAGGCAAGGGCGACATAAAACCAGTAATGCTTGACCCAAAAGCCAGCTTCGAATACTACATCAACCACATCATCAACCAATTTCATCTCGACTGTGAAACACCACTCCCACGTTTGTTCAGCACGCCGAGTTTCACTGAAGCCTCAGCAAACGCAGCCTTAGAGTTCCAAAACCTTCTCATAGACCCTATGCATCGCTACATCAAGAGACAAGTGGAAAGAGACATTTTTGATGTGGTTTTGGCTCAAGGTGGATTTGAACTCGCAAAGGCTCAGGTTCGCCTTAACTGGGGAGCAAAAAACGCCTGAAATTGATTTTGCAGACATGTTGAAGGCGGCGGAATTGGGCTTAATCCGCTAGGAACGGTTCCGCAAAAACGCCATAAAGTTCGGTTGGGTGCTATGGCAGAAAACTGAAGAGGAGGTGAAATAGTGCGATTCCAATTCAAACAAAGTTGGCTGCAGTCCTCGCTGCTCTTAATGGTGTTTCCGTGGGCTTAGCCTACATAGTCGGTCCAGGAAACATAACCGCAACCATTGTATGGTTCGCCATAACAACAGAAGTCACACAGGACTAAGCTTCTACAAAGAACAGCAACAGTAAGCACGCAAGAAAGATTTGCGGGAGATGCCGTCAGCTCTGATAGAGCCCAGCCAACACGCCAGCCCTTTGGAATAGCATACATTTGCAAAAATTCCATTCAAGCATAATTTACAAAAATATCTGTTACAAGTTGGTTTGAGGCCTAATTTCAAAAAAGAAAATGGAAATACCTTTGCCCTAAGCAATGTGCACCGAATATTATGCACAAAATGCACATGAGACGGCACATGCGCCTGTCAGAAAAATTTATATCTAATCGTTTTTTCGTTTATAATGCCATATTGGGTTTCGCCCTCGGCATTCAAAATGTTGGGAGGTGATACGTGTGGCAGCTGTACCATCAGGAACTGTTCCTGTTCTTGTGTTGAAGGAAGGAACAGGTAGAACAACAGGAAGAGAAGCTCAGAGAAACAACATTATGGCAGCTAAGACAGTAGCAGAAACCGTAAAGACCACGCTTGGACCACGCGGCATGGACAAAATGCTTGTCAGCAGCATCGGCGACGTGACAATAACAAACGACGGCGCCACGATAATGAAAGAGCTTGACGTGCAACATCCAGCGGCCAAGATGCTTGTCGAAGTTGCCAAGACACAAGACAACGAAGTGGGTGACGGCACAACAACGGCTGTGATATTAGCTGGAGAGCTATTGTCAAAGGCCGAGGATCTTCTGGATCAAAACATTCATCCGACGCTGATCATTGATGGCTACAAGAAAGCCAGTGAAAAAGCGCAAGAAGTTTTGAACGAAATGGCCATCCCAGTTAACATAAAAGATGACAAGCAACTTGTCAACATTGCACTGACCTCTATGAGTAGCAAAGGCATAACAGTGGCAAGAGAGCATTTCGCCAAATTGGCAGTTGAAGCAGTCCGCCAAGTAGCTGAAGAGAAAAACGGGAAGCTGAAAGCAGATATTGATTTGATTAAGGTCCTGAAAAAACATGGGAAAAGCCTTGATGAGACTGAGCTCGTAAAAGGCATGGTGATTGACAAGGAAGTCGCTCATTCGCAAATGCCGAAGCTTGTCAAAAAAGCCAACATTGCCTTGCTCAACACTAAGCTGGAGATCAAGAAAACAGAGTTCGACGCTAAGATAAACATTGACGCGCCTGAGCAAATGAAGCTTTTCTTGGATGAAGAGGAACGGATGCTCAAAGAAATGGTTGACAAAATAACTGCCACTGGAGCCAATGTTGCATTTTGTGAAAAAGGCATCGACGACATGGTATTGCATTTCCTGGCCAAGAAAAACATTCTGGCAGTTAAGAACGTGAGTAGTAGCGACATGGAAAAACTGGCCAGAGCCACAGGCGGAAAAATCATCGCCGGCATCAAAGACTTAACGGCTGAGGCGCTTGGAACGGCAAAGACTGTTGAAGAAATCAAGATTGGCGACGACAAGCTTGTCTATGTGAAAGAATGCAAAAATCCGAAGGCCATGACAATTGTAATCAGAGGCGGAGCAGAGCACGTTGTTGACGAGGCTGAACGGTCAATTCACGATGCTCTCTGCGTTGTAAGAAACGCTGTTGAGGATAGCAAAATTGTTCCGGGCGGAGGCGCCCCAGAAGCTGAAGCTGCAAGAAAGCTTAGAGACTATGCAGTGAAAGTTGGTGGACGTGAACAATTGGCTATTGAAGCTTTTGCGGATGCTGTCGAGGCGATTCCTTCAACTCTAGCTGAAAATGCTGGCCTAGACCCTATTGACATCATGGTTGCTTTGAGAGCTGAACATGAGAGTGGACAGAGTCCATACTTTGGCGTTGAGGTATTTTCAGGGAAAATCAAGAATATGCTTGAACTAAACATTGTCGAACCTTTGCGTGTTAAGCAACAAGCCATCAAGTCCTCTACCGAAGCAGCAAGCATGATTCTAAAAATCGATGATTTGATTTCAGCCAAAGGAATGGAGAAAGAAACGCCTAAGATCCCGAAGAAGCCTGAAGAACCTTCATTCGAGTAAACCTACCAAGATCAAATTCCCACTTTCCCTTTTTCTGGTAACGTCTGATGTGCACCAATTGGAGTAATTGCACACAGTAGTTCTTAGAAAGTTCACACTGCCCAAAGAAACTACCTTGCGGTATACAAGATACGTTGAATGATGAAGTAGAAGATAGCCCTACTACCAGAATAGTCTGGAGAAAAACTGGAAAAAACCGTCATTAAACTGGGTACAGAAGGCCTGAAATTGCACCCCCAGACGTTCAAGACTTCACTCCTGAAGAAGCGAAAATCATCTATAGCGTGCCTTCTCTTTTTTCAAATACATTGTTTAGTCCACCTTTTCCAGAAAGGTTTTTAAAATCTCGCTCTCCGGTTCACTTATAGAAAGTGACCAACGATGAGCCCACAGTCCAAGCAGATAGTGCGCTGTCCAAAGTGCGGTTTCGCTTTCGACATCACCTATGGAAGAGCCTTTGCATGCTCAGGCTGTCCATCCTCTGTCCAATGTGCGTCTGCAAAATGTCCGAAGTGTGGACACGAATTCCCATTATCACAACGTTGACTTGTTCCAAGAAACAGCAATAGCTGGTGCTTCACCAACACAGTCACGTTTTTTAATAAGAACATCCATATTGCAAGTACAACTTCGAAAAAAGGTTGAGACTGACTGGTGAAGCTGTTTGGCAACTCAGAACCCGCAAAAGCATTTGGTCATCAGATGGACAACACTTAGAGGATTTGCAGCAATACTCGTATTTTCACTCATAGCAGTCTTCGTTGAATATGTTGTCGTTATCTACGCCATGAACCTCGGCGTTCAAGAAAAACCTGAGGACATGATATTCGGCGTAATCAGCCCACTGTTCCATCTGGTTCCGACCGCCGTCATAATCACGCTTGTGTCAAGTTGGACATATCTGACAAAGCACGCCGCAAAAAGACCCAAGGAGATGTTGAAAGGGAAAGGCGGTTCCATCCCCAGACAAAGCAAGCAAAGCGGACTGAAGAAAGCCTTTGGCAGAATGAAACGAGGGTTGCTGAAAGCCAAGCGCATCGCATACGTCTGGCAGAAGATACATTTCGCCAGAGCCACGATAAAAAGCGCCATAACCGTGCTTCTGGCTTTCGCAGTGTTTATACTCATTGTTTCTCTTCTTGCGTACCCGCAAACGATCTATCAGGCCGTATCAGCAGCCTATCAGAACAATCCCTCACTACTCGGTTTTGTGCAGGGTACTGGACATGCTTTGGCTTCCGTTGGCGGCGCCTTCTCAGCCGTAAACAATGCTTTGGTGTCTGCCGCGCCGGGCTTCAGAGATTTCTGCATAGAAGTTGGGAACATAATCAAGCCTCTCGCGGATCTAGATAATACTGGGAAGTACTTGGTTTTTCAAAACATTGCAGCTTGGGCCTCAGCGGTGACTGTTCTGTTTTACGGTCAGTATGGGCAGAAAGGTTTTCGCTACAAGAAAAGCGGGAAAAGCTAAGGGATTTTAATGGCTGACCGCCCCAGGTTCGGTCCAGCTGGGGTTCCTCCGGCGTTCAAACTGATGAAGGCAGGCCTAGTTGATGTCCCGAAACTTTTACGCGTGGAAGGGCTTGACGCACTAGAGTACGAGGCTATATATTGGGGTGGAAAGCCTCAGATTAAAAAAGAAGACGCCGAAAGATTCGGCTTGGAAGCAAGGAAAAATGATGTTTGGCTCAGCCTTCACGGCTCCTATTTCGTAAATCTTTGCGGCAAGGAAAATGTTGTTGAAGCAAGCAAGAAACGGCTGACTGCATGTGCAACGGCAGCAGAGTGGATGGGAGCATACGTCGTGGTTTTTCACCCCGGCTTCTACGGTAGAATACCGCATGAGGAGGTTCTCAAGAGCTGCATGACAGCGTTGAAGGATGTCGTTGAGACTATGAAGAGCTTAGGGATTAGGAATGTCAAGATCGGCGCTGAAACGATGGGTAAACCTTCTCAGCTTGGGAGCTTGGAAGAGGTCTTGACGATATGCGAGGAAGTTGACCAAACACAGTTGGTGGTTGACTGGTCGCACCTGCATGCAAGGGGCATGGGGCGTTTTCGCACCGTTGAGGATTTTCGAAAGGCTGTGGTCGAGATTGAGAACCGACTCGGCGTTGAAGCCGCCAGGAACATGCATTGCCACTTCACGAAGATCGAGTTCACGGACAAGGGCGAAAGGCGACATCACACGTTGGACGAAGCAAGATATGGACCGGATTTTGGGTTGCTTGCGAAAATCATAGCGGAGTTCAAGCTGAGACCGGTGGTGATATGCGAAAGCCCGTTGTTGGACATCGACGCGGTGAAGATGCGAGACATTGTCCAAACAGAATTGAAGAGAAATGATGTTTGAATGCGGTGCGATACATTTTTCTATTGAGTCCTATAGTGCTGTCTATGGGTACAGGTTTTGGTGCGGCTAAAAGGATTCCAAAAACTGACAACAATTGACGAAACAATTCGCGTGTTCTTTTCCAAGCTGCAGGCTAAGCCGTTAAAACCAGTTACCGTCAAACTGCATTCGGCTTTAGATCGTGTTCTAGCAGAGGACATCATTGCAGGACAAGACTTGCCGAGATTCGACAGGTCAGCAGTCGACGGATACGCTGTCAGAGCCGAAGATGTTGTTGGCGCATCGCAGTTCAAGCCCAAAACGCTTCAAATCACTGACAAAAACATGATAGTCGACAAGCAGACTAGGCTATTGTGGACTGGAAACCCGATTCCGAAAGGCGCAGACGCAGTTGTCATGTTGGAAAGCACCAGACGAATTAAGGACAAGATTGAGGTTTGGGTTTCGGTGACGCCTGGCGAGAACGTTTCCAAGAGAGGTGAAGACCTTTCTAAGGGAGATGTGGCAGTCAAAGCTGGAACACGCCTGAAACCTCACCACTTAGGATTGATAGGGGCGTTGGGAAAAGCCGAGGTGGCGGTTGTTGAAAGACCCAAAGTGGCCATATTAGCGACTGGAAACGAACTTGTGAAAGTAGGCGGCAAACTGCGAGAAAATCAGGTTTTCGACGTTAACAGGCTTGTTCTCTCAATGTTGTGCTGTGAGATTGGTGCTGAACCGTTGGATTTGGGCATTGCAAAAGATGATGTCCGCGAGATTTCAGCGAAACTGAAGAATGGACTGGAAAAGGCAGACGCAGTGATAACTTCCGGAGGGACAAGCGTCGGAGGTGCAGATCTCGTTCCAGAAGCCGCCAACAGCATCGGAAAACCAGGCGTCATCGTTCACGGTGTCGCCATGAAGCCAGGCATGCCGACAGCCCTTGCGGTGGTTGAGGAAAAGCCGATAGTCATTCTTTCTGGCAATCCGGTGGCGGCAATGATAGGGTTTGAGGTATTTTGCCGACCGCTGATTTGCAGAATGCTAGGGCTGAAACTTGAGCCTAGGCCGACAGTACAAGCCAAGATGAACAGAAGAATCGCAACGACTCTTGGAAGGAAAAATTTTGTCCGCGTCTATGTGTTTCAGCAAAATGGCGAGTTTGTCGCTGAACCCATAAGTGCTCGAGGCTCAAGCATGATTTCAACGATGACAAGAGCCAACGGATATGTTGTCGTGCCTGAGAATCGAGAGGGCTTGAAAGAAGGTGAGCACGTGTCAGTTCAGTTGTTTGACACGGTAAAAGTGGTTGATGAGGATGTTTAGGAAGCTACTAACGCTTGACGAAGCAGAAAAGGTCATCCGCCGACATTTCAAACCCAAGCCTTTGGGCGTTGAGGAAGCTCCGCTACTGGAAGCCCACAACCGTGTTCTCGGAGAAGATATGGTCGCTACTCTGGACATTCCTCCTTTCAACCGTTCAACCGTTGACGGGTACGCAGTGAAGGCTGCAGACACTTTTGGAGCAGATGAAAAGAGGCCTGCGTGGCTGAAGGTTTGCGGAAAAGTCAATGCCGGAGAGAAGCCCAACACAACAGTCACCCACGGGTCAGCTGCTGAGATTGTTACAGGAGCGCCGATACCTGAAGGCGCGGACGCGGTTGTTATGAGTGAGAATACAAAGCGAGAGGGCGACGACCTCTACATTTACAGCGCTGTGGCGAAAGACGAAAACGTGATGAAAGCAGGAGCGGACATCAGGAAGGGCGAAACGGTTCTGAAAGCAGGCAGATTGTTGGGTTCAAGAGAAATCGGCGTTCTCGCAGCAATAGGCACGGTGAAGGTGAAAGTTTACTTGACACCGCGAGTGGCAGTTCTCTCAACAGGCGCTGAAGTGACGGAACCAGGCGGAAAACTTGCATCTGGAAGAATCTACGACATAAACGCCTACAGCCTAAGCGCGGCAGTATCAGAAAGCGGTGCAAAACCGGTCTATTTGGGTGTCGTTCCAGACGACAGGGCTGAATTGGAAAAGGCGCTGAAGCGTGCCTTGGCATCTGCGGATGTGGTTGTGACTTCTGGCGGTGTCTCTGTAGGCCCGAAGGACGTTATGCCACAGACCGTGGACTCGCTTGGAGAACCCGGAGTCATCGTCTCAGGAATCGCCGTCAAACCTGGGAAACCAACAACAGTGGCAGTGGTAGGTGGAAAGCTCCTTTTTTCACTTCCAGGCCATCCAGCTTCTGCGCTGTTGATTTTTCACTTGCTTGCAAGTCCGATAATCCGTCTCATGAGTGGAAGAGGAGTGCACGAAGCTGCAGAAGTGAAAGCTTTTGCAGCGATGAGAATGTTTCCTGCGAAAGGCAGGCGAACCTTCATCACAGTCAAGCTAAAGCCGAATGAGACAAATCGGCTAGTTGCTGAACCCGTCCCAACAGGACTTTCTGGAGCCATAACAACACTTGCACACGCGGATGGCTTTGTTGAAATTGCTGAAAACGTGCAGTTCGTTGATGCTGGCGAAGAGGTTAAGGTGCGGCTTTTCAGAAATCTTGAAGAAAGCTTGCTTTAGGTTTCCAACGTTTTTCTTTTCAAAGCTATGTACGCTGTGAACACCCATGTTAGTATGAGATAGGCAAGAACTCCTGTAGTGAAAAGCAGGTTTTGCCAGAAGTAATAGTAAAGCGTGTACGTTGCGAGTGTTGTCGCAATGAGGAAAAGCATGATAACAAACCAGATTGTCCAGTTTCGCTTCCTACACAGCCCGTAGGCGGTTACAAGGCTGAATATGCCGATTATGCCGATGCTAGGCGGAGAATAGGTGATCACAAGCACCGTGAAGGAGATTATTCCCACGATCAGGTAGAAGATGAGCGTCAACATCATTCCAACGCTTTCCATCTTGAGCTTAGACGCAAATGACATTTTCCAGCCGCCTTTAACGTTAATGCATTGACAACAACATTAATAAGTTTAATGTTTCAACGGCTTTGCCATTCCATATCTGGGGATTCTGAAACTGAGCACCTTATACA
>Ga0315282_10013467_pt1 | contig 12334 bp, 1 predicted proteins | sample YL17G07_20_MG_FD_203693 | JGI IMG/M metagenome (GOLD analysis project Ga0315282, IMG submission 203693) | Sediment microbial communities from Yellowstone Lake, YNP, Wyoming, USA - YL17G07_20 | ecosystem: Environmental > Aquatic > Freshwater > Lake > Sediment | place: USA: Wyoming | collected... | reverse complement strand
CCCCCAATAGGGGATTGGAGATTGTGTTGTGAGAAGTTCTCTCTTATTCAAATGTGCAATGCAGACCTCGGTCTTCGAGACCTAGGAGTATGTTTAGTAAGCATCTATTCTAATAACACTTATATAATATCAGAGAAATTCATACATGAATCCATTCCTCTCGATCATTTCAGGCCCTACGAAATCAAAGGTGTCTGTATGAGAACATGGACAATACTTGTCCTGTGCCTGTTATTATTAGCTCCATTCTTCTTCGTCCCGATCCCATCGGTCGCTTTGGATTTCGGCAAGGATTCCAAGCTTTCGAACGCCAACGCCTCCTTCTGGGGCGAGAACTCAGGGGACACGGCCGGATATTGTATCGCCATGGCGGGGGATGTCAACGGGGACGGATACGACGACATACTGATAGGCGCCTATCAGAACGATGAGTCGGCCACGACGGCCGGCCAGGCATACCTTATCTTCGGTAAGGCCTCGGGTTGGTCGATGGATGTGGGCCTATCCAAGGCCAATGCCTCTTTTTGGGGGGAGAACAGCGGCGATAAGGCCGGCTTCAGTTTAGCCGGTGCGGGTGACGTGAACGGTGATGGGTACGACGACATCCTGATCGGGGCTTACAATAATGACGATGGCGCCACCATGTCCGGCCAGACCTACCTCATCTTCGGAAAGGCCTCGGGATGGGCCAAGGACATAAGTCTGTCAAAATCGAACGCCTCGTTCTGGGGGGAGAACTTTGGTGATTATTCCGGATATTCGGTCGCTGGCGCAGGCGATGTCAATGGTGACGGGTACGACGACATCCTGATCGGTGCAAACAACAATGGCGAGGCCCATACCGCGGCAGGCCAGACCTATCTGATCCTGGGCAAGGCCTCGGGCTGGGCCATGGACACCGACCTGTCGAAGGCGGACGCCTCGTTCTGGGGGGAGGATGCGAACGACGATTCGGGGATCTCGGTCGCTGGCGCTGGGGATGTGAACGGCGACGGGTACGACGATTTCCTGATCGGTGCTATCTGGGACGACGATGGCGGCGGTAATGCAGGTCAGACCTACCTTTTCCTGGGCAAGCCGTCCGGATGGGCCATGGACACCGACCTGTCCAAAGCGGACGCCTCCTACTGGGGAGAGAACGCAAATGACTATTCCGGGATCTCCGTCGACAGCGCAGGGGACGTGAACGGCGATGGTTACAGCGATTTCCTGATCGGCGCCTACGGGAATGACGAGAGCGTTGGTGGCGCGGGCCAGTCCTACCTGATACTGGGAAAACCCTCGGGATGGTCACCGGATGTCGACCTGTCCAACGTGAACGCCTCGTTCTGGGGAGAGAATGCGAATGATGATTCAGGGATCTCGGTCGGCGGCGCGGGGGATGTGAACGGCGATGGTTACGACGATATCCTCATCGGTGCCTATCTCAACAGTGAAGGCGGTGCCGGCGCAGGCCAGACATATCTGATATTGGGCAGGCCTTCGGGATGGGCGATGGACACGGGCCTTTCCAACGCGAACGCCTCCTTCTGGGGAGAGGTCGCAGGCGACAATTCCGGGCTCGATGTGGAAGGCGGCGGAGATGTCAACGGGGATGGGTATGACGACATAATGACCAACGCCTATGTGAACGATGAGCGCGATGTGAACGCGGGCCAGACCTATCTTGTCTTCCCGGATTCGAACTCCAAACCGTCCTCGATCGATTCGGTCAAGGCCTATTCGGATGGTTCCTTCTCGCACAAGACGGACATCGCGATGAGGAACCAGACCCTGTTCATCGAGCTGAACGGCACCGACGGCGACTCGAACAATAAGGATACGGCGCTCGTCAATATCACGAGCAGTGCGAGCGATCCGATGGGTTTTCCGTTCAGATTGAGGGAGACCGGAAAGAACACGGGGATATACCGAGGCAACATCACGATAATGAACAGGACCCGTGAGCGCAGAGGTTGGATAAATGCCTCCGAAGGCGAGATAGTGAACGTCTCATCCGTCCAGAACCCAGCCAAATTCACCTCGATCTATATCGGGGACAAGACGCATCTGAGCCCCTCAAAGGATGTGAACAGCACATCAGAGGATGCGTTGTACAACGAGCATTACTGGACCAATGCCCCCTCGGCCCAATGGAAGTTCAAGACCAATGCGTCATGGCTGGCCTGGAACTCGACCTCGCACAACATCTCCGGCACGCCTGATAATAGGGATGTCGGTTCCTATTACGTGATGATCAACGTCAGTCACCCGGTATGGGGTTCCGCCGAGCACAATTTCACGCTGAAAGTGAACAATACCCCTCCCGATATCACCACATATGACATCTTCCAGGCCGTCGAGGAACTGCCCTACAGCGTCGATTACAATTCCAGTGACGACGGGCAGGGGACCATAACGTACCATCTCAAGACGGACGCCGGTCCCTGGCTGTCCATCGGTCCGAGCACCGGTGTCCTCGGCGGGACTCCCGGAAATGACGATGTCGGACAGCATCACGTCAATGTCAGCGTCGACGACGGGAACGGGGGTCGGGACTGGTCGAACTTCACGCTGACGGTCAAGAACGTGAACGACCCTCCCATCATCGTCTCGAAGGACCAATTGTATGCCTCCGAGGATTCCTTCTATTGCGGCCTGTATTATGCCACCGACATAGACAAGGGAGACAGCCTCAATTGGTATCTCTCGACCAACGCATCGAGCTGGCTGAAGATGGACCAGGCGCACGGTGTTCTGTCGGGCATCCCGACCAATGATGATGTTGGCAAACATTGGGTGAACGTCACCGTCAAGGACCTTGCCGGGGCCTTCGACTACCACAACTTCATACTCACCGTCAACAACACGAACGATATCCCCGTGATAACGAGCGCCCCGATAACGAAGGCGAGCGCCTTTTACATGTACGGTTACGATGTCAACGCCACGGATGTCGATGTGGGGGACGTCCTGACATATTCCCTCGACATGAGGCCAGCGAACATGACCATTGTACCCACGACGGGGCTCATTCAATGGACCCCCTCGAGACAACAGACGGGTCCGAACCATGTCATCGTCAACGTCAGCGACGGCCATTCCTCGGTCAGGCAGGACTTCAACATCACGGTGGTCCTGCCGCCCCCCATCCCGCCGCAGGTGACGCTGTCATTGCCTTCCGATGGCTCTGAGGTGACGACGACGACCCGGGTCCTCTCCTGGACGTGGAAGGACCCGGACAGCGATTTCGTCTATTTCGATGTGTATCTGAGCAAGGCATACATCGATGTCGAGACCTTGGCCGTATCGACAAGGGTGGCCAATGAGATCACGGCCACGAATATGACAGTGGACCAGCTGGAGAAGGGGATGGTATACTACTGGACCGTCCTCCCCAACGATGGGGTGAATGTCGGGAGTTGCACATCCGGCATATGGTCCTTCAAGGTTGTCGATACAACGGTCCACAACAACGCGCCCGTCATCGTGAGCATGCCCGTCAGGACAGCCGAGGTCGGTAAACAATATCAGTACCAAGTTGTGGCCTCGGACCCCGATGGCGATAAATTGACCTACAACCTGACGACGAGACCGGACGGGATGATGATTGATGCGGACGTTGGCCTCATTGTCTGGATACCTACGGACGCTCAGATCGGGAATCGATCGGTCGCACTCTGGGTCTCGGATGGAAAGATAGGTGTCACACAAGGCTTCAATGTAATGGTGAAAAAGAAGTCCCAACCGGTCAACAGCAGGCCGGTCATCACCCAGATGCCGGACGCGACCGTCAAGGTCGGGGAGAAGCTCGTATACCAGGTGGCAGCGACCGATTCGGATACCGGTGATGTGCTCACGTACAAGCTCGAGGGCCAGCCCGCGGGGATGACGATATCGTCCGACGGCCTCATCTCTTGGACGCCGTCCGAGGACCAGGTCGGGGAGCATACCATCACCGTGAATGTCACGGACGGGAAGGACCACACGACGGCCCATTTCAAGGTCACCGTGACGAAGAAAGAGGTTCCTCCAGCGCACCACGGCACAGATGCGACGATGCTAGGCATCATCGCGGCCGTCGTGATCGCTGTCATACTGGTCCTGGTCGCGGCCGTGGCGATGAGAAAAAGAAGGGAGGAACCGGAGGTTACCAAGGTCGAGGCGAAGGCCGAGGGACCAAAGGTATCCCCAAGGGCGGTCACGTCCACGATCAAGAAGGAACCGGAAGCCAAGGAGCCTCAAAAGAAGAAAGCGGAAACCGAGACAACGGCCAAGCTCAAGGACGAGATCGACCTCGACGAACTAGATGGTAACGATTGACCTGCTGGCCCAGGAACATTCTCGAGATGGGGAATTGCATCCGCGAGGAGATAGAACGGGGCAGCGCGCTCTAAAAGGTCCTAGAGATCGAGACATGGGAGAAAGTACGATGAGCATCTATTCTAATAACACTTATATAATATCAGAGAAATTCATTATTGTGTTCAATAATTTCGATGCATTCAGGCCATGAGATTATCAAGGTGGTCGCCATGAGAAGATGGTCTGTACTTGTCCTATGCATGTTGTTGTTGGCTTCAATATTCACCATCCCAATAACATCGGTTGCTTTGGATTTCAATATGGATTCCAAACTTTCGAACGCCAACGCCTCATTCTGGGGCGAGAACGCAAATGATAATTCTGGGTTACGTGTCGCTATTGCAGGAGATGTCAATGGTGATGGATATGATGATATACTGATTAGTGCTCATTATAACGATGAGAATGGAGTAACGGCTGGCCAGGCCTACCTGTTCTTTGGTAAGGCCTCCGGTTGGTCGATGGATGCCGATTTGTCCAATGCGGACGCTTCCTTCTGGGGAGAACATATCTACGACACCGCCGGGCTTGGCGTCGCTGGCGCGGGGGATGTGAATGGCGATGGATACGACGATATCCTGATCGGTGCCCAAGGGAATGACGATGGTGGTTCAAACGCAGGCCAGACATACCTCATTTTTGGCAAGGCCTCGGGATGGGATAGAGATACAAACCTGTCAAAATCGAATGCCTCGTTCTTGGGGGAGGGGAATAGTGACTTTTCTGGGGACATGGTCGCTGGTGCGGGGGATGTCAATGGTGATGGATATGACGATTTTCTGATCGGCGTCTATGGCAGCGCCGGCGGTCAGACATATCTGATCCTGGGAAAGGCCTCCGGTTGGGCGATGGATACTGACCTGTCAAAAGTGGATGCTTCCTTCGAGGCGGAGAATGCAGGCGACGGCGCTGGACGTTCGGTAGATGGTGCAGGAGACGTGAACGGCGATGGATACGACGACATCCTGATTGGCGCCTACGGGAACAATGATGGAGGATACGATGCTGGCCAGACATATCTCATATTCGGAAAGGCGTCGGGTTGGGCGATGGATACCGACCTGTCAAAAGCAGACGCCTCCTTCTGGGGAGAAGATGCCTACGACTATTCCGGGACCTCGGTCGCTGGTGCGGGGGATGTGAACGGCGATGGCTACGACGACATCCTGATCGGCGCCTATGGGGACGATGATGGCGGCAATGTAGCGGGCCAAACCTATCTGATTCTGGGCAAACCTTCGGGATGGACCATGGACGCTGACCTGTCCAATGCGAACGCGTCCTTCTGGGGAGAAGATATGGGTGACGAATCTGGGATGTATGTCGCTGGTGCGGGTGATGTCAATGGGGACGGATATGACGACATCCTAATAGGGGCAAGCTGGAACAACGCTGGCGGTGATAATGCAGGCCAGACCTATCTTGTCCTTGGAAAGCCCTCGGGATGGGCCATGGACGCTGACCTGTCCAATGCGAACGCGTCCTTCTGGGGGGAGCATGCAAGTGACGAGTCTGGGTACTCGCTCGCTGGCGCGGGGGACGTGAACGGAGATGGCTACGACGATATACTGATTGGCGCCTATGCAAATGACGATGGCGGTTCTGACGCAGGCCAGTCCTATCTCATCTTTCCAGATTCGAACTCCAAGCCGTCCTCGATTGATTCGGTCAAGGCCTATACGGATAATACCTTCTCGTTCGAGACGACCACCGCGCCGATAAACGATACGGTGTTCATCGAGTTAAAAGGCATAGATGGCGATTCGAACACCAACGATACAACCCTCGTTAATGTTAAAAGCAGTACGAGCGACAAGCATGGTTTTATATTGAGATTGAGAGAGACCGGAAAGAATACGGGTGCGTACAGAGGAAATCTCACGATCATGAACAGGACAAGTGAGCACAAGGGTTGGATAAACACATCCAATGACGAGACCGTGACCATCTCTTCTGTCCAGGACCCAACCAAGTATGCCTCGATTCTAATCGGGACGAGAATGCATTTGTGGCCATCGAAGGACAATTCCACCGCATTAGAGGATGCACCATATAAAGCGCATTATTGGACCAATTCGTCCTCGGCCCAATGGAAGTTCAAGACCAATGCGTCATGGCTTGCATGGAACTCGACCACCCACAATATCTCGGGGTTACCTACGAACGCTGATGTTGTCTCTTATTATGTGATGATCAATGTGACCCATGCGATTTGGGGTTCCGACGAGCACAATTTCACGCTGACCGTGGACAACCTAGCGCCGAACATCACCACCAAGAATGTCACGGTCGCGACCGAGGATGTGGAGTACAAGGTCGACTATGCCTCAACGGATGATGGGAGCGGAACCATCACCTGGCATCTCAAGACCAATGCCGATAATTGGTTATCGGTCGATCCCTCAACAGGTATCCTCGAGGGAACACCATCCAATGAAGACGTTGGCCAATACTATGTCAATATCAGTGTCGACGATGGCAACGGTGGTCGGGACCATTCCAACTTCACTTTGACGGTTCCGAACACAAACGATGCACCGTCCATCATGACACAGAACGACCTCACGGCCATCGAGGATGAACTTTATACAAACCAATATACTGCACTGGATGTCGATGTCGGAGATTTCCTGTCCTGGACCATGACCACGAATGCCAGCAGTTGGCTGATAATGGAAGGGCTCTCAGGCTTTCTTTCAGGTATACCGAGCAACGATGATGTCGGCTCGTACTGGATCAATGTCACGGTAAAGGACCTTGCGAAAGCATCGGACTTTACGAACTTCACGCTCACGGTCCAGAATGTGAACGACCAGCCCCTTTTCACAAGCGCCCCGGTCACTGAGGCCACGGCATTGTATCAATATATCTACGACGTGACAGCGGAAGACATCGATGTCGGGGATGTACTTACATTCTCGCTGACCACGAAACCCGAGGGCATGACGATAGAATCCGATTCCGGGAAGATACGATGGACACCAACCATCCCCCAGAAAGGCCTAAGCCCGGTCGTTGTCAAGGTCAGCGACGGGAACGCGTCCGCGACCCAGGCCTTCAATGTTACCGTGGCAGTTCCTACCTCATATCCTCCGGTGGTCACTTTACTCTCTCCGGCCAATGCGACCGATGTCAGCGTAACGAATCCAAAGCTCTCCTGGTCGGCGGAGGACCCGGACAACGATACAATTTACTTCGATGTCTATCTGAGCAGCGTTCAGGCCCAGGTCCAGTCAAAGGACTTGGGCGTGAAGGTCACCGACCAGACCATATCGACTGTGTTCATACCGATGAGCGAGCTTCAGAAAGGGATGACCTATTACTGGACGGTCATACCATCCGATGGGAAGAACACAGGTAAATGCGCCAACGGCGTCTGGCGGTTCAAGGTCAACGAGGATGCGGTCTTACAGCAGAAGCCCACTGTGGTCCTCAATCAGCCTGTCGACGGGGCCATCATCAAAAAAGAGCCGATCCAGTTAAAGTGGTCGGGTGTGGACCCTAATAATGAGGTCATCCATTACGATGTCTACCTGAGCACCGAAAAGAGCAAGGTCTCGGCACTGGACAGTACCGCCCTTGTATCCCATGACCATACCGACGACTTCTACAACGCCACAGGCCTGGTCCAGAGGACTACCTATTATTGGACAGTGATCCCAAACGACGGTACCAATACCGGCGATTGCACGAGCGGGATTTGGGCGTTCAAGGTGGATGATACGGTGGCCGTGAACAGGCCGCCCGTCATAACAAGCTCGCCAGTCAAGAACGCGACAATCGGAAAGGAATACAGGTACGATGTCGATGCCACGGACGAGGACGGGGACAAGCTACAGTTCGGCTTGATAGAGAGACCGGCGGGGATGGTCATCGATGCCCTGAGCGGTCTCATAATATGGACACCGGTGACCGGCCAGGATGGCAACCACACGATCACGGTCAAGGTATCGGACGGGTCCCTCTTCGTTGTCCAGACGTTCACGGTCTGGGTCAAGAAGGTCGGGGTCATCAACAACAAACCGGTGATTTCCCTGATACCGGACAAGACCATTAAGGTCGGGGACGAGTTCGTATATTCAGTCGCTGCGACCGATGCGGACGCAGGGGACTTCCTGACCTATCTGCTCGGAGGACCGCCCGCGGGAATGACGATATCGTCCACTGGCATCATCACTTGGACGCCATCCAAGGACCAGGTCGGGGAGCATACCATCACGGTTAATGTGTCGGATGGGAAGGATAATTCGACGGCCCGGTTCAAGGTCACCGTGAAGAAGAACGGGACCCCTCCAACGCACAACGCCCTCGATGCGACGATGCTCGGCATCATAGCGGCCGTCGTGATCGCCGTGATTCTGGTGCTTGTCGCGGCCGTGGCGATGAGAAAAAGAAGGGAGGAACCGGAGGTTACCAAGGTCGAGACGAAGGCGGAGGGACCGAAGGTATCCCCAAGGGCGGTCCCGTCCACGATCAAGAAGGAACCGGAAGCCGAGGAGCCTCAAAAGAAGAAAGTGGAAACCGAGACAACGGCCAGGGTCAAGGAGGAGATCGACCTGGACGACCTAGAGGATGAGGATTGAACGGCCGAGGACGTCCACGGGTTTGAAGACCGCATCCCCGAGGGGAAAATAACGTTGTCCATCTACGAAAGTCCCCGCATACCGTAAGCAGGATTAAGTGCAATAAACATTTATTCCAATAACACTTATATAATATCAGAGAAATTCATACATGAATTCATCAATTTCGATTCTTCTAACCCTTGGGACTATCTGGTGGTCACCATGAAAATCCGGTCGGTCCTTGTCCTGTGCATGTTGATGTTCGCCCCAATGTTCGCCTTACCGGTCCCGTCGGTGGCATTGGATTTCAAGATGGACACCGGCCTTGCGAACGCCAATGCTTCGTTCTGGGGCGAGAATACGGGAGACTATTCGGGGTACAGCGTTGCCATGGCAGGAGATGTCAACGGTGATGGATACGACGACATATTGATAGGGGCCTTTGGGAACAGCGAGAAGGCAACTGCGGCTGGCCAGGTCTACCTGATCTTTGGCAAGGCCTCAGGCTGGTCGATGGATACCGACCTATCCAATGCGGATGCCTCCTTCTGGGGCGAGCAATTCGACAACGATGCGGGATTCTCTGTCGCGGGTGCGGGCGATGTCAACGGTGATGGATATGATGACATTCTTATCGGCGCCATGATGAACAGTGAAGGCGGTTCCAATGCAGGCCAGTCCTACCTTATCCTGGGAAAGGCCTCGGGATGGGCCAAGGATACGAGCCTGTCCAATTCGGATGCATCGTTCTGGGGAGAACATGCAAGTGACTATTCCGGCCGCATGGTCGCTGGCGCAGGCGATGTCAACGGCGACGGGTACGACGATTTCCTGATCAACGCCTTCTACAATGACGACGGTGGCACAAATGCGGGCCAGACCTATCTGATCCTGGGCAAGGCCTCGGGTTGGGCGAGGGACACCAAATTGTCGAATGCGGCCGCCTCCTTCTGGGGGGAGAATGCCGACGACGAGGCCGGAATATCGATCGCCTCCGCGGGGGATGTGAACGGCGACGGGTATGGCGATTTCATCATCGGCGCCATTTACAATGATGACGGAGGCAGCAACGCAGGCCAGACCTATCTGATCCTGGGCAAGGCCTCGGGATGGGCCATGGACACCGACCTGTCGAACGCGGACGCATCGTTCCTGGGAGAGGACATAGCCGACCAATCTGGAGTTTCGGTCGACGGGGCGGGAGATGTCAACGGGGACGGATACGACGACATCCTGATCGGCGCCCTCGGGGATGATGACGGCGGTTCCGGTGCGGGCATGACCTATATTGTCCTGGGCAAGGCCTCGGGATGGGCCATGGACGCCGACCTGTCGAACGCGGACGCCTCTTACCAGGGCGAGGCCGCGAGCGATTTGTCTGGAAATTGGGTCGCTGGAGCGGGGGATGTCAACGGGGACGGCTACGATGACATACTGATTGTCGCCCCCCACAATGGAGAACGTGGTGGCGCAGCAGGTCAGACATATCTGATCCTGGGCAAGCCCTCGGGATGGAAAAAAGGCGTCGGCCTATCCAACGTGGACGCATCCTTCTGGGGGGAGAACGTTGGTGACGGGACCTGGACCTGTGTGGACGATAACGGAGATGTCAATGGGGATGGCCACGATGACATCCTGATAGGTTCCGCTTCCAATACCGATGGCGGGACCAATGCCGGCCAGACCTATCTCGTCTTCCCGGATCTGAACTCCAAACCGAGCGCGATCACCTCGGTCAAGGCCTACATGGACAGTGCCTACTCGTTGGAGATCTCCACCGCCATGGTGAACGACACGGTGTTCATCGAGCTGAAGGGCACCGACGGCAATTCCACCACGAACGATACGGCGCTCGTCAAGGTGACGAGCAGCTCGAGCGACACGCACGGTTTCATATTGAGGCTGAGGGAGACCGGAAAGAACACGGGGACGTACCGGGGGAACATAACGATCATGAACAGGACCCTCGAGGCCAAGGGATGGATAAAGGCCTCTTACGGCGAGACCGTGAAGGTCTCCTCCGTCCAGACCCCGGCCAAATTCGCCTCGATCCAGGTCAAAAGGACGGCGTACCTCTGGCCTATGACGGACAACACGACCGCATTGGAGGATTCTCCATATTCGGGACATTATTGGACCAACGCGCCCTCGGCCCAATGGGTGTTCAAGACCAATGCGTCATGGCTCGCCTGGAACTCGACCACGCACAACGTCTCCGGGACACCCGATAATGCAGATGTTGGTTCCTATTACGTGACGATCAATGTCAGCAAGGCCCTGTGGGGTTCCGCCGAGCGCAATTTCACCGTGAGGGTGAACAACACCCCGCCCGACATCACCACGTTCGATATCATCGTGGCCGTCGAGGACCAGCTCTACATCGTCGCCTACAAATCGACGGATGACGGCCAGGGGGCCATCACGTACCATCTCAAGACGGACGCCGGCCCCTGGCTTTCCATCGACCCGGGCACCGGGATCCTCGGCGGGACACCGGCCAACGACGCTGTCGGAGACCACCATGTCAATGTCAGCGTCGATGACGGGAACGGGGGCTGGGACTGGTCGGACTTCATAGTGACGGTCCAGAATGTGAACGACCCGCCGGTCATCACCACCAAGGACAACAACACCGCATATGAGGATATATTCTATCATGTCCAATATGCCGCGAACGACATAGACCTGGGCGACAGCTTGACCTGGCAGATGGTGACGAACGCCTCCAGTTGGCTCACCATCGATCCGGGGTCCGGGCTGGTGTCCGGCACACCGACGAACGATGAGATCGGGCCCTACAGGGTCAATATCACCGTGAAGGACAAGGCCCAAGCCTCCGATTCCCACGATTTCACCCTGACCGTCCTCAACACGAACGATGTCCCCGTGATAACGAGCGTCCCTATCACGAATGCGCGCGTCCTTGACACGTACATCTACGATGTCAATGCCACGGATATCGATGTCGGGGACGTCCTGACATATTCGCTCGACACGGGGCCGGTGAACATGACAATCGTCCCTTCGACCGGGCTCATCCAGTGGAGACCGACCAAGCAACAGGGCGGCCTGGACCATGTCGTCGTGAAGGTCAGCGACGGCCACTGCTCTGTCACGCAGGCCTTCGATATCAATGTGGCCGTGGGCCTAGCACCTCAGGTCACCCTGTCATCGCCCGAAAATGGAGCGCATGTCACATCGACATCCCTGGTCCTGTCCTGGTCATGGGAGGACAAGGACAGCGATGTGGTCCGCTTCGACGTCTATGTGGACACGGCCCTCTCCAACGTCGAGGCCTTGAAACAGATGTCCGAGGTCGCAAGCGCCATCACCGAAACGAGCTATTCGGACTCGGGACTGGAGAAGGGCTCGACCTACTACTGGACGGTCATCCCCAACGATGGATCGAACACGGGCAAATGCAA
>Ga0315282_10013466_pt1 | contig 12334 bp, 9 predicted proteins | sample YL17G07_20_MG_FD_203693 | JGI IMG/M metagenome (GOLD analysis project Ga0315282, IMG submission 203693) | Sediment microbial communities from Yellowstone Lake, YNP, Wyoming, USA - YL17G07_20 | ecosystem: Environmental > Aquatic > Freshwater > Lake > Sediment | place: USA: Wyoming | collected... | reverse complement strand
CCTCGACTTCCGTTCAGAATTGGTCAGCGCAAGCCCCTGAGAGCATTGCCGGACTTCCAACCGTTGAGAACCGTTTTTCTGACGATGCGCCCGATCATCGTCAAGCGAAAATTGCCCCCGCCCGCGACCGGCGTGCTGCGCCTCTTCTTGCTACGGAGCGCGGGAAACGGATCTATCGCAACTCAGTCGCGGCGGAACTGCTGCTTGATGTTCCCGTCGAGGTCGCGGATCGTGACAATCAGCGGCATCTGCCCCGGCAGCGTGTGCGTGGCGCAAGCGAAGCACGGATCGTAGAGCCGGAACGCCATCTCGACCCTGTTGAGAATGCCGTCGGTGACCTGGACACCCTTCTTGATCAAGCCCTGCGCCGCTTTCTTGACCGACATGGCGATCGGCGCGTAATTGTTGGTCGTCCCGACGATCAAGTTCACCTTGGTGAGAATGCCTTTCTCGTCGGTGACATAGTGATGGGTCAGGGTGCCGCGCGGCGCTTCGACGATCCCCACGCCTTCGGTGGGTTTGGCGGTCGGAACCTCGCGAATCTTGTCGCTGATGATCTCCGGGTCCTGGGCCAGTTGCAGCGCGCGTTCGGCCGCAAACATCAGCTCGATGACGCGCGCCCAGTGCGTGGCCAGTCGCGCGTGGATCGGCTTCTTGCCCGACTTGTCGCCCGTCAGCGTCTCGAACATCCGCTCATACTCGGCCTGCGCGAGCGGCGTAGCCATGCCGTCGGCGGCGTTGAGGCGCGACTGCGGCGTGGCAACATATACCCCGCTGTCCTTGCCGTCCACGAAGCCTTTCCAACCGACCTTCTTGAGATAGGGGAACTTGAGATAGGTCCACGGCTCGACGCGCTCGGCGATATGGTCGCGATATTCGTGAGCCGAATACTTGCATAGTTCATTTCCGTCGGGGTCCACGACGCGAACCTTGCCGGCATAGAAGTTGACCTTGTTGTCCTGGTCCACGAGGCCCATGTAGTAGGTCTTCTGATTGTACACATCGCCCAGGATCAAATCCAGGTAGGCCTTGTTCTTGAGGACGATGTCTTCGAGAACCTGGAACGTGAACTTGGCGAACTCGACCCCGTATTTGGCCACCTCGATCGCGCGCGCCTGGTCCTCGGGCTTCAACCCTACGCTCACGCCGCCGGGCAGCGACGTGACCTGGTGGATTTTCTTGCCCCCAAGCTTTTCGATCATCTCCTGGCACCAGGCGCGCAGCTTGATCACCTTCTTGCCCGCGTCGAGCCCGACCTTGGCGATGACGCCGAGGATGTTGCGCTCGGCCGCCGGCGCGTCAGGCCCCACGACGAAATCCGGTCCGCCCAGTGCGTAGAAATGCAGCGTGTGATCGGCCGTGAAGAAATAGGAATAGAGCAGTTCGCGCAGTTTCTTGGCCGTACGCGGCGGATCCACGTGATAGACCGCGTCGCAGGCCTTGGCCGCGGCCATGTGATGGGCTTCGGGGCAGACGCCGCACAGGCGCGTGGTGATGCGCGGCATCTCCTCGACGGGCCGACCCACGCAGAATTTCTCGAACCCGCGCAGCTCGGGGATTTGCATGTAAGCGTTGGCCACCTCGCCGTCGTCGTTGACGAAGATCTCGATCTTGCCGTGACCTTCCAGCCGGGTGACGGGATCAATCGTGTATCGTTTCACTTCTCGTTCCTCCGTTGGGCTAGGACAGATCGGAGCCAATTCGTCCTATGGGTCGTATAGGTCCTATGGGCCCTGTTCTATTCCGCCGCCTTCCTGTTCAAATCATCCTGGACGCGGAACAGAATCGAATGCGCCAGGTTGAACCGATAAAACGTTCCCAGCGGGTCGGCGATCTGTCCGATGATCCGGTCAATTTCCTCCGGATCTTCGGAATCAATGACCGAGCTCAGGGCGCTGATCATCTTCATGCCCATGTCCTTCGAACCGGGCGGCGTGCCATAGCAACCACGACACGGCATGCCGACCTTGACGCACTTGGCGCCGCAGCCGTCGCGCGTGGCCGGTCCCATACAGACAATCCCCTGGTCCAACAGGCACTCCTGCGGATCGGGAATGATCTCGTGGGGCCGATGGAACGCCTTGAGCTTCTTTTCCTTGCGCTCACGCGGACACTCGTCGCAAACGGTCTTGTGGCCCGCCCCGAGGATCGTCCCCTTGGGCGGCAGCGGCTTGCCCTGGATCAGGTGGTCGAGCACCCCCCAGACCTGGTCCGACTGGGGCGGGCAGCCCGGAACGTAGTAATCCACGTCCACCACCTGGTCGAGCGCCCGAACGCAGTCGTAGAACTCCGGCAGCTCGAGCACGCCTTCGGGCACTTGGGTCTTCGTCTGGGGCTCGACGCCGTTGGCGTTGTCCGTCGAGGCCGTCTCGTGATAGACGGTCTTGAAGATCTCCTTGCGGTTGGTCACATTGGCCAGGCTGGGAATGCAGCCTTCGTGGGCGCACGAGCCAAAGGCCACGAGGACTTTGGATTTGCGACGAAGCAGGTGCGCCATGTGATCCTGTTCCGAGTTGCGGATGGCGCCGTTGAACAGCGTCACCAGGATGCCGGCGTCCTCGATCGCCTCGACGTCCTTGACCTTGAAATCCATGACGCAAGGCCAGAAGACGATGTCGAACGCGGCGGCGACGTCGAGGATGTGCTCCTCGATGTCTATGACGGCGATCTCGCAGCCGCCGCAGCTGGCCGCCCAGTACAGAGCCACTTTTGGTCTAGCCATTTCGTCCGTCCTCTATCTCGGATGGGGCGGTGTACAGTCCGCCCGTTCTTTCTCTTCCGGCAGTGTCTGACGGGTCCGACCTGTCTGACGGATCCGACCTGTCTGACGGGTCCGACCTGTTTGACGGATCCGACCTGTCTGACGGATCCGACAAATCCCCTTGCTCAGTCCTTCAGCTGCAGCGGCCCGAGCCGCCGCACGGTTTCGGTGATCTCCTTGGTGACCTTCGCCCACAGGTCGCCCTCGGCCGCCGACACCCAGGTCAGCTTCAAGCGGTCGGGGTGAATCCCGAACTGCTCGAGCACTCGCCGCAGCAGATGATAGCGGCGGAGCGCCTTGTAGTTGCCCTCATAGTAATGGCAGTCGCCCGGGTGGCAGCCGCTCACGAGCACGCCGTCGGCGCCTTCGTGGAACGCCTTCACGATGAAGGTCGGGTCAATGCGGCCCGAGCACATCACCCGGATGGGGCGAACGTTGGGCGGCCACTTGATCCGCGACACACCCGCCAGGTCCGCGCCCGTGTACGAGCACCAGTTGCAGAGGAACCCCACGATTTTCGGTTCGAATGCCATGTGTCTCACTCCTTCAGGGCGGAAGTCGGAGGTGGGCGGTCGGAGGTGAGAGAAAAGCTCCAAACACTTGCTCATCTCCAACCTCTCGCTTTTCAGATCCCACGTCGCGCCTCCCACCTCCCACTTCTATTCTTTGCTCCCGGCATCGGCCAGGAGGCCCTCGATCTCCGCGAACACCTGCTCATCGGTAAAGCCGCTGCCCGTGATCGCGCCCGCCGGGCAGGCCGCCACGCACGTTCCGCAGCCCTTGCACAATGTCTCATTCACGCTCGAAACCTTCTTCTCCACGTCGAACGTGATCGCCGTGTAGGGGCAAAGATTGTTGCACACCTTGCAGCCGCCGCACAGCTCGGGGTCAATGCTGGCGCGGATGGGATCGAGGAAGACCTCGCCCTTCGAAATCAGCGCCAGGATTCGCGCCGCCGCGCCCTGGGCCTGGGCCACCGCATCGGGGATGTCTTTCGGCCCCTGGCAGCAGCCGGCCAGATACACGCCGTCGGTCAGCGTCCCCATCGGGTCGAGCTTGGGATGGCGCTCGAGGAAGAACCCGTCGGGACTGCGCTGCAACGAGAACACGTTGGCGATCTTGTCCTGGTCGGCGTTCGGCTCGAGCGCCGCGCAAAGGACCACCATGTCCACCGGCACTTCGCGGAACTTGCCGATCAGCGTGTCCTCGCAGCGCACCAGCAAGTGGCCCTCGCGGCGTTCGCCCCACGTGGCCTCGACGACTTCGGCCGCCTTGCCGCGGATCATGTTCACGCCCTCGTCGAGGACGCGCGAGTAGAACTCTTCGTACCCTTTCCCGAACGCGCGCATGTCTATGTAGAACTGATACACCTCGGCCTCGGAGCGGTCCTTGACCAGGTGCGCGAACTTCAGCGCATACATGCAGCAGACGCGCGAGCAATACTTGTGATAGCGCGCGTCGCGCGAGCCGACGCAGTGGATGATGCCGATCGCGCGCGGCTCTTTGCCGTTCTTCATCAGAACGCGCCCGCCCGTCGGCCCCATCGAGTTCAACATCTTTTCGAACTCCAGCGACGACAGAACGTTGTCCAACTTGCCGTAGCCATACTGGGCCATCGCGCCGACATTGAACACTTGGTAGCCCGTGCAGACCAGAATCTGGCCGACGTCGAGTTCGACCACCTCGTCCTTCATATCATAGTTGATCGCCAGAGGCTCGCAGACCTCGGCGCAAATCCCGCAGCCGCCCGTTTGCATCTGAATGCAGGATTCGGGATCAATGAAGGGAACCTTGGGAATGGCCTGCTGAAAGGGAATCGTGATGGCCGTCTTCGGACCCAGGTAGAACTCCGGCACTTCGCCCCGGCGCATCGAGAGGTCCTCGATCGTGATGGCGCCGGTCGGGCAGACGTAAGCGCACGCCCCACACGTGATGCACACGTCGGTGGCCATTTCTTGTTCCATCGGGGTGACGACCTTTCGTTCGGTGCCCGAGTAGGCAAACCCCAGCACATTGGCCTTGACCAACTCGCTGCACGTCCGCACGCACAGGCCGCAGAGGATGCACTTCTCCTTGGGATTGTAACCGAAGCGCGATTGGGTCACGCCGTATTTCGCGGCCATCTCTTTGATGACGGGAACCTCGGAGCAGCGCGCCAAAAGCAGCTCCAGGACCATCCGGCGCGTGCGACGCACCCGCTCGTTATCCGTAATGATCTCGATTCCCTCGCTGACCGGATAATTGCAGGCGGTGACCATGCGCCGCCGCCGCCCGCGCACCATCTCAACCGAGCAAACACGGCAGGCCGCGTACGGCTCGACACCCGCATAGTAGCAAAGCGTCGGGATCTCGACGCCCAGCTTCTGGGCCACTTTCAACACCGCAGTGCCGGGTTCGGCTTCGACCTCGATTCCATCAATTCGCAACTTGGCCATGGTTTTCTTCACCCTTCATGTCGGACATGTCGGACGCGTCGGACGGATCGGACGCGTCGGACGGATCGGACTGGTTGACAACCTGTCCTACTTTCGTATCACCGCCTCGGGCTTGCAAACGTCTTCGCAAACGCCGCATTTGATACACTTCTCCGGGGCGACCCGATGAGGCTGCTTGGGCTCGCCGACAATCGCACCGCTCGGGCAGACCTTGAAGCAGGCGTGGCATCCCGTGCATTTCGCCGCATCAATCGTGAACGTGATCAGGGCGCGGCACACCCCGGCCGGACAATGCCCCTTGAGGTGTTCCTCATATTCCTCACGGAAGTATCGCAGCGAGGTCAGTACCGGGTTGGGCGCGCTCCCGCCCAGGGCGCACAGCGAAGCGTCGGCGATGGTTGCCGTGAGATCCTCCAGCGCCTGGATGTCCTGCGGTGTCCCGCGCCCATCGCAAATTCGGTCCAAGATGTCGAGCATCGCTTTATTCCCCTCGCGGCACGGCGCGCATTTTCCGCACGACTCCAGGGTCAGGAAATCCACGAAGTAGCGGGCGATGTCCACCATGCAGGACGTCTGGTCCATGACCACAATCCCACCCGATCCCATCATCGAGCCGGCCTCGTACAGCTTTTCGTAGTCCACCGGCAGCTCCAGCAGGCTCTCGGGAAGAAACCCGCCGGAAGGGCCGCCGGTCTGGACGGCTTTGAACGTGCCCCCGTCCGTAATGCCCCCACCGATGTCAAAAATCAACTCCCGTAACGTGATTCCCATCGGAACCTCGACCAGGCCCGTGTCCTTGACGCGACCCGCCAGCGAAAACACCTTGGTTCCCTTGCTGTGCTCCGTGCCGATGGAGGCGAACCACTGGGCCCCGCGCTCGAGAATGACGGGAACATTGGCCCAGGTTTCGACATTGTTGAGTACGGTGGGCCTATTATGCAAGCCGACCTCGACGGTGTGGATGTACTTGGCGCGCGGTTCGCCCACCCGTCCCTCGATCGAAGCCATCAGGGCGGTGGATTCGCCGCAAACAAACGCACCGGCGCCGCGGTGAACCTCAATATCAAAGTCAAAACCCGTGCCCAAAATGTCTTGGCCCAGCAGACCATATTTCCGCGCCTGTTGGAGCGCGCGCATAAACCGCTTCAGGGCCAGCGGATACTCGTGACGAACATAAATGTAGCCTTGATGGGCGCCAATGGCAAAGGCCCCAATGATCATCCCCTCCAGGACCGAGTGGGGGTCGCCTTCGACGATGCTGCGGTCCATAAAGGCCCCCGGGTCGCCCTCGTCGGCGTTGCAAACGAGGTAGCGCACACCGTCGCGCGAATGGGCTTTGACGGCGGTCTCCCACTTGATGCCGGTCGGGAACCCGCCGCCGCCGCGCCCGCGCAACCCCGACGCCTTGATCTCTTCGATCACCTCCGTGGGCGTCATCGAGGTCAAGACCTTGGCCAGGGAGCGATAGCCCCCGCGCGCAATGGATTCCTCGATGTTCTCCGGGTCAATCACGCCTCGATTGCGAAGCGCGATCAGCAGTTGCTTGCCGAAGAACGGGATGTCGCGCATCTTCGGGATCGGTTCTTTGGCTTGCGGTGGCGTATAGAGCAGCTTCTTGACCAGCCGGCCTTTGAGCAGGTGCTCTTCCACCAGCAAGGGGACGTCTTTGACCGTCACCTGCTGATAGAAGATGCCGTCCGGCAGCACCAGCATGATCGGTCCCACCCCGCAAAAGCCGTTGCAGCCCGTGGTGACCACCTCGATCTCCTTGTCCAGGCCCCGCTTGGCGATCTCGGCCGCCAACCCCTCGCGCAATTCCAGCGAGCGGTTGCTCACACAGCCCGTTCCCGCGCACACCATCAAATGTAGTCGGTAAGGCATTGTTGTGCTCTCTCTAACCTGTGATATCTGTGGAATCGGTAGTCACGGATCCACCCTCTGAGATCCCAGAGTCCATTTTGCTGATCCTTTCCCCACCCCCTCCCAGCACGTGCCGCCCCCCCGACCCTCACGGGCCGGACCAAAGTCTGGTCAGCGGTTCTCGCTGGTGCTCCCGGCGGGCAACAGCTCCGACTCGCTCGCCGTGTTCCTCAAATCACACCTCAGACATCTTCTGGCTTCTCTGACGGCCAGTTGTTCCGTGAGCCCCAGTTCCACTTTCTCAAAACTGTTCCGCCTTTGCGCCACGGGCGCGGTGGGCATCGAGCACTTTCCGGCCGCCGTGATTTCTTCCAGCTCTTCGTCGCTCAACACCACGGGTTCCACGTGCGGCGAGGGCTCAACCACTCGGTACTCCGGCTTCAGGCTCTCGCCGCGCAAGTAACGGTGGATGCTGGATGCCGCCCGTTTGCCCTGGGCCATAGAATCCGAGATGGTCGAGGGCCCCGTGACGGCGTCACCCGCCGCAAAAACGCCTTCCATGGCCGTGGCCAGGGTTTCGGGATCCACGCGAATCAGCCCCCCTTCCGAGACCTTGACCGCACTTTCCCCGCGCAGGAAGCCCACGTTCGGACGCTCGCCGACGGCCATAATCAGATTGTCCACCTCGAGGGTGAACTCTGAGCCTTTAATCGGGACCGGTTGCGGCCGGCCGGTCGCATCCATTTCGCCCAGCTCCATGCGAACGCATTCCAGCTTCTGAACCCGACCCTGCTCGCCCAGGATGCGCACGGGAGCCACCAGGTATTCAAAGGTGATCCCCTCTTCGAGAGCCGCGGCCACTTCGGTCTTCATCGCCGGCACCTCTTTGGCCGTGCGCCGATAGAGAATGGCCACGTCCGACCCAAACCGCCACGCCGTTCGCGCCGCATCAATGGCTGCATTCCCGCCGCCCACGACCGCGACCCGTTTGCCCAATGCGATCTTCTCTCCGGCATTGGTCCGTTTCAGAAAATCCAAACCGTCAAGAACACCCCCGAGATTCTCGCCCGGGAGATTCAACTTGCGCGATTCATGCGCTCCGGTGGCCAGAATCACCGCCTTGTACCCCTGGGAGAACAGGTCGCGGAGCGCCATGTCCTTCCCCACCGCCGCGTTTGTTCGGACCTCGATGCCCAACTGGACGATGTTTTGGATTTCCAGGTCGAGAAGGTCGGCCGGCAGACGATAGCGAGGAATGGCCGCCGCCAGCATTCCGCCTAACGACGGGGCCGCTTCGAACACCGTCACCGCGTAACCCATCCGCAGGAGCTCCCAGGCCGCGGCCAGCCCGGCCGGGCCGCCCCCCACCACCGCGATGCGCTCGGAGAAACGCCGGCGCGGGTGGGGCCCTCGGGGGATTCCGGCCCCCAGCTGGCGGTCGCAGACATACCGTTTCAAGGCCTTAATGGAGAGGGATTCCCCAAACTCTCCGGCGCGACACCGCTCGTCGCACGGATGGTGGCACACATAACTGGTCACCAGGGGGAAGGGATTGTTCTTTCGGATGACCTCAAAGCCCTCCTGGTGCCGGCCCTTGGCCACCAGGCCAATGAAGGTCGGAATATCCGTATTCAGGGGGCAGCTATATTTGCAGGGGGTAAAAACGATCCTGGCACAGACGGCGGCGGGGCACTTTTTGTACTTGATGTGGGCTTCATATTCGTCGCGAAACTCCCGGATCGTGCTCAGAACGGGGTTGGGCGCGGCTCCCCCCAGCGCACAGAGCGAAGCGTCCATCATCGTCTGGCCGAGCTCCTCGAGCAGTTCGATGTCGCCCTCCTTGCCCCGCCCCTCCGTGATATCGGTCAGAATTCGATGCATGTTGGCCAGGCCCTCCCGGCAGACCGTGCACTTGCCGCACGATTCATCCTTGAGGAACCCGGTGAAATACCGCGCCAGATCCACCATGCAGGTGCTGTCATCCATGACGATCATTCCGCCCGAGCCCATCATGGAGCCGGCTTCCACCAGGCTGTCGAAATCCACGGGCAGATCGAGCAGCCGGGCCGGCAGGCAGCCGCCCGAGGGGCCGCCCGTTTGAACCGCTTTGAACTTGCGACCGCCGGCAATGCCCCCCCCGATCTCGTAGATGATCTCGCGCAGCGTGATCCCCATGGGGACCTCGACCAGGCCCGTATTGTTGACGCGACCGGTCAGGGAGAACACCTTGGTTCCCTTGCTCTCCTTCGTTCCGATCGAAGCAAACCATCGAGCCCCCCGCTCGATAATGACCGGCACGTTGACAAAGGTCTCGACGTTGTTCAAAATCGTGGGCCGGTCATACAAGCCGACCTCGACCGTGTGGACGTACTTGGCGCGCGGCTCGCCCACCCGCCCCTCGAGCGAAGCCATCAGGGCCGTTGACTCGCCACAGACGAACGCCCCGGCGCCGCGGTGGACCTCGATGTCGAAATCAAATCCCGTGCCCAGAATATCCTGGCCCAGCAAGCCGCAGTCACGCGCTTGCTGGAGCGCCGTCACAAACCGCCCGAGGGCCAGCGGATACTCGTGGCGGACATAAATATAACCCTGATGCGCCCCAATCGCGTAGGCCCCGATGATCATCCCCTCGATCACCGAGTGGGGGTCGCTTTCGGCGATACTCCGGTCCATGAAGGCCCCCGGGTCGCCCTCGTCGCAGTTGCAAACGAGATAGCGTACACCGTCGGGCGAGGGAGCGTGGACGCAGGTCTCCCACTTGATGCCCGTGGGGAATCCGCCGCCGCCGCGGCCTCGCAAGCCCGCGGCCTTGATCTCCTCGATGATCTGGGCCGGCGACATCGAAGTCAGCGCCTTGGCCATCCCCTGGTAACCGTCGCGCGCAATGTAATCCTCGATTCTCTCCGGATCAATCGCCCCCCGGTTCCGAAGCGCGATCAGCATCTGTTTGCCAAAGAACGGGATGTCGCGCATCTTCGGGATCGGTTCCTTCGTCTCCGGCGGCGTGAACATCAGTTGTTTGACCGGCCGCCCTTTGCGCAAGTGTTCGTCCACCAGAAACGGCACCTCTCTGGCCGTCACCTGCTGGTAGAAAATGTTCTCGGGTTGCACCAACATGATCGGGCCCATGCCACAGTAGCCGTAACAGCCGGTCGTGATGACCTCGATCTCGTCGGTCAATCCATGCTTTGCGATTTCCGCGGCCAGTGCGGTGCGCATCTCCTGAGAACGGTTGTCTGCGCACACCATTCCGGCACATACCATCAGATGAAGTCGGTAGGGCATTGTCACTTTCCCCCTCGCATCCAAAGTCTTCCATATCGCGTCAGCCGAGGCGAAGCGCCCAGGTGGTCTCGGGTTTCCCTTAGCCCAGACGTTCGCTGCCTACCGCCAAAGCATACTCCGGGACCACGTTTCCCTTGAGGACGTGCTCGTTGAAGATGCGCACGATCTTCTCCTCGGTCAAATCGCCATATTTCACCGGCGCTTGCTGGGGCAACTGGACCGTGGCCATCGGTTCGTGGCAGCACATGCCCGCGCAACCCGAAGTGCTGACCAGCACGTCCTGGATCTGCTGCTTTTCGATCTCTTTGAGCAGCGCCGACATCACCTTGCGCGCGCCGGCCGCAATCCCGCAGGTTCCCATGTGCACGGTGACCTGTGCGCGCGCTTTCCCTTCGCGCACGGTGCGCTCGGCCTGCAATTTCTTCCGCAGTTTCTCCAGCTCATTGATCGTTAGCTTCGCCATGGCTCTCCCGCTCCATTCCTTTATAGTGTTTCAGTACCCGGGGAATCTTGGTCGAGGTGATGTGTCCATAAACGTCCTCGTTGACCGTCATCACGGCCGCCAGACCGCAGCAACCCAAACACCTCACCGTTTCCAACGTAAACTTTCCGTCGCCGGTCGTCTCGCCCACGGTGATGCCCAGCTGGCGCACGCAGGCGTCCACCACCCGGGGAGCTCCCTTGACGTGACAGGCGGTTCCCGTACAGACGCTTACCACGAATTCGCCCCGCGGCTTGAGACTGAAGCGTTTGAAGAAGGTCGCCAGATGATAGACCCGCCCGACCGGCACGCCCACCTCATGGGCGATCGTTTCCACCGCTTCTTTCGGAATATAGCGATACTCGGTTTGGACGTCCTGGAGCATCTCGATGAGGAACCCCTCGCGGCCGCTCCAGCCCTTCACGATCTCGCGTACTTTTTCCGGACTGACCGGTTTCACCGCCATGCTGCTTCCTCCAGTACCTTTCGGATCATCCTGATTCCCTGAATCGAGTTGATCGCCGCCCCCTTCAGGCTTTTCTTGATCTCGCGGGTGTCGAGCCGCTTCTCGCCGCCGGGCCGGCGATGGCGGAACCGAAACTCCACGTCCGGGTTTCCGACGATCAGCATCCTCATCGTCTCGGCCACGTCCCCCAGGGGCTGGCAATCTATGTGACTGTGTTGAAACGTCGCCCGCACCTCGGTGCCACGGCCCTGGCCGGACCGGATCGTGATCGTGCCGTTGGTCCGTCTCGCGGCGGCGGCCAACAGCGGCAAGCCCAACCCCACCCGCTTGGCCTCTTTGGTCGTAAAGAACGGATCGAGCGCGCTCCTCTGGGTTTCCTCGTCCATTCCTTCGCCGTCGTCGCGGATCACAATCACCAGCCGATCCTTGTTCAGGTCCTCCTCGATTTGAATCTCGACGCTTCGTGCTCCGGCCCGGATCGAGTTCTCGGCCACGTCGAGTATGTGCAGTGAGAGCTCTTCCATAACTCCCGGACGCCGCCTTGAGGTGTGGGGGGGCTGGGAGCCTCTTCACGGCCCGCCACCCCCAGACCCCCCGACCTTTACCCTCGCCCCCGCACGTTCTGAACGCCCACTTGGGACGTTGTTACCTGACTGGAACCTCTCCCCTCCCCCGTCTCCTCATTCCGCACCTCGAACGCCCCACAAGGGGCCGGACGATAACTTCTCCTCAATCCAAAATCTAAAATCCAAAATCCGAAATGATCTTCCTTCCTTCGACTCCCTCCAGCGCCCGCCGAATCTCCGGCACCGTCGGCGCTTCCATCTCCAGCACGCTGCTCGCCTTCCCAATCTCCTCGAGCCGGTGCGCGTCCGACGATCGGATTATCGCATACTGCGTCCCCAGAGCGAACTTCTCACGCGCTTCGGCGACGGTCATTCGGGCCGAAACCTCCAGGCCGTTCAGCGGCACATCGGGGATGAAGCCCAGGTGGCCTATCAGTCCGAATGCCTCGCGGTCTATGTGCGAGGCGATGGCGCACCCTC
>Ga0315282_10013465_pt1 | contig 12334 bp, 10 predicted proteins | sample YL17G07_20_MG_FD_203693 | JGI IMG/M metagenome (GOLD analysis project Ga0315282, IMG submission 203693) | Sediment microbial communities from Yellowstone Lake, YNP, Wyoming, USA - YL17G07_20 | ecosystem: Environmental > Aquatic > Freshwater > Lake > Sediment | place: USA: Wyoming | collected... | reverse complement strand
CCATCGCGCACGGAGCCGAGCACGTCCTGGCGGTGCCGGCGGCGCAGTTCGGCATGGGCTATGTCGTCACGATGGAGTACCTCTTTCATCCGTTCACCCTCGTCCTGATTTACTTCACGGTGGAGGGCGTGGTGCGGTTTTTCGCCGCCCTCGTCACGGAGGAAATTGTCGGCACGCTGCCTCTGCACATCGTTGCCTGGGGAGAAGAGCGATGGGGAGTCGCTCGCGCCGAGCGCGCGCTGGGCCCGCGTGTATCCGATACCGTCGAGCAGATGTACAGTCCAGACTATGACCTGCGTGTCTTCAGCTGCCGGTCCAAGCGCGGCTGGGACCGCATGATTACCGTGTCCTACGATGGCCAGTTCTACGAAGTGCTCGATGAACAGCCGGGGAAACCTCCACACCATTTCATCTATCGGCTGCGCAAGTCGCGGCCGGGAAGGTTGATTCGCGCGGTTCATCACTACGACCCACAGCAAGTGCTCCAGAAAGAGGCGTCGCCTCCAGGGTTCTTGGCGAGTGTGCTGGCGCGGCTCGGGGCGCAACTCCGCAGGCGCCGCGAGGAGCAGGCGATGGCACCGCCTGTTCGCGACGTCGTCGAGCGCCTCACGGGCGGCGAGTGCCAGCTACGCATCGCGAGTTGCTGCCCGAAGCCCGGTTGGGATCACCTGATGACCGTCGAGTATGAGGACGAGTTCTTCGAAGTCGCGGGTGAAGAATCGGGGACACCTTCTCACCCGTACATCTATCGACTCCGCAAGCTCCCGCAGGGAAAAGCCATCCGCGCCCTTCATCATTACCATCCCGATGAGATCCTTGGCGAACCGTGAAGAGATATTCCGCTTCCTGTTGCCAACCCTTTCTTGACTTCATCGAATGAATGTGGAATAAGCCGTGCGGCGTTCAGGGCAGGCAGATGCCGTGAAGCGTTCAATGTTAGTAGGCGCTCAGTGGGATACGGATAATAGAAGGTTTACGGCTACCCTTGGCGGAATTGGGCGCAAAATCCGGATTGCGGCGCGAACTGGGCCTCGTGCAGGCGACGGCGCTGGCCATCACCGACATGATCGGCATCGGGCCGTTCATCACCATTCCCCTCTTCCTCTCCACGATGGGCGGGCCGCAGGCGATGCTGGGTTGGGTTGTCGGCGCCGCGCTGGCGTTTTGCGACGGCCTAGTTTGGGCCGAACTCGGCGCGGCCATGCCCAAAGCCGGCGGCAGCTATAACTACCTGCGCGAAGCTTTCGGGCCAGCCTCGGCAGGCCGTTGGTTTTCCTTCCTTATCGTCTGGCAGATCATGTTCTCGGCGCCGCTCTCGGTGGCGAGTGGCTCGATCGGGTTCGCGAATTACTTCCACTACCTTGTGCCGCAACTCTCCGACTTCGCTGTGCGCATCTTGGCGTCGGCAGTTCCGCTCGCCCTTGTGCTGCTGCTCTACCGGCGCATTCGCGCCATCGGAAACATGTCCGTAGTCCTGCTTTCGGGCGTGCTGGTGGGCTGCTTCTGGATTATCGCTTCAGGGATCCCACACCTGAGCGCCGCTCGGATTTTTGATTTTCCTCCCCATGCCTTCCGCCTTAGCTGGGCTTTCTGGATCGGGCTGGGCCACGCCACGCTCTACGCGCTCTACGACTACTTCGGCTACTACAACGTCTGCTACCTGGCGGAAGAAATCCGCGAACCGGCGCGCGTGATCCCCCGCGCCATTCTCTTCTCCATTGCGGCCGTGGCAGCACTCTACCTACTGATGAATGTTTCCATCCTGAGTGTCGTACCCTGGCGCGAGGCAGCGCAAAGCAAATTCATTGCCTCGACTTACATCGAAAAATTGTTTGGCACTGGCGCCGGACGCCTGATGACGCTGCTGATGCTCTGGATCGCCTTCTCCTCTGTCTTCTCCCTGCTTCTTGGCTATTCACGCATCCCTTACGCCGCGGCGGCGGACGGGAATTTCTTCCGCGTCTTCGCGCGCCTCCATCCTCAGGGGGACTTCCCGCATGTTTCGCTCGTCGCCCTGGGGGTCGTCGCCTCCATCTTCAGCCTTGGACACCTGCCGGATGTGATCGGCAGCCTGGTGGCGACGCGTGTTCTGGTGCAGTACCTCCCGCAAGCCATCGGATTCTTCGTGCTGCGCGCACGCCGGCCCGACCTGCCGCGGCCCTTCCGCATGTGGTTTTATCCAGTGCCGGGAATCGCCATCGTGCTCGGCTGGCTCTACATCCTGGGGACCTCGCAGCCGCGCGCGCTGCTTTTTGCCCTCGCCGTGTTCGTGCTGGGCAGCGTGACGTTTTTCGTGCGATCGAAGATGCGCGGCGAGTGGCCGTTCGGACGAAGGAGTCAGGAGTTAGCAGTCAGAAGTCGGAATGGCGATCGCTGAAGTCCGCGGGCAGAAGGCAGAAGGCTGAAGGCTGAAGGCTGAAGGCTTCTCCTTCTACTCGAAATGGCTTGGTGTGAGCAGAAACATCCCCTCATTATGAACGACTAGGATATCGTCGCCCTGAAGCGTAGGCAAATAGCCACCGCGGTCGCCGGGGATGGAGTCTTCCAGCAGCTTGCGCGCCTCCTGGTACCGCTTGTGTTTGGACTCGAGCCCGGCGCGCAGCATCCAATGGTTGAAGGAGCGCGGGCGTCTCTTCATCGTCTGGCGGAGAATTTCAAGACCGCAATCCTCAAACAAGTGGAGAAAAGTGGTCAGCCGCCGGGACGAGGTGTGAGATGGATCACGCAGGCTTTCGATTTTATTGTGCAGCTCGAACTTCGCGTCGCTTTCCGGCCCGAGCGTATCGATGACCAGTAGGCGCCCTTCCGGCTTGGCCACTCGGATCATTTCCTTGAGTGCCAGCTCGGGCTTGGGCATGTGGTGGAAAGACATCTGACAGCTCACGAGGTCGAAGGTGGCGATGGGATAGGGTAACTGTTCAGCGTCACCGCAGTCGAACGCGACATTGGCGACCTGCCGCTCGAGCTGGAAAGCGCGCGCTTGGCGGATCATCTCCTCCGTCAGATCGATCCCGCGCGCAAAGCGTACCTGCCCCGCCAGCGCCAGCACGAAGGCGCCCGGGCCGCAACCCACGTCGAGCGCCAAGTCTGTGGGTTGGGGCTTGGCGAATTCCACTTTTTCAGCCAGCACTTCTGGCGTGTCGCGGATGGCGTATTTGGAAAAGGCATCCGCGGTCTTGGTGAATTGTTTTTGAACTGTTACCCGGTGTTTCTTCGACATAGTTGTCCTTCTGACGGTCGGCGGGGTGATCTGGGCCATCGACGCTTTCTAGGTCCCACACCAGCTGGAACGTCCTTGCACGCAAGCCCGACCAAGGCGATGACGATATCGAACTACGCAGGGTTTGGGCCCACCGCCTCGTTTCACTTCACCTCGTCCCACCGTAGACCACGGTCGCAACGTTCGGCAAAGGCGGCTACAGTTTGCGCTACGAATGGTATAGAATGCGCAAGCTTTTTGAAACGGGATTATGCGTCAAGGGCAGTCGCGGATAGCGCATCCAGGCCCTGCGAAGTTGGCAAGCCATCCATCCCCGGCGAAGTTCGGGGTGCCGAGCTGTGCGCTCATCCCAGGCGGCGAGTATCTCATGGGGTGCGACACCGGGCGCGATGAGGAAAAGCCCGTCCACCGCGTGTATATCGACGCATTTGAGATGGCGGTGTGCCAGGTGCGGAACCGCGACTTCGCGTTTTTTCTCGATGCGACCGGACATCCTGCGCCGCCCAATTGGAACGCGCCGGACTTCAATCATCGCGACTCCCCGGTGGTCGCCGTGAGCTGGTTCGAGGCGATGAAGTACTGCGACTGGCTGACCCAAATGACGGGCCGGTCCTATCGCCTGCCCACCGAAGCGGAGTGGGAACGCGCGGGGCGGTCGCGAAGGCGATCTCTATCCGTGGGGGAACGATCCGCCGCAGGACCAGCCGGAGTATTTGCGGCGCTGGGGCGGGGAAGTGCGAGGACCACTAGCGGTGGGCCGGGGCGAGCCAAATGCTTTCGGGATTTACGATCTCTGCGAGAACGTCCACGAGTGGTGCGCAGACTGGTTCCAGCCGGACTATTATGCGGCTTCACCCCGGTGCAATCCGCAGGGCCCGCCAGCGGGCGAGCGCCGAGCCTCGCGCGGTGGCTCGCGGCGCCACCATGTCAAGGTGAGCCGTTGCGCGGCGCGTTCCAGCATTCCGCCGCATTTTCAGTACGCTGACTATGGATTTCGCATTGTTCGCTCTGTTGATTGATTTCAATTCCATTAGAGGAAGCTGCCATGCCTGAACTTCGCTACAACGTGATTACCCGCGAGTGGGTGGTGATCGCCACCGAGCGCGCGAAGCGTCCCGACCAGTTCGTCCGCAAGCAGGAAAGGAAGGCGTTGCCGGAATACGAGCCGAAATGCCCGTTCTGTCCCGGCAACGAGGCGATGACGCCCCCGGCGACTTACGTGGTTCCGGACACGAACGGCTGGCGCGTGCGCGTCACACCCAACAAGTTTGCAGCGCTCAGTTACGAGGGCGAGCGCAAGCGCATCGTGCAGGGCATTCGTCGTACGGTCACGGGCGTCGGCATCCACGAGGTGCTCGTCGAGACACCGGCGCACAACAAGACGACCGCGCTGCTCGAGGACCACGAGGTCGAGTTGATCATCGAAACCTACCTGAACCGTTTCAAGTTCGCCTCCTCTGACCCGCGCGTCGAGCAGGTAACGATCTTCAAGAACCACGGCGACCAAGCGGGGACATCGCTCGAGCACCCGCACTCGCAGCTGATCGCCATCCCGGTCATTACCTCTCAACTGCGCGACCGGCTGTCCCACGCGCTGGAACATTTCGACGAGTTCGGGGAATGCATCTTCTGCCGTGTCCTCTCGCAGGAACTCGAGGACGGCGTGAGGATGGTGATGGAGACCGAGCACTTCGTCGCCTTCGTGCAGTTCGCCACGCTGACGCCCTTTTCGATGCTCATCATGCCTCGGCGCCACATGGCCTGCTTTGTGGAAATGCGCGATGCCGAAGCGGCGGACTTGGCCCGCATCCTCCGCCGATCCCTGGCCAAGCTCTATCACGGGCTGGCCGACCCGGACTTCAATTACGCGATCCGCACCGCTCCCACCGAGTACGGCGGCGTGAAGTACTATCACTGGTATGTGAGCATTATTCCGCGCCTGACCAAGATGGCCGGCTTCGAGCTCGGGTCGGGCATGTTCATCAATGCCTCGCTGCCGGAAGAGAACGCCAGCTTCCTGCGGGGCGTCAAGGTGGAGTAGCGGCATAATAACGCCCGCCCTCTTGCGCGCTCTCCCCGTTCCCTCGCGAGGAAGGAGAGTGAAATGAAACGACGAGATTTCTTCGTCCGCCTTGCGGGCGGCGCCGCCGCGGCCGGTCTGGCAGGAAGGGCGTCCCGGCTTTGGGCCGCCAACCAGGGGCATGCCTCACAGGCCGAGTTGGACGGGAAACTCCACAAAATCGCGGTTTCTACCTGGAGCCTCCATAACTACTTTCAGTCCACGCGTGATGGAGATTTCACCCTGCCGGGGAACATGCTCGAGTTGCTGGATTTCCCGGAGATGATCGCCGACAGGTACAAAGTCCACTACATGGAAATCTGCGCGCCACACTTCGCTTCCACCGAGGCGAGCTATCTGAAGGATCTTAAAACGCGGCTGCAGAAGACGCATTCGCACGTGGCGAACATGCCGGTGGACATCGAGGAGCTTCGGACGGCAGGCGGCCTATCCGACCCGAACCCCAAAGTCCGCGAGAAGGCCGTCGCAGCGTGTAAGAAGTGGATCGACATCGGCAGCGAGATCGGCACCCGCGCGGTGCGCTGCGACCCGGGGAAGATGAATCCGCAGAGCCTCGATCCGACGGTCTCTTCCTACAAAGAACTCGCCTTGTACGGCAATTCGCGCGGCATCTATGTTCTTGTCGAAAACCATGGCGGAGTGGGCTCCGAGCATCCGGAGGAATTGGTGAAGCTCTTCAAGGACGTGGACAACGATTTCTTCGGCGCTCTCCCGGATTTCGGCAACTTTCCGGACGAGTCGACCCGCGAGCGCGGGCTGGACCTGCTCTTTCCTTATGCCAGCGTCGTCTGTCATGCCAAGGGGCTCGACATCGGCCCCGACGGCGTCGAGAAGAAATACGACTTCCCGAAAGCGATTGAGATTTCGAAAATGGCGGGCTTCAAGGGTGTTTACTCGATCGAGTACGAAGGTTCTGGCGATCCCTACGCGGGGGTGCAGAAGACCCTCGACGAGTTGCTGAGATGCCTGTAGCTCGAATCTCTCCACCGGCGTTCTAACGTAAGTATCTCGAATACATCGGGAACGACTACCTCGCCGAGTTTCCCGGCTGCCCACCGGTTTCCGATGCTTGACGCTCTCGCCGCCCGCCCGTGAGTGCCCTCGCAGTTCTAGGAAGGCTGGTCTGCCCCAACCCACGGAGTGGAATCTTTGCGATGCGAACAAGCTCTTGGGTGGTTTCCGGTTCGGTGCTCATCCTGCTGATATGGTCGCTTGCGACAGTCCAGGCGCAAGAGGCGGCTCTGGCCCTAGCGTCGAAGTCGCCGGCACAGGTAGAGGAAAAATCTCCGGCTGGCGACGAGTCAGCGCATCGCTTCTGGGACCGGACGAATGTGGCGTTGTTCGCGGGAGTTGGGGGAGCGCGCGCGCTGGACCACGTGTCCTCTCAGTACTTCCGGGGCAAGGGGATTGACGAGCGTTTACTGTCGAACAGCTTGGTTGACAATCGGCCTCTCTTTGCGGCCGTTGAGGCGGCGGGGACGGCCGGCTCCATCGCCGTGGCATACCTCTCTCACCGTACCGGCCACCACAAGATCGAGCGGTGGGTTTCCATCATCAACATCTCGGTCGGCGTCGGAGGATCCGTTCGGAATTATCTGCTCCAGCCCGACCCGCCGCCCGCCCCACCGCAGTAGCCTCCCCTTGGGCTGCTCGACGAACTCGAACCCGCGACCGGGAGTCGCCAAGCCTTCCGTTGCGAGGGAGCCGGCGTCTCAAGCTCCCCCGCAAACGGATACAATGGCAGGATGGCGGAGTATTGAAATGTTAGGGGACTAGAATGCGGCGGGCATTGCGGCTCGTGACGCTACGGCGACATTCTGTCGCTTCAGGGCAGGGCGACCAACCACTTCGATTTGGACCGGAGCCAAGCCAGATCGCAGGAATCCCAGCTTGCTGGCGGCTGCCATGGAGACGTCAAGGACACGACCGAGGATACACGGGCCACGGTCGTTGATCCGCAAGGTTATGGTTCGCTTGTTCAAAAGGTTGGTGACGCGAACCCTGGCACCAATCGGAAGCTCCCTGTGAGCAGCCGTAAGTCCATTCATATCAAATGGTTCCCCGTTTGCCGTGGGGCTGCCCTCCAGTTCCGGGCCATACCAGCTGGCGATGCCCACCTGAAGGGCCGGGCGGAGCGAAGCGGCAAGCAGCACAGTCGCGGCAGCTGGCGGTCTGGCCTCAGAACGGGGCGAGAGCACAACCAGGGCACCGACGGCACAGCCCATTGCGAGTTTCTTCATTCACCCTCTTATAGCAGTCACCCCCGACTGAGTCTTGACTCAGTTGGCGCAACATCGGTAATGCCGGGGGAGATTGCCAAGAATCCTACAAAATTCTGTATTTCTTGTCAAGGCGAATGTCGCTCCTGGCCGACCGGCTGGCCGGTAGGGCGGTACTCACTTGGAGACGCGCCTCCAACCGGGACCAGTGGGATGACCTGGACTCATCTAAACGGGAATCAATGCAGGCTGGAGACCCTCACTTCGGGAAAAGCGCCTGACTGAGGGGTCTGCCTTGGGCCCCGGAGGGCTGGTCCAGCCCTAAAGCGGCGGCCAAGGTGGGGGCCAGATCAATCGTCTGGACCGGGTCCCTATAGGTCCCAGGTTTAAAGACAGCACCCCAAAGGACCAGAGGGACTTGCGCGTCGTAGTCCCAGGGCGACCCATGAGTAGTGCTCGTGTCTCTATCCGAAGGCACGGCGAAGGAGTCGAGGACGATGAAGACGTCCCCACTTCGGCCCGTTTCGAAGCTGTTGAGGGCTTTCCGCAAGAGCGGGTCCCGGGCCGATTTCCCATTCGCCAGTTGCGCCCGAGTGAAAGCGGCTTTGACCCCCTGCACGCGCAAAGCAGCCTGGGCGACGATCATTTCAGCTCGCTCGGCGGGAATCTGCCTTGTCTTCAAAACAGCCTGGTCGAGATAAACGCAGGGGAGCCCGATGGCCTGAATAAGTCTCTCCCCACCGAACTGTTCGGCTAAGGCAGCATTGATGGATTCCTTCAGGGGCTTGCCACTGAACCGCCCGAGGCCGAGGTGATGCTCACGGATAAACTGCGGCGTTGGAGCCACTCCATGGTCGGCGGAAAGAGCAATCCAAACGTTGGCCAGTCCGACCGTGCGTTCGACCTCCGCGAAGAAGGCGGCGAGATCACGGTCAGTCTGCAAGGTCAGATCGGCCACCTGGAGGCTGTCCGGCCCGAACTCGTGTCCGATGTAGTCATTCACACTCAGCGAAATCGTCAGCAGGTCCGTTGCCGCCCCCTGTCCCAGGTGCTCGTTGCGGATCGCCGCGAGGGCGAACCTCAATTCCAGTTCGTTCATGAAAGGGGTGGAGCGGACCCATTCCAGGAATCGCCGGCTTGGGCAGGGCTCTCCGCTGCTTGGCGTAAACTGCGAGAATATTTTTCCTTTTGCACCCGGGGTCTCGGGCAGGGCTTGCCAGGCTTTTCCGCAATACTCCTTGGCGGGAGCCTGTGCGTTGAACTCGGCCACCCAGGCGGGAAGTGCTTGCATGTAATAAGTGCTGGATACGAACCTGCCGCTCGAAGCCTGATACCAGTAAGCCGCATTGGCCGTGTGGCCTCCGGAAAGAACGGCTCCCCGGTCTTTCAGCGAGACGGCGATGGCCTTGGACTGGGAACCGGAGGCGATGCGCATCTCGTCGCCCAGCGTCTTGATCATCAAGTAATGCGGGGACGCTCCTCGCTGATCCGTCGGACTTTTGTCGGTATCCACGATCTTCGTATTAGAATCTTCGACGCAACTCACCGGGCGCCCCAGGGAGCGGTCGAACCAGTCATTCCCGATGATGCCGTGGCGGCTCGGGTAGGCGCCTGTCAGAAGGGTCGCGTGCCCAGGCCCGGTGAGGGTGACGGCGTAGTCGTAGCGGCAGTCCGTAAACCGCGCTCCCGCCAGCAGGAGGTTGAAGCCCCGCCCAGCAAAGTAAGGCCGGAAGCGGTCCAAATAGTCGTTTCGGAATTGATCGATGATGATCATGATGACGAGCTTGGGGCGGTGAGGCGCGGTGGAAACTTCCGTGAACCCGCTCGGCCGCCAGAACATCAGAAAAGCCAGGGCCGCGATCAGGACTATGGCCGGGACGAAGAACCGTCGACTGCGCAAAGTTCGCACCTCCTCACGGGATGGGAGCGCCGGGGGTCGGCTGCTTGACACGTTCTGGCATGCTCGGAGTGCCAGCACTGGATCGCGGGGCCGCCCGTGGCAAAGCCGGCAGTGTATCAAAAATGATTTGATGGGTGTTCGCGAATAATGGTGGGGCAGGGGCTAGGTCGCGCCGGTTTGAACAAACGCCTGCACGCCTGGATGCTTTCAAAATCCAGCGCTCGATATGAGCGGGCTGTGGCAGAACACAAGCGGGAGCTGCTCGGCGGGCTTGCGGGCGACGTGCTCGAGATCGGGCCGGGCGGCGGCGTCAATTTGGCTTATTATCCGCCGGGCGTGCGTTGGACCGGCCTTGAGCCGAATCCCTATATGCACGTGTATCTGAGGAAGAGCGCCCAGAAACTAGGGCGCGAGATCTCGCTTCGGCAGGGCAGCGCGGAAAACCTCGAAGTTGAGGACTCGACCTTTGATGCCGTGGTCACCACTCTCGTCCTGTGCTCGGTGACCGACCCCGCTGTGGCGCTCTCCGAGATTTTGCGGGTGCTCAGGCCCGGGGGCCGATTCGTTTTCATCGAACACGTCGCCGCTACCCCTGCCAGCCGTACGCGCCGAGTCCAAAGGTGGATTCGCCCGTTATGGAAGGTCCTCGGGGACGGCTGCAACCCGGAGCGTGAAACGTGGGTCGCCATTGAGCAGGCAGGCTTCGAGAGAGTGAGCCTACGGCATTTTCGCGTGCCTTTTCCCGTCATCGGCCCGCACATCGCTGGACTCGCATCCAGGAAGTCCGATTAGAACCTCCGACCCGCACGGTTTGTCTTCCTCACGGTCCCTTTCGATGGCCTGAGTCCCGTGGACCGGGCTGCCGGTGGTTGGTTGCGCGGGGTCTGTTTGGAATCAAAGCTGCTCCGAAGATACGGATTGGAACGCTCAGAAAGCGGGCGCTCCTGCGATTTGAAACAACGCTGGAAATCTCCCGTCTGGTTGACCTGTATGCTGATGACGGCCTCTTGTTGTTCCCGGACACGACGTCGCGATCGTTCCAGCGGCCCCAAAAGTGCGAAAATGCCTTCTAACAAGACACTCTAGTCCTCGCGAGGTGCAACGCACATGAAGCGCATTGCGGTTCTTACCAGTGGGGGCGATGCTCCTGGGATGAATGCGGCAATCCGTGCCGTAGTGCGGAAAGGGATCGACAAGGGTTGGGAAGTGCACGGGGTGAAACACGGGTATTTGGGGCTGCTGGCCGGGAAGTTTGTCCCCCTCGACGCACGGGATGTCGGTGGCATTATGCAGCGCGGCGGGACGATTCTTGGCAGTGCTCGCTGTCCCGAATTCATGACCGAGGAGGGACGATTGGAGGCTGTCCGCACTCTTCACCAGCACGACCTCGAGGCATTGGTGGTGATCGGCGGCAACGGGTCGCAGACTGGCGCTCACTCGTTGTCTGGAATGGGCTTTCCCGTGGTTGGAGTCGCCTCCACGATCGACAACGACCTCTACGGTTCGGACATCACCCTCGGTGTGGATACGGCGCTCAACATCGCACTGGAGGCGATCGACCGGCTCAAGGTGACGGCTTCCTCCCACCAACGGGCCTTCCTGGTTGAAGTGATGGGCCGAAGCTGCGGTTATCTAGCTCTGATGGCTGCAATCGCCGGCGGGGCCGAGGCGGTCATCATTCCGGAACGCGATACCGACCCGGATGCCATCGCCGCCGAACTCCACGACGCCTACCGACGGGGCAAACCGCACGCATTGGTTGTGGTGGCCGAGGGCGCCAAATACAACGCCGAGGGATTGATGCACTACTTCCAGCAAAACCAGGCTCGACTGGGATTCGGCCTCAGGGTGACCACACTCGGCCACGTCCAGCGCGGTGGCACTCCCACCGCCTTCGATCGCCTGCTGGGCACGCGATTGGGTGCCGCGGCGATTGACTGCCTGGCCCGTGGTGAGTTTGGAGTCCTCGTCGGCGTCCACAGAGACGAGATCGTCACCACTCCCCTGGGGGATGTCGTCGCCAGGAAAAAGCCCTTGGATCCACGCCTCCTGGAATTGGAGCGGGTCCTGGCAATGTAGTCGCGCTCATCTCCCGCCCCGGGAGGCGCTGGCGGCGACGCATTTGTGCACCAAGCCAGGCGGGGCCTTCCCGTGGCGCACCTCCTGTCTGCACGTACAGACAGTGGCGTCGGTGGACGACACTGCCGGTCCCATCGGCCAACCATCCCTGGCGCTGCGGCCGTCTCCTTGACCTGCCTAACCTTTTCACCTAGATTTAGAGCTTCGAGGAGATTTCCCCCCCGCAAGCTGATTGCAGGAGAGCGCGCGACCTGGGTCACGGAGGCCCTCAAGTTCTGGAACCGGAATCTGGTTTTGCCATGTTCCCTCCGCAGCGAAGCTCGAGAGCACTCGTGCGAATCGTGCTCGGCGCCCTGCTCCTGGCCTCCACCCTGCTTGCCTCCCCTTTCCGGCCGGTGGCGGCGCGCCACGCGATGGTCGTCTCGAGCGAGCCTTTTGCCTCTGAGGCGGGGCTGGAGATTCTGCGCGCGGGTGGCAACGCAGTGGATGCCGCGGTGGCTGTGGGGTTCGCGCTGGCCGTGACACACCCCGAGGCGGGTAACATCGGCGGGGGTGGCTTCATGCTCGTCCGCCTTGCCAGTGGTGAATCCGTCGTTGTGGACTATCGCGAAGAAGCTCCCGCTGGGGCGTCGCGCGACATGTATCTTGATTCCGAGGGCAGGCTGATTCCCGGGGCAAGCACCGAGGGGGTCTTGGCGGCCGGCGTCCCCGGAACAGTAGCGGGGCTGGCGCTCGCCCACAAGAAATATGGGGAATTGCCATGGAGGCGAGTCCTCGCGCCCGCGATTCGCCTCGCCGCGCAGGGCTTTCCCGTGAGCTACGAGTTGAGCCAGTCC
>Ga0315282_10013464_pt1 | contig 12335 bp, 9 predicted proteins | sample YL17G07_20_MG_FD_203693 | JGI IMG/M metagenome (GOLD analysis project Ga0315282, IMG submission 203693) | Sediment microbial communities from Yellowstone Lake, YNP, Wyoming, USA - YL17G07_20 | ecosystem: Environmental > Aquatic > Freshwater > Lake > Sediment | place: USA: Wyoming | collected... | reverse complement strand
CATAATTTCACCTCTGCCTTACCTTGCCCACAAACACTCACCAGTAACACCCTTAGGTATCAACATCCTCACTTAGATCCTCAGTTACAGATCACGGACACCCATTGCTCCAGCCTGAGGGCACTTGTACTTTGCGTTGCAGTGAAGACATGCTATCTTGGGAAAGATCACAAAGAACCGAAATAGGAGCAATCCCACTACAGCAAGGAATATCATCAACAGAAGAAAAGAAAAGTTCACCATCAATACAGGAATCATAGCTATGATGGGAACGATAAGGGATGCCAAATACAAGTTGTTAGCACAGAATATACCCTCAGCACGTTTGGGAAAGTTCATCAGGTCTCCTTCCTTTGCGATCTTCTTTGAGATGACGTTCAGACCCGATATGCAAAGCGACTTCTCCATCCTGTAGTAAACGCAGTTTGGACAGACTACCAGCGGCATCATTATGTACATCTCCACGAAGGAGAACGCCAGGTAGAAGGATCCGAACAGGTAGCCCGCCCAAGAAGAGAAGCTATATCCCATCATGATCCCAATTCCCCCGAGCAGAAAGTGGAGAATGGTGGACCCATTGTAGATCAAAATACTTAACACGGGGTATTTCTTGTATAGCTTAGCCTTCCGAGGTTTGGATGTCAGGTCTACATGATTCATTCAACACATCCTTCCATTTCTCAGCCTCTTTAAAGAAGGTGTCCTTAGGTTGGGTGATACCCTATTTTGATTTACCCCGTTAGAAAGCCCCGCTGCTTGCCCCGTGCGAAGCCTTGTTTCTATCGGGGCTTGCAGCGGGGATGAAGATAAATTCCTTTTGAAGCGAACACGGGGTTTAATGCCCCGTGTGAGCCATCCCGTTAGAAAGGCGAAGCTCTTCTAACGGGGTCTATGCTCCACCTAAATAGGCTTTCTTGACTTGGGGGTTTGTTGCCAGTTTTTCACTCGAATCGCTCAAAACAATCTCGCCCGTTTCGAGCACGTACCCTCGATCAGCTGCTCGAAGAGCTTTTCGGGCGTTTTGCTCCACCAGCAGAATAGTCACTCCTTGCCGATGCAGGTTCTCAATGACCTTAAAGGTTTCCTCTACATAGATGGGCATCAAACCCAAAGAAACCTCATCCATCAAGATCACTCGGGGTTGAGACATCAAAGAGCGGGCGATCGCCAGCATCTGCTGCTCTCCTCCACTGAGGGTCTTGCCGACCTGATTCTGTCTCTCCTCCAGTACAGGGAAAAGGCCAAAAGTTTCTTCCATACAAGACTGCATCGCTTTCCGATCCTCCTGAATGTAGGCTCCCATGAGTAGGTTCTCAGCCACTGTAAGGTCAGGGAAAATTTTTCGGCCTTCAGGAACAAGACTGATGCCCAAGTGAGCTCTCTGATGAGGTGGACTTAAAGTAATATCCTCGCCCCGGAAGAGGATTTTTCCTTTGCGGCATTTCACCAAACCCATGACAGCTCGGAGAATCGTACTCTTACCCGCTCCGTTTGCTCCGATAATGGTGACCAGTTCCCCTTCCTTCACCGTGAAACTAATTCCCCTCAGGGCTAAAAACTCACCGTAACAAACTTCGATTCCACGCACTTCCAGCATCCTAGGCCTCCTTCCCAAGGTAGGCCTGGATGACCTGTGGATTGGAGCGAACCTCTTCAGGGGAACCTTCAGCAATCTTGGAGCCATGATCCAGAACCACGATCCGCTTGCAGAGGTCCATAACGACCTGCATGTTATGTTCGATGAGTATAACCCCGATGCCTTGATCACGCACCTGTCGAATGAGGTCCATGAGCTGTGCTGATTCTTCAAAACGCAAGCCAGCCGAGGGCTCGTCCAGAAGAAGAAGACGGGGTTTAAGTGCGAGGGCACGAGCGATCTCGAGACGCTTTTTAATGCCTAAAGGAAGATTCTTGGCCAACTGGTCAATATAGGGGCGAAGCCCCACCCGTTCGATGAGCGTTTGAACTTCTCTGAGGATTTCAGGTTTGCGAAATCCTTCGGTGGACTTCCAGAGCGACGGATAGAAACTGTGGCCGAAAGCCACCAGAACATTTGTCTCTACGTCCAAATTTTGAAAGGGACGGACAATCTGAAAGGTCCTGCCAATACCCAAACGGCTGATCTGATGCGGTTTCAGGCGAAGAATGGACTTCCCCTGAAAGCTTATCTCTCCACCCGATGGAGGATAGATGCCCGAGATAAGGTTGAAAAGGGTAGTCTTCCCTGCTCCGTTGGGACCAATGATCCCAAGAATCTCTCCGTCCTCGGCTTTAAAGCTCACTCCATCCAGGGCCCGCAGGCCGTCAAATTCTTTGTTCAGAGCAGTCACCTCCAGAAGGGTCATTGGTTCACTCCTAACTTGACAGTCGATAAATAGTTCGCCGAAAAACTTTTGTGAGGACGGATTCAGATCCCAAGAGGCCGCCTGGTTGAAAGCGCATCATGGCCAAAAGCAGGATTCCGTAGATTAAGGTGCGGTACTCCAAAATGGGCCGGGAGACCTCCGGCAGAACTCCCAGGATAACGGCACCAACGATCGGGCCCCACCGAGTTCCAATTCCACCGAAGACGACCATGCAAAGAATGACAATGGATTGGCCGAAGCCAAAATTCTGGGGCATGATGAAGGTTAAAAAGTGAGCATAAAACCCCCCGGCAAGCCCTGCGACGGCGCTTCCCAGGATAAAAGCTACGACTTTGAAGCGCACGACGTCAACGCCCATGGCCCCTGCGGCCTGTTCATCTTCACGGATCGAAGCCCAGGCCAAGCCGACCCATGAACGACCCAGCTTTCGATCGAGAAGGATGAGCAGGATAAAGACAACCAGAATGAGGAGAAAATATTCGGTCTTAGTCACCTCCCGATCAAACCATTTTGGAAGGTTGATTCCTCCAATGCCCATTGCTCCGCCGAAGAAGGGAATATAAAGAAAAATGGCTTCCACAACAAAATTTATCCCCATAGTGGTGATGGCTAAAAAGTCATCCCGGACGCGCAAACAAGGTATTCCAAGCAAGGCTCCAACGATCCCTGCAACAAAGGCAGATAGAAGGATGGAGATCCAAAATGGAAACCCCGCCTCAGTATAGAGCATGGCCGAGGTATAAGCACCGATGCCAAAGAAGGCTGCATGACCGAGGGAGATCTGCCCGGCATGTCCTGTAATGATATTCAGGCTATGGGCCAGCATGGCGTAGATGACGAGGGTGATGAGGATAGTGATGAGATATCCGCTAATCATAAAAAACTTGAGAGCTCTGAGATGTCAGCCCCCCACCCTTTCCCTCCCCCTCTGAGGGGGGAGGGTTGGGAGGGCGTGATGGCTAATAGCCGATAGCTAATTCCTTATCATAGTTAACACCAACAAGCTATTTGCCATATGCTGTATGCTATAAGCCGATTATGCTTTCCCTAACAGTCCATAGGGTTTAAACATTAAAACGATGATCATGGCCACGAAGGCTACTGCATCTCTCGGGAAGGGAATGGCCAGGACACCGATGAAGAAGGTCTCGGCCAGTCCCACGATGATAGACGCCAGAACCGTACCCGGGATATTCCCCAAACCTCCGAGAACGACGATCGCCAAAGCTTTATAGGCCGGGATGCTCCCCATCGTTGGCCACACCTGATTATCATAGGCCCCAATCAGAACTCCTGCTGCACCTGCCATGGCTGAACCAATCAGAAAGTTTACAGCAATGATCGCACTGACGTTCACTCCAAATGATGAGGTCGTTTCAGGATCCTGGGCACAGGCCCGCATCGCCAGACCACTGCGGGTTTTAGTGAGGAAAGCCCATAGAAAAATTAAGATCGCCAACGTAACAAGAAGGATAAGAATCTGCGTCTCTGTGAGGTGAAAGCTACCTATTGAAAGGGCACCGAGCCCGACACGGGCGTTGTATGCCAGCGTGTGAGGTCCTGCGACGATGCGAAAGGCTTCTTCCAAAGCTGTGAAAAGCCCGATGGATACGATGAGGGGTGCAATCCTTGGCAAATGAAGAAGCGGCGTGTATAAGAAACGTTCTACAATATAACCGGCGATGGCCGCTCCAGCCATCCCAAGGATTAAAGAGAGCCAGAAGTTGCCGATGAGGCGAAAAGAGAGCAGACCAACATAAGCTCCCAAGGCATAGATGCCAGCATGCGCGACATGCAGAATGCGCAGGATGCCATAGACCATCGTCAGCCCAAGGGAAATCAGGGCATAGACGCTACCTACCGCAATTCCGTTTGCGAGTTGTTGCCAGAGCATAAAAAGTTCGGAGTTCGGAGTTTTGAGTTCAGAGTTTTTCTTCCCCTCCAAACTCCGAATTCATCACTCCGAACTAATCATTTAGGGCTACTGTTTTGTCGGCGGGGTGATGACTTCAGGGTTGTCGACCACCGAAAGCCGACGGAACTTACCGCCTTTGACAACTTGAATCTGTACCGGCTTGACCACTTCCCCTTGGACAAAGCGGCTGATCTTCCCCGTCAGGCCATTGTAGTCCTTGGTTTCCAACAACGCCTTCTGGATGGCCTTTGGGTCCGTTCCTGCCTTCCCGATGGCACTGACGAGAATCATAAAAGCATCGTAACTGGAAGCTCCAACCATATCCGCATCTTCCTTGTAAGCCTTTCGGTAATTGTTTAAGAAATTCTGCACCAATGGCCGAGGATCATCCCGATCGAGGTTCGTGGCAATGATCACACCCTCTGCAGCAGGCCCGGCGATCTCCAAAAACTTCGGAGAGTCAAAACCCTCCTCGCCCAGGATCTGACTCGAAATTCCCAGCTCCTTGGCCTGGCGGACAATGGAGGCTGCTTCATTGTAATACCCTGCAGCGAAAATGACATCAGGGTTCCCTTCCTTGATGCGGGTGAGGAATGGGCGAAAATCTTTCTCCCCTGGGAATTTGTACATCTGCTTGGTGGGGATCGTCGCCCCCAGTCTTTCTGCCCGATCAGCGAAGCCGGAAGAAATAGCCCGGCCAAAGTCATTATCCATAAAAATGAGAGAGATTTTTTTGGCTTTAAGATTCTTCACGGCAAATTCAGCCGCCGCCGCTCCTTCGATCTCACCGAGAAAACCGTTGCGAAAGCAAAAATCGTTAGGCTTTTTTTCTTTTGGATCCCAGGTCACATCCGGGTGTACAGCATAGCCTGCGACCATGGGTATCCCGGCCTTCTGGAAAATAGGCGCGGTCACGCGTGTGGGACCGCTGTAAGCACCACTGGCCACACCGACAACTTTGTCTTTCTCAATCAACTTGTTAGCGATGGCGACCGCCTCCTGCGGGTTCAGCCGATCGTCATAGATAATCAATTCTACTTTCTTTCCCTTAATCCCACCGGCATCATTCACCTGTTTCAGTCCAAGTTCGACCGCATTCTTAGCACTCGCACCGTCAGCAGCGGCCGGTCCAGTGATGGGCGCAAAGAATCCGATCTTGATCGTGTCTTGAGCCCCCGCCGTAAAAGCCATGAAAAATAGAAAAACTGTTGAAATACCTAAAAGAATTCCCCCAAATTGAAGCTTCCTCATTTTTGAGCCCTCCTTTCTCAGGCTAAGGTTAGTCAACTGATTTGAAATTTATAAGAGAAAGCTAATAAAGTCAAGAGAGTTTGTGGATAACATTGACTTGGGATTCCCTCTTGAATCAAATAGGTGAATTGGGAAGATGTTGTTTTTCTTTTAATAGGGAGTCGGTTAGATCGAAAGGGATAATCTCATGAATGGCAGGTTCGAAAATAGAAGTGGTCGATTCAAATTCTTTAATACTTGCTTCTGGAGAGAAGAGAAGTCAACCCTATGGGTCAAGTCATAAATAGCTTCCCCTTTGAGGCTATGGTCTCATCAATAACCTTTAAAATCTGGTTAAACTGGAATGGTTTCGAAATGACAAAATCGATCCCATTCTCCTTTATCGTTGCTTGATTCACCTCCCCCCACCCTGTGATCATCCCAACGGGTGTGCGCGGACTCATCCTCTTGATGGTCTTGCCCACTTCCCAACCTGATATGCCAGGCATTCCCAAATCAGTCAGAACGATATCAAATCCCTCCTCTTTGAATAACCGAATGCCTTCTTCTCCATTTTCGGCTACGGTGACCCGATGTTTGACCTGCGAGAGGATTCGGGAGAGCACACTTCTGACCGTCTCCTCATCATCAATCACCAAGATCCGAGCCTCCCTCTCCCTTTTCATGATGGAGGGCACAGTCAGCTGTTCTTTTCCCTCTAACCCTATGGGCAAAATGATCGTGAAGGTCGTTCCATGTCCAAGGATGCTTTCAACCTCGATCTCTCCTCCGAACCTCTTGACGATGCCATATGACATACTCAACCCGAGCCCTGCATTAGAGAAAGGTTTTGTCGTAAAAAAAGGCTCAAAAATCTTCTTTCTTACTTCTTCTGCCATTCCTACACCCGTATCCGAGATCTGAATATAAACCTTCCCTCTTTTTTGAAAGGCCTGAATTTCAATCCTTCCACCTTCGGGCATTGCGTCGATGGCATTGAAGATCATATTGGTGATCACCTCCCTCAACTCTGAAGCGTCTCCAATGACAGTGGAAATCTCAACGAATTTTGAAGCCATATCGATATGGATTCCTTTGGCCTGGGCTTCATCTTTCCACTTCGGTTTGGTGATCTCAATTGCATCTATAATGACATCGTTGACATTGATTTTAAAAAGTTCCTGATGAACCCTTTTTCTTGTGAATTCTTGGAGCCGCTTTACAGTCCGTGCACTCTCCCGTGCCACTTTCTCGATAACCTTTAGACTTCCTCTTAAATCTTCATCTTTGGCTGTGTGAAGGAGTAATTCCGTATTTCCCAAAATGGCTGCAAGGGCATTGTTGAAATCGTGTGCGACCCCGCTGGCCATCTCACCCAAAGCCCGAAGTTTCTCAGTCTGAAGCAATTGTTCTTCCATTCTTTTCTTATCGGTAATATCTTTAAGTATAGCGATGGTGTTCAGATCCCCTTTCGAATCTTTTATGTTCTGGGCACTCACCTCGACGCGCCTCATCCCTCCATCTTTACGTAGAATATTTAATTCAAAATAAGGTGACGGCTCCACTCCTCTCTTTCGCTGGTCTTCTCGATCAGCCAACAGCCTCTTACTCTCATCGTCTAAATAATCTCTTAACTCCGCCCCAATTAATTCCTCCCTGTTATGTCCCTGTATGTCTGCAAACTTCTCATTGACATATTTAAACCGATAATCTCTTCCAATCACGCAGACCCCATCCAAGGCGGTTTCAACGACTGTCCTGTATCTTTCTTCGGATTGCTTAATCTCATCTTGTAACCGAATATTTTCGATGATAGTGGCTATTTGTCTCGAAGCGATGGTAAAAAGCCGAAGATCATTTTCTGTAAAGGCATTCAATTCTCTGCTCTGGACATCAATAACTCCGATCACCTTTTGACCTAACTTTAAGGGTAAACACATTTCAGAAGAGATACGCTCATCGCCACAAATATACCTTCCGTCTTTTCTCACATCATTGACTAAAAGGGGTTCGCCTTTCTCAGCGACCCATCCCGTAATGCCTTTCCCTACGCAAAGCTTAAGTTTTTCCATATCCCTCATAGAAAGTTCATGGTTGGATGCGGGGTGCGGCAACAATCTTCTTGTATTTTCATCCACCCACAGGATACCTAATGCTTCAAACTTAAAGAAGCTTTTTAGACTATCGATGATCTTTTTTACCACTTCATCTAAGTCAAGAGTTGAGGCAGAGATCTTCATAATCTCATAAAGAATGGTCAGTTCACCCAGCCTCTTTTTCGTCTCTTCAAAAAGTTTGGAATTCTCGAGAGCGAGACCGATCTGATTTCCAATGCTTTTTAACAAATTGATCTCCCTTTGGGTGAGCTCACGGGGAGAACGACTCAACAGGGTAATCGTACCGATTGCTTTTCCCTTAGCCAGAAGGGGGAAACCGACCAATGTCTGAATCCCCTCTCCTATCAGAACAGGACTTACCCGAAAGGATGAATATTCATTGATGGAGGCAACTACCGGCTGTCTTAAATGGATGGCTTTCCCAGAGACCCCTTCACCATATTTTAGAACTTTCCCCTCCTCAACCATTGCAGGGGGGTGTCCATTATGATATTTCATTTTGAGGAGATCTCCCTCCTCGCTCAACAGATAGATTGCTCCCATTTCAAACCCTGTCAAACTCATTGCTTTCTCTAAGGCAATAGGAAAGATTGTGTTCAGATCGACTAAAGTCTGATTGATCAATGCCCCCATCTCATTAAGGGCTTCGAGTTCTCTCGTTCTCTGAACCAGCTCCTCTTCCATCCTTTTACGGTCAGAGATGTCTTTGATGATCCCTTCATAACTGATGATCTTACCCGTAGCGTCTGCTTTCGCAATGGCTGTAACCATGACGTCGATTGGGATCCCATCTTTCCTTTTCAGTTTGGCCTCAAAATTTTTCACATAACCGTTCTTCATCGCGTTTGTGAATCTATCCCGCTCCGCAGGGTTCAAATAAGTATCCCTTACGAAAATTTTAAACATTTCCTCTTTGCTTGCATAACCAAGCATATCCACCCCTGCCTGGTTCATATCCAGAAAGTTTCCGTCAGCGGAAGTTATAAAAAACATATCCTTCGAGTTTTCGAAAATGCTCCGGTATTTCTGCTCGGCCTCTTTTAAGGCTTCCCGAGATAGCTTTAAATCCTTAATCATTTGATTGAAAGATTCTGCAAGAACCCCTATTTCATCCTTCGTGGTGGGCTGGATATAGGTGTCCAAATTCCCTTTCGCCACCTCTCTCAACTCCTTAGACAAATTCTTAATTGGGAGGGTCAATTTCCTTGTTAAAAAAAGACTGAAAATGATGGCAATGCTCAGAGCAATTAAAATCCATTTCAGAGCAGCAGCGGCAACATGTCTCAGAGGGGTATAAGCCTCCTCTATCGGAACCTGAACGATCACACCCCAACCCAACTCTTTGACGGGTTTATAAACAACTAAATATTTTTCTCCCGTAGCGTCCTCGAACTCTAAACTTCCCTCTTCTCCGGCAAGGGCCCGATTCACCATAAGCAGATGTTTCACGTTTTTTCTTGAGGTAACACGTGTCGTATCAGGATGGACAATCAGATCTCCTTCTCCATTCACCACATAGGCCATCCCCTTTTCCCCAATCTGAATTTGTTGAATTAAATTCCATAAATACCTTAGGTCAATTTCAGCACTCAATACATCCGTGGGCCGCTTGCGCTGTCCAATTTGAACGCCAATCATCATGGTAGGCACAATATCTTCGGTGAGCTTAAAACCTCCATAATACGTTTGCAGGTTTGAGGCGACTTGAAATATTTCAGTTTTTGATTGATCTTTCAGATCAGATCGCTTAAATGTTCTGTATTTTGAAACCTTGATCGTCTCCTTCCCTTTTTCATTCAAAAGGGTTAACTTTGAGAGATAATCATTCTGATTAAGGAAGTCCTCCAAAAGGCTTTTTATATGACCAAGGGAACTCCCTTGTCTAAAATGCTCATCAATGGAAAGGGAGCGTAGGTTGCTCGTAATCTTTTCAAAAAAGGATCGGGTCATTCCAACAACAATATTGGCCTTTTCTTTTTCAATCGTAATGACCGATTTCTTCAAATTATCCTGATAGATTTGAATGATGCTGAAACCTGCAATGGCCAGTGGGATGGTTGCCAAGAGAACAGAAAAAACTGTCCATTTCAACGTCAGGCTTTTTCTGATCCTTATTGCCATGACTCCGGCTCACCCCTTAAGAATCGGTACAGCTCTGATTGGAGAACCCTCCACCCCTTTCCTGCTTTGATGGCCTTGATTCTCCCAAGATGAACATATTTGAGGAATGTAGGTTTGGAGATCTTCAGGTATGCAATCGCCTCTTCCGTGGTTAGGACCGCATCTTTTTCTATTAAAGACATTGAATTACCTCCATTTATTTTGATTTTTACCAATTTAAAAGCAAAATATGTGCCAAAAAAACTGATAATGGATTTGCTGCTTATAACCTATTGACCTTTAAGGATTAATTATAATTTTCGAATGAGATTCGAAGTTGAAATTTGCCTCGGTAGAAATGACAAATTGCCAAAAATAAAAAATTATGAACAAATTTTTTCAAAGGGTTGCATCAAAAGAGTTTGTTCAGATTGGTACGATTCCTGATTTTGAAATGAGAAACTTGAAGGTGTGGAGTGTCTAATTGCGGAAGGTAGAACGGTTTGTCTTGAGAGAAGATCTGCCCCGTTAGAGCGCCCCGCCAAGCCCCTTTCTTTCTAACGGGGTTTACATTTTAAATTTTCCAAAGTCTTCTGGCTTCATACTTTCAATGATGGATTTTAGTTCATCCTGTTCCTCTAAAATATTAGAGGCTAAAAGGCCCAATTGTTTTGTTACTTCTATCACTGATTCAGCGATAAAGATAGGGGCTTTCACCCTTACGGCCAGGGCGATCGCATCACTGGGGCGGCTATCCACAATCATCTCCCTCCCCTCAATGCTAAGATGGAGATTGGCGTAAAAAGTATTTCCCTTTATATCACTGATGACCACCCGAGTGAGGGATGCTTGAAATGTATCTAAAATCTGTTTCATCAGATCGTGTGTCATTGGGCGAAGCGTCACCACATCTTCGAGACCCCTTGAAATGGCTTCCGCTTCAAAGACTCCAATCCAGATCGGCAAGGCCTTCTGACCGGTTAGATCCACCAAGACGACCACAGGGTTTGATGCCTTTGGATCCACCACAATGCCCATCACTTTAACTTCCATTAATTCCTTTCCCATAAAACTCCTTTAAAAATTTATCGTCTGTTCAATCCCTTAGTTTCAACATTTACCCCGTTAGAAAGCGCCACCATTTATGGCGAGGATGATATGAAAAAAACTTCAGTTCCTCCTAAAGTCGGGTCTTTTTGACATAGAAGGTGCAGGTCAAAGCCCCGACCCGTTAGAAAATTTTTAAACCCCATTAAAGGTCCACTCCCCCCAAGGGGGTGGCGGCACCTGCTCTGTGAGACTCATTTCTAATGGGTCCCGTCCTTTCTAACGGGGTTTACTCGTATTGTAACCTGTATGAAATGGATGTCAACTCTGGTAGCAAAAACCCGCAGGGAGCAGAGCGTCTGCCTGCCCCTGCCCTCGTTCAGGACCGGGGCTGGCAGGCAAAGGACATGGCCGAATGCCTTGGCTATATGCGATTCAGATATAGGTAGGCGATGGTGGTGGTTCTTAAAATCAACCCTTCGACTTTCCCCAGTTTAAAGCTCGGGGTTTGTTCAGGGTTGATACTGAGCGGCAATCCTACATCCTCCCTAAAGGATGGCATTTGGCGCCGTCGAAGTATCAAATAGAAGAGGTTGGTGAAATCTCAGTATCTGGAAAGATCAATTCTCGGCGTATTTTTCGGCGCCGATCCTTTGGAAAGGTAAGAGTAATCGTTGTCCCTTTCTTTAAATGGCTCTCCACTCGGATTTCTCCCCCGTGTTCCTCCATGACTCTTTTAGTAAAAGTTAATCCCAATCCCATTTGGTTGTGCCGGGTTGAAAAAAAGGGCTCGAAAATGCGAGGGAGGTTCTTTTTTGCAATCCCCTCTCCTCTATCGGAGATTGAAATACTAATGCTTGCATCGCTTTCGAAGAGAGTCAACTGTACAGTCTTTCTCTTTTTTTCTGCGGGTATCCTCGTAATACCCTCCATGCTGTTTCTCAAAATGTGGCAAAGGGCTTTGGTCACTAAATCCTTATCGATGAAAAGATATCCATTCTCCTTTAAAGCCCCTGTATCTATATTGAAGGAGATCCCGTTTTGGGTTGCTTCAATGGAAAAGGTTTGGAGCGCTGCCTCTACCACCTCCTCAATTCTCTCCCTTTGGAAAGCGGGCTTTGAAATCAGAACATACTCCTCCACCCGTTGAATGATAGTCTCAAGTCTCTGGGTCTCCTGGAAAATTCGGTCAAGATAAGAACTACGAATGGATATGGATGGAGGTGTCTTCAAAAGACGCTTCACATATCCTCCGATGGAGGAGATCGGATTGCGAATCTGATGGGCAATCTCTTCGACCACCATGCCGAGGCTTGCCCAACGTTCCATTTCAAATCTTTCCCTCTCCAGTTTTTTTAGTCGCTGAATTTCCTGAAAGGAAAAGGTTAAAAAAACCTCCCCCTCTTCTTTAAAAGAGGCAGTGGAGATATGGACAAAGATTTTTCTCCCATCCTTCCGTCTCAAAAGAGCTTCCCCTTCGAAACCATTTTTGTAAAGGGTGAGGTAGATGATGTTGGGAAGGAAATAGGTTAGATCCTCTTCTAAGAAGAGGATCCTAAG
>Ga0315282_10013463_pt1 | contig 12335 bp, 6 predicted proteins | sample YL17G07_20_MG_FD_203693 | JGI IMG/M metagenome (GOLD analysis project Ga0315282, IMG submission 203693) | Sediment microbial communities from Yellowstone Lake, YNP, Wyoming, USA - YL17G07_20 | ecosystem: Environmental > Aquatic > Freshwater > Lake > Sediment | place: USA: Wyoming | collected... | reverse complement strand
CCGACCAGGGCGGCGCGATCCAGGATCAAAGTGGTTGTCGGGGCAGCAGCGTCTTTAGCAAGGTTGAACTTGATATTGTAGATCGGGACTATGGCGCCAGCCAGGATTGGGTACATCTGCAGGTCTTTACCAGAGGTATATTCTACATCTGTTAAGAAAGAATCTGATCCAGCGAAGTCGATGGTGCCATCGATAATCCCTTTCTTACCACCGCCTGACCCAATGCCCTGGTAGTTGATGGCGACCGACGGGTCGACATACTGGTAAGCATAAGTCCATTCGGTGTAGACTGGCAGTGGAAAGGTAGCGCCAGCGCCATTGATCTGGATCGAGCCAGCCGGTAGATTTGTTGGTTTTTGTGGTTCGGTGGGCTGTGCTACCGTCGGAGCTGGGGTAGAAGTGATCTCTACGACCTTAGGTGTGCCTTCGACGATTCGGGTAACTTCTACCATTTGCGGGGTGTAGGTTGCCGCGGGAGCGCATGCGGTGAGGACGACTGCAGCCAGAATTAAGGCTGAGATAACGGAATACAACTTTTTACTCATTTTCTTCTCCATATTTAAGATTTTTTATACCAAGATCATCTTAGCATGCGCACTTTAAGGTTCCAGGAAGGTTTTGTTAATAGATGATGAAGGCAGGTAAAGGTTTCAATTAATATAGCGAAAAAGGTGTCCATGGACAGCGGATGATGTCTATGAACACCTTTTTAGGATTTTCCAGCTCCAGATTGGCAGCTACTTTTTAATTAGGAACAAAGCTCTTAGATAGGTAATGAAAAATAAAATGTGCTTCCCTGGCTTACGATGCTCTCAGCCCAAATCTTTCCCCCATGGGCTTCGACCAGGTGACGAGCAATGGATAAGCCTAACCCGGTGCCGCCGCCGGAACGTGCTCGGTCAGCTTTATAAAATCTTTCAAAAATGCGCGGCAGGGCATCTGGCGCGATGCCTACCCCAGTATCGTGTATTATGAAAACGACGCTGTTTGATCCACGAGAAGCTGAGACATCTATTTCACCCCCGGGAGGGGTAAACTTTATTGCATTGTGCAGCAAGTTTACCAGCACCTGCTCCATGCGTTTCGGATCGGCGCTGACTGGCGGTAAATCGGTCGGACAAGTCAATCGCAGTTTAAGTCCGGCGCGCTCAGCCTGTACCTGCATACGTTCAACGGCTGGCGTGAGCAGCTCAACCGGTATGATGGCCCGGCGTTCCAGCGGTACCTTACCCGATTCGATGCGTGAAAGCTCAAGCAGTTCCTGCACCATCTGGGTCAGGTTATCGATCTCATTTTCCATGCGGAGTAAGAAGCGCCGGGCAGCCGGAGGATCTTCGAGGGCGCCTTCAGCCAGGGTATCTACCAATGCTTTGAGCGATGCCAACGGGGTGCGCAGCTCGTGCGAGACATTGCTGACGAAATCGCGGCGTACCATTTCCAGACGCCGCAGCCGGGTCAGGTCTTGAAATACCAGTAAAGTGTTTCCTGAAACAGCCTGGTGCAGTGGAGTGGCTATTCCCTGGATAAAAAGACGCTCGGGGCTGGTGTCGAGCATGGCGCTTAGTTGATCGCCTGCTATCTGGCTTTTATTAAATAAATCAACCACCTGGTGGTTACGCACAACTTCGATCAAGGAATGCCCAAGCGTATTTGATGCGGCAATATTAAACATGCGCTCAGCTGCCGGATTAATTAATTGAACGACTCCTTTTTCATCCACGATAAGAATGCCGTCTGTCATATTTGCCAGCACAGAAGATAGCTTGCCCTGCTCGATTTCAAGTTCTTCTATTTGGGTGTTCAATTGGATTGTCAAATGGTTAAAGGCCAGCTCAAGCTGGCCAATTTCATCCCTCCGGCCAGAAGGATTAAAATCGATATTCTGCCCTTCCCCCATCTGTAAGACTGTCTCTTTAAGCTGCCGTAGAGGTCGAGTAGTGAAACTGGTTAACAAGGCAGACAGGAAAATCGCCAGAATGGCAGCCACGACTGCAGCTACCAGGATGGTTCTACGGACAATAGCGATGCTGGCATCGATTTGATCCAACGATTCTGCCAGGCGAGCTACCCCAATCACCTGCGTATCTATTCGAATAGGAACCGCGGCATATAATAACTGGACCTTGATGGTGTTGCTGGGGCGAATTTCGGAGTCTTCCTGGCCTTTCAAAGCCTGCTGTACCTCAGGGCGATTCAAGTGGTTTTCCATCTGGGTAGGATCAGCCGCAGTATCGACGATGACGGTACCGTCTGGCAGGATCAGTGTAGCGCGTACATTTAGTTGAGTGGCAAAGTCCACGGCAAGTTGATTTAGTCCGGCGTTATCTGGGGATTTATTTTGAAAATATGGCTCGGCCTGGTTTGAAAAGAGGCGCGCTTTAGAAAATAACTGCGTACGAATGGCATTAAGATTGTTTTGGTAGATGAAATTTGATAGGAACCAGGCGAGTCCTGCCAAGGTCAAGACCAACAGGATGGTGTAACCGGCTGCCACCCGCCAGCGTAGAGATAGTCTCATGGATCAACCTTCGAAACGGTAACCAGCTCCGCGCACGGTGATGATACGCTGGGGTTCGGCCGGGTCGGGTTCAATTTTCTCCCGCAGCCAGCGTACATGGACATCTACTGTCCGGCTGTCGCCGATGAAATCCCAGCTCCAGACGGACTCCAGGATATGGTCACGTGTAAGGACTTTGCCACGATTTTGGGCAAAATAGAGAAGCAGTTCATATTCCTTGGGTTTAAGCGCCAGAGGTTGACCTTCAAACCGCACCTCACGCCGTTCGATGTCAATTACCAGGTTACCAAACACCAAAGCCTGGCTGGTGACGGGTGTCGCAGGCGGAGTTTCAATTTCCTCGCGGATCAGGCGCACCCGGCGGAGCAAGGCCTTCACCCGCGCCATCAATTCACGCATACTGAAGGGTTTGGTCAGGTAGTCATCTGCGCCCACTTCCAGGCCAACCACACGATCGATTTCATCATCGCGGGCGGTAAGCATCAAAATTGGGGTGTTCATTTCCTGGCGTAGGATACGGCAAACTTCAAAGCCATCTAAGCCAGGCAGCATAATATCCAGCAAGATCAGGTCGGGATGGGATTGGCGGGCGGCCGTCAGCGCAGATGGTCCATCTCCAACGGTTTCAACATCATATCCCTGGCGCTTTAAGTTATAAGCCAGGGTTTCTTGAAGGGTCAACTCATCCTCAACAACCAGAATTTTTTCAGCCATTTTCCCTCATTTCTTCCAGAAGCAGGTACAGTTTTTCGGCCAGTTCTTGGCGGCTAAAAAATTGTTCGATGTATTGACGACCTGCCATTCCCATGGCGCGCGCTTTTAAATGGTCTGAAGATAATACCAGCACAGCTTCTGCCATTGCAGATGGGTCCCCAGGCGGAACAAAGATCCCGGCGCCCGCGCTCTCAACCACCTGGCGGATGACGCCATCAATGGCAAGGATGACCGGGCGACCGGCGGCCATGTAGTCAAAGACCTTATTGGGATAAGTGGTTTTGTATAGCTCGATCGGCAATAAAATTGCGACGCAGGCATCAGCGGCTGCCATTACGTCAGCCATTTCCGATTTGGACGCGGCAGGAGCAAATAAGACATTAGGCAAATCCATGGTCTGCGACCGGGCTTGCAGGGCTGGTTTATCCTTGCCATCGCCAATGAACACAAAACGAATTTCAGAATGCGCACGCAGCTGATCGGCGGCTTGTAGCACGACACCCAGGTCGTTGGAAAGACCATGCGCACCGGCGTAAAGGACAATGAATTCTGTGTCCAATCCCAGTTGTTTTCGGAAACGCAGACCGGTGGCCTGCGGTGCAAACATGCCTGGGTCAGCGCCATTCGGTATTAATTCAACTTTTTTAGCTCCAAGCCGGGCAACGTGCTCGATATATCCTGGTGAGTTAACCATTACCCGGTCAGCGTTTCGATAAAGGAAACGTTCCAGCCAGAGGGAGGCTTTGATCAATATCGGGTTACGCAACACCCCGACGGCGATCGCAAAAGCCGGCCATAAATCTCGCACTTCAAAGAGAAAATGTACACCTTTGAGGCGCGCCAATACGAGCGCAGTCACTCCCTGGAAGATAGGCGGCGAAGTGCCCCACACCAGGTCTACTTTGCGGACGCGTAAACCAATGAAGAAAGATGAGAGCATAAAACTCATAAAGCTGATCACCCGGTCTACAAAACTGCGGTGTAATGCCGAGTAGGTATAAGCCCGCAGGATCGTGATGCCTTTTTCGCTGGTTTGATCCTCAGTCTGTATAATTTTCCCGGTCAAATAACTGAACGGGCTGGCAATTATTGTCACCTGGTGGCCGCGACTGACCAGGAACCTGGCCAATTCGTGGTGGCGGGTGCCGCCTGCTTCATCCAGGGCTGTAAAAGCCTGGTGGATCAGCAAAATATGCATTACTAGATTTTACCTTATCCGGTTGAAGAAGGGTGACTGGTTTCTCCCAGACTCCATTTACTGGTAAGGTGAATGGGGGGAGCGGTCAGCATGAGGACCCTGAAAGACAGAGCTGGAAGCTTGTATCCATAGGTTGGCGAATACCAGCCCAGGATTGGAGGGAAAGTACCTGTTCCTGATAGAATTTTTCCAGCCCGAATTAATTGGTGCGATTCCTGTAATAAGGGCCTGGGTTCCAGTTCTATTGACAATACTATGCGTCCAACCGGCGCCTGTAAATGCAGTGACAATCCATCCATCTCCCATGGGCAATCAGGCAGCAGCCAATGCAAAATAAAGCTGTGAGTTACGATTATGGAATTTTTAGCAGGTAATAAATAGTCCTCGATTTGCCAACGAGTGGGTGTGATTTGCTCCAGGGAACGGCGGTGGATAATGCCGAGATGCTGGTAGCCATTGTGTTCGGCGACCAGGCGAGTGTCACTGCATTCTTCCCGGATGGTTTTGCCTTGCGCCCAATTCAGCCAGAGGAAACGGCTGGCGCGCCGCATCTGGTCCTGCTCGTCTACCATTACTGTATCGTGAACGGCGGTTCCGGCCAGGCTGTTCTCCCAGGGAGGAGCGGCGTTGTATTGGTAAGTGCCCGCATCAAGGGCGATGTTTTGACCTCGCCACCATAGATCAACGTGCAGCTGGTCAGCGTGGGCGGGACGGGAGTTGAACCATGCTGTACGAAGGCTGCCCCAGGATTGGGAATTGCTGATTCTGGAGTGATGATTGGTGATTAATTCCTGTACCCTCGAACTGCGAGGGAGTACTGCGGAGGTTGTTGGTTGCAGATTGGGGTCAAGCAACGGTTGATAATTTGCTGCTAAACCAAGCCACAGACTGAGTTCATCCCAAGGGCCGGGTGGCAGACAGGGCTGACCCAGGAAAGCGCGAGAGGCTGCCTGTGCTGTGGATCGGTAATCTACATAACCACCGCATGACAAGGGTAGAATGTAAGCGCCATCGTTGTGCCCCAGGTTAGGAACCTGCCCTGAAATTGGGTCCAGCCGGTTAAGCAGCCAGAGGGTAGCAGCGGCTAATTTTCTACGGGTTTCGGGTGGAAAGGATACGCCATTCTGGCGAGAAATGGCATCTACCCATAATGCATTGTGAAGCATCAGGCGGTGGTAATTGGTACTGTGCTGGACATAGGTTCCATCGGAGGCAAGCTGCTGCTGCAGGGCCCGGTTCAGCCAATGCCAGCCCAGCCGGCGCCAGCCAGAGGCTTGTGGCAAATCAGCCAGGAGGATACCGGCAGTATATAGACCAACTGCTTCTGTAAGCAGGTGGTTGTTGTTTTGAGAACGGGCGTAAACCAGAGTGGGTGGAATGCGAGCAGCATGCTCAAAGATACAGTCAGCCAGCATTTTTTTACGCCGGTCAGTCGATGCGGGAGAACTGGTGAAGACCTGGCTCGCAAAAGAAAGCGCCATGATCCGCAGGGCTATTTCCTGGGCAGATGTCCAATTGGGACCCAGGTTGGCCGGGTTGGCTGTCAGGAAAGATTCGGTCAGCTGCCAGAACGTCTGCGCATAGTCATCCTGGCCGGTTAGGAGGTAAGCGCGTGCCAGGGGGAAAACCCAGCCAAAACGAGCGGGTTCCCAGATAAATTTTATATCTTGCGTACCCCAGGGCGCGCTGCGATTTTCATAATCAGTCCAGTGGTGAAGCTCACCAGGAGGTTTAAGCTCCAGGTGGGTTGGTGGCCCACCAAACAGCCGGACTTGCCCATTGACTATTTCTCCAGCCTCTAGAATGATTTCCTCAAGATTGCCTTGTAAGGTATCTATAAGCATCTCTCGTGATGGGACGGTAAGGAAGGGTTTTAAATTGGAGAGTGGAGAATGAAGGTGAGGCTTGAATGGAGTCCGCCAGCGGAAATAACCAGTTTTTAGGCCGGCCCGGTATAAAAAATTGTAGAATGGCTGCTGGAAACCTAACTCCCGCACCACCTGGAAAGTAACCACTGCCCGCTGGTAGATGGACATTTCCCTGCTTCTAGGGCATCTGGATCTGAACCCGGTTCCCTTGAGCGCTGTTCAAGGCCGAAACCGCCTCGATTGCAGCCTGGGTGACCCCCAGCAGGTGATCGTAAGGAATAGGGGCAGGCCCGCCCTGCTGGATTGCAGATAGGAAGGCTTTCCAACCAGCCTGGTGACCTTTGTCCTGCCGGAGAATCGATCGAAAGACCTTGCGGCTGCCGTTCTTGACCAGCTCCAGGCGGCGGAAATCATCTAATACGCCCACCTGACCGGCGCTGAAAACCTCGACCCTTTCTTTAGGAAAAGCTTTATCGCCGTTTGCCAGGTAATGCACGCTGCCCAGAGAGCCATCCGGGTAGGTAAAGGTCAGGATGGCATTGTCTTGCCGGTAGCGGCCTGCATCGGGCAACGCCTGGGCCGTGACTGATATGGGGAGCGCGCCTACCAGGAAGGTTAGAAAATCAATGAAATGACAGCCTTCACCGATAATGCGTCCGCCGCCCCAGGCAGGATCTTGCGTCCAGTGGTTGAGCGGCAAATAACCGGCATTCACCCGGTAATGAGCTACCAGGGGCTCGCTCCGGTCACCTAAAAAGGACTTCAACCGGACGGCAAGAGGAGCAAAACGCCGGTTGAATCCTACCATCAACAAAGTTGAGGGGGAGGTCTTCAGATAGTCAGCAATTTCAGCCAGTTCCTTTGAGTTGATCGCTAATGGTTTTTCGCAGAAAACATGTTTCCCCAGCCGCATTGCAGATAAAACCTGCCGGGCATGGCTTTGATGGCGGGTCAGGATGGCGACTACATTGATATCCGGGTTTTCAAGGATTTCTTTTTCAGATGAGGCCGCAAATCCAAAATCAAACCGTTGAGAGGCGTGGCGAGCACTCAGGCCAGAAGCCGAAGCAATGCCGATGCGAGCAATGCCGCCAGCTCTGCGCACAGCCGGTAGAAAAACTGCATTCGCATAATTACCAGCACCTAATACTCCCAGCCCCAGGCTGCCAGAGATGGGCACGGTGTGTTGGCTTGCCAGGGGATTCGTTATGCGGGCCTCAGGTTGTTCCCGGGATGTTTGAGGATAGGTCAGCAAGACCCCCAGGAAGGGCTGCTTGTGCTTACCGGTGATCAATTCATAAGCCTGCCCGGCTTCGTTAATGGAAAAGCGGTGGGTTACCAGCGGGTGTACATCCAATTTTTCGGTTGCCAGCAGGTCTACAAAAGCCTGCAGGTTGCGCCCTTCGGTCCAGCGAACAAAGCCAATCGGGTAATCCTGCCCGTTTTCTTCGTACTGCGGGTCATACCGTCCCGGCCCATAAGAACGCGACACCAGGAAGGTCAGTTCTTTCTCATAATAAATCTTCCGCTGGATATCCAGGCCGACCGACCCGACCGCCACTACCCGGCCGCGGTCACGGGCCAATGTGCCCGCCAGGTTGACCGGGTCATCCGACGAACTGTCGGCGGTGATCAAAACGGCATCAAAACCGAGCCCACGCGAATACGCCTGGCCGGTGGTTTCGGCAATCTCGCGCAGTACGGCCTTTACACCCATCTGGTGCGCCAGGGCAACCCGCATTGGATCGAGATCGACCCCAAATACCTGGCAGCCGGCAGCTTTGGCAATCCCTACCGTCAATAAACCCAACAAACCCAAACCAATGACCGCCACCCGCTCACCGAGTTGCGGTTGCGCCAGGTGAAAACCGTGCAAGGCAATGGCTCCCAGGGTGGTGAATGCGGCCGATTCAAAATCTACATTGGGGGGTAAATGCGCCAGCAGGTTCTGCGGGACAAGCGTATAATCGGCGTGCGAGGCATAGCCCGCGCCGGCACAGGCGACGCGATCTCCGATTTTGAAACCTTGCAGTCCATCGCCAGCTGCGATGATCGTGCCGGCTGAAGAATATCCCAACGCCATGGGCTGGTCGAGACGATTGAAAGCTGCCTCTACCGAGGATATCAAACCTTCTCGGCGGGCTTTATCCAGCACCTGGCGCACCAGGTCCGGTCGAGCGCGCATTTTGCCCAACAGGCTCTTTCCGGCAAAATTGACCACCATTCGTTCTGTGCCAGAAGAGACCAACGACGCGGCTGTTCGAACCAGCGCCATTCCCCGCCGCACCTGGGGAATTGGTACTTCTGCGACGACTGCTTTACCATCACGCATGTTCTGTAAAAGCTGTTTCATATTAGCGTTACCCGGCATCCTTAGCAGAGAATAATTCTATAAGTTGATTATATTCCAGATTAATGTGCATGTTATGATCAAAGTTTTCCCTTCTGTTTTTCTTTTCCCGCAGTTGCTTGCTGAATTGTAAACCTCCATTCAAGCGGTTTACCGTATAATTATTTAAGGTTAGAGTCACCTCCAGGATATCCGTAATGGATGTCGTAAGGGCGGAGCATGCCAGGTAAGTAAATGAAAATGATGCAAAAACTGAACCCGCGCACCAGTTACCTGCTCATGGAGGCATTATTATTCCTGGGGTTCAGTTATCTATTATTGCTAAACGGAACAAACAACCGGCTGGTGGATATCGATATCTTACGGGTCAGCACTGCTCTGCTGACCGTGGTAGGGATAACCTGGCTTCTGGTAGGAAAGCACTCCTGCATGCCGCTGGCGCTGCCTCTGCTGGCCTGGACGATAGTGTACCTGGTGGGGGTGGCGGTTTCAATTGACCCACGCCGTTCTTTCGACCAGATGATCTTGATGTCTGCCTCGATTTTCCTTTTTGCGCTGGTGGCTGACCTGGTGGGGCGCGGGTGGCCGGCTGAATTAGTAATCAAGAGCTTGCTGTTAGCCAGCGCGGTGTTCGTTTTTATCGGTTGGGCAGAAGTTTTGGTATGGTACCTGCGTTGGTTGCAGAGCGCACCGGGGGAATGGATTCCGAAATTAGTGTACCGGCCTGCTTCTGCCAATGTGATCGCCGTTTTTATGAATATGATTATCATGTTAACCCTGGCAAGGTTATTATTTGCCAGGACCTGGCCGGGCCGCATAGCACTGGGAATATTGGGATTGGCGGCTTGTGGACTCGAATTCTTAACATCTTCTCGCGCTGGATGGTTGGGAGCAGCCACTGGCCTGGTATTCCTGGTCATCGTCGCCTATCAAAGTCATTCGGTTACCAGGATTTCATTAATCGTATGGCTGAGGCGTCGTCCTTTTTTTACCGGAATTCTGATACTTTGTGGGGTTATTATCTTTTTTGTGGCAGCCTGGTTCCTTTATCGCCAGGCGCTGCATCCTTCACACGGGCCAATCCTATCTGCCCGTGAAGAATACTGGCCTCCGGCAATCAAGGTGTTCCAGCGCTTACCCCTGCTGGGGAGTGGACCCTTCACCTATGCCAGCGCATTTCTTTCTGCTAATTCTGTGCCTCCTAAAGCATTATATGTTCATGCACAAGGATCAGTATTTACTCTGCTGGCCGAAAGGGGGATATTTGGCGCGCTGGCGATGGGCTGGCTGGTTGTTGCCATCGCATGTAGTCTGTGGCAGCGTTTGAATAACTCCCAGGGCGAGGGGAAAGCCGTGGTTGCCGGCGCCGCAGCGGCTTTGCTGGCTTTTGGCGTGCACAGTTTTTTCGACGGTTTCCACACCGAGCCGATTGGCTTGTGGGCTTTGGTAATTGCCCTGGCTGTGGCCTTGAGTCAGCCTAAAACCGGGTCGTCTATCGTAGGGTCGACCTGGCGCAGGCCTTATTGGGTTCTGTTGATCATGGCGGCTGCCTGGTTCGACCTCTGGCTGGTTACCCCGCTCTACCAGGGTGTGCAGTTGGCTAACACCAACCAGTGGCGGGCAGCCGCGGCCGTTTTCGAGCAGTCCGTCCAGCGCGATCCTTCATCGACCATCGCCTACCAGCAGTTGGGGCTGGCAGACAGCATCCTGGCAGCCCAGGATCAAGGAAATGAATTGCAGCAAGCCACCGCAGCTTTGGAAAAAACAATCCAGCTCGAGCCATCCTGGGCAATCAATTTTGCCAACCTGGGGGCGTTGTATGCCGCTCAGGGGGACCTTTCCCAGGCAAGCAAGAATTTACTGGAATCAACCAGGCGCGCTCCAGCCTGTGCGTTGTGCTACCTTAACCTGGGGGTGGTCGCTGAAAAGAGTGGTGACCAGGCTGCGGCTAAACAGGCATACGCGCAGGCGCTCCAGTATCAGCCAGAATGGCAGGAGGCATATTTCTGGCGCAGTACAGCTTTCCGGCAGGATTTTTACCAAAACTGGCGTGTGAGCCATCCGGCAGTTGCACCCCTGTCGGAAAAAGACTTACAGACCCGCCTGGCAAGCGATGGCCTGGATACATCTACTTACGTAAACCTGGCCGAGGTGTACCTGGCTGAAGGACGCCTGGCGGATGCTTCTCGCCTGCTGGCCCAGGCCGGGCAGGCATATGCCGTCGGGGCTATCGATACCTTGGAACTGGATTGGGCCAGGGCAGAACTGGCCGCTGCCCAGGGAGACCTGGCCTCGGCGGTCGGGTCAGGTCAACAGGCGCTGGATGGCTATCGCATGCAGGGGGTCGAGGGACCGAATATGTTCGGGCAGCTTTACTATGCCCCGCTGATGTTCCGCCGGCCGGCGATGGCAGTCGAGCTTGTGCCACAGTTAGCGACGATTTCCCTGCCGGACCGCTGGGGGCAAAGGATGTTACAATTGGGGCGATGGTATGAAGCCCTGGGGGATATAGACAAAGCTGACTCTACTTACCAGGAGCTTAAAAAAGATATCCCGGATATCGATCTCAAGGCAAGGAATGGATGAAGAAAGCACTCATCACCGGCATCACCGGGCAGGACAGATCTTACCTGCCGTAATTGGGCAAGTCCAATGATGCCAGGGGTGCGGGCAATGCTGACCGACGTAGAATCCTGGCCATTGGAGATGAAACAAGCTGAGTATGTTGTGTACCGGAATCCAGCATTTCTAGATTCTATGAAATAGAGTATTCTTAAAATATTACCTGACTGATCCTGGATGATGAAATTGTTAGGATCGGAATAGCATTCGCGAGCAGAATTTCAAAATAAACCTGGAAAAATATAAGCATTTCAGCATAAATAGATGGAAACAAGGGTTGAGTTGGGGTTTTACTTTCAATCTATCATTCATCCTTGGTATTTATCTGGTCTTTGCGGTAAGTTATGCCTTACTTGGCGATTATTCCATTCACGTGGCGAATCTGGTTATCGGTGGATTATTCATAGGCGGGTATTTAACCTGGCGTATGTTGAAAAACCGGGCCCGGCTGCCACGTACGGGTCTGGAATTGATCATCCTGATCACATTTTCGATAGCCATTTTATCTTGTTTTATATCTCCCGATCCAAGACAGAGTGTCTCAAGATTGATGCTTTTCGCCTTATATATTATTTCATTTTATCTTTTTTTAGATCTGTTTGATGCTGGCTTGAATAAAACGGCTGCTTTTCAAGGGTTACTGATGGCAGGTGGCGTGGTAATCTTATTGGCTGTATATGAGGTCTACCTGCGGTACCAATCTTGGTGGCAAATGGTTGGTTCGTTCAATATTTTCCCTCCCGGCCCTTATCGATTGACCAGTATTCTTGGGCATTCCAATACCTTGATGACATATATCAACCTTTTTGCTCCAATGGCGCTGGTCGCGTTTATTCTGGCTCGCCGGCCGCTCGGAAAAGTAGTCTACGCAGTCTGGCTCCTGTTATATCTGATTATGCTTCCCTTCACTTCATCCAGGGGTGGGTGGGTAGGTTTCCTGGCCTGGCTGGGAATCCTAATCCTTTATTGGATCTGGAAGGCGGGATTCCAAAGGTTACGTCAATTGCTTTGGACGAAACGGCTTCCTGTTACACGTGTCTTATTTATTTTAGTGGGCTGCATTAA
>Ga0315282_10013462_pt1 | contig 12337 bp, 11 predicted proteins | sample YL17G07_20_MG_FD_203693 | JGI IMG/M metagenome (GOLD analysis project Ga0315282, IMG submission 203693) | Sediment microbial communities from Yellowstone Lake, YNP, Wyoming, USA - YL17G07_20 | ecosystem: Environmental > Aquatic > Freshwater > Lake > Sediment | place: USA: Wyoming | collected... | reverse complement strand
AGAGCCTATTGATATCTTTAGGAGAACCCTTTAGGACAAGAGACTCAGCAGATAGAACCGCTGACAAACTCCCTGAGCGAATTTCCTCAGGGCCTCTCCCACGTGATAGTTTGACGCGATGTTTTGCTGCAAGCGTTTCCCACAAAGAAACTAGGCCTATATCTATCCAAGGATCACCGGTACGTACGAATTCTTCTACTTGGCGCAATCTATTACATCCATGTTTATGAATCCGAAACCCAAGCTGTTCATTTCTCCGAAACCTGCATCTAATCCAAACTGAAGCAAGTTCCTTCTCAAATCATCCAGAGGCGCAAAATGAAAATCCCACAGGGTTCCAATAATTATGGATTCTTCCCCCTTCATTCTCAATGGGACCGCAACCTGTTTCTTGAACTGAAGCTGCTCAAAAATCTGGGTCGGTTCCAGTTCTGAATCATAATATTTATTGTATTTCTTTACAAGGTTTTCCTCAAGCTGTTTCATGAAGGCTGTTGGGGCATGTTCTTTTCTCCAATACACGTACTTGTAGGGTTGCCTTGGCGTGATTCCGTATTCAGAGAGGCGAGTTTGTGGAATCCTGACAACTATCGGTGTCCCACTTGTGAGGGTGAATTCGCCCAAGGCGTCACGTGGCAAATCTTGACTGAAAACTTCTGTTGCCTCAACCCTGAACGCCATCTCACCTACCTTGACCTCTCTGCTCACGATCTCATCCATACCATGCAACAATGTTTCAATAAAGACCCTGTCTGGAGAAGCTACTATCAGGCTCTTGCTTGAGCCTTCATCAATCATCCTGGTAGGTGGAATGAGGTTAGAGAAGGAGAAGTACTTGCACCCCTTCTTATCGTGGAGCATCTTGAATTCAGAGTCTCGAAGGAACCTATAGATTAGGCCCTGCAGATCCCTGTGGTACGCCAGGTTATAGATCACTTTGCGTAGAGCCTTTAACCTAATCAGTAGCCTCAATGCAGGCGCGCCCAGCCTAGGCCGGCAGATAATAGTTTCGTTAGAAGGCCCTTAACAGTTATGTTATCTCAGTTCTTCCACCAAATAGTACGGACTAGCGCGCACTAGAAAGTCAACAGCACACCGGCACTCGATATCTGGTGCATTGGTTAGATCGCTTGTCTCAGATTTCCACGTGGAAATAGGAGGATAATCAAATAAAATAAGTAAATAACAGATATTTTACCCCTATATTAGGAAATAAACTTAATATCTTACCAAATAACAATTAATAGTGAATATCTAGGTGAAACAGATGGAGAATAACAGAGGCAGATACAGTGGACACGGATACAGGAAGTTCTTCACAGTCACAGACATGCCTACAGGAGAAAGATTCTGTGCACTCTGCGAAGCCTTCGACCAATCCATCTACAAGAGACTGCGCACCCTGATAGAGACAGACATTGAATCAAACAAGGAAATCGTAGACGACATTCTTGGACTGAGCAAAAAGAAAGAGGAACCTGCCAAACCAATTGATACTAAGACCGATGAGAAGCAGACTACTCAGACTAAAGAATCAGAATCTAGGTTCTTTCTTGAATCAACTCCGGAGCAATCCAAAGAACCCAAGAAAGACGCGACACAAAGCAAGCCAGAAATACCATGCCCCATACCCTTCTGGTAATCATTAGCGCGCTAATCGTCTTGAACTCTTACGCTAGAAGTCTCTCGGTTACTTTGTGGTAGGTCCTAAGAGGCTTCTTCTCCCTTGCCCGTCTCTTCAGATACCAAAGGGTATTCTTTTTAATACCTAACTTTCGGGCCTCTGATGTTGATAATTTCTGTATCCTCTCTCTGAGTTCTCTGCTGTCTTCCTTGGTGAGATGTGGGTCAGGATCAGCAAAATCGAGTGTTTTGTTTCTCCCTAAGATGTAGTTGGCAAACTCTTGTGCTTTCAACTGAATTATCGTATCCCACTGATAGTTTCGGCCTTCATGGATGACAGTGGAATTGAAAGAGGCTCTTAGATATTCTAGAAAACGTTTCACAGCTTCTGGTCGAAGCCTCAATACGTAGTTGTCCATCCTAAAGAAGTCTTTTTGATTGAATTTCTCTTGCTCCAGACACGATATGGCTGTAGTATCGACTATCCATCTGAAAGGCTCTTGGAAATCATAGACTAATGGATACTTGGTTTGTCGGACTTCGTGCAGAAAGCCGACTGTTACCTCAAGACCAACTGAATTGAGTGCTTTGCGGCATTGAGATTCGAGAAATGAATAACCGTAATTTAGTAGTACATTGACCCTGTCTGAGGCATTATTCTGATGTTTGGACCGAATCCTTGAACCAAAGCCATATTTCTCAGGGATCATTTTGTACCAAATCTTCCAATAGGTTTCGGCAACTCTTGCCTCTGTCGCCAACAGGCGGTTGATGCTCTGAATCTTGCTCAAGTTGTCCGATTCAGATTCAATACTGTCCACGATTTGGTTTGGAATCTCATAGAGAGAGGAAAGCCAATGGATAATATCCAGAGTCCTCTGGATTTTTGTCTCAAGAATCTTCTTGGCGATATGTAGTCTTTTTGATGAATCTAGATAGGCTTCTAATTGTGCTCTCTTGATGTTTCCTACGATAGGTTCTCTTGGCAGTACTGATGATAGAATGGTTCCATCATAGTCAAGAACGAAGAGTGGAATGCCATGTCGCATGAGCCATTTGATAGCCGTAAGCGATATCATGCCAGACTGACTATCGACTATAACTGAATCAAAGTCAGCATTTCTCGGTTGGATGGTGTACTGGTCCGGTTCAATATCTGCCTCGTGACAACCGTCTCGAATTAGCAATCGGGCTTTATCGACGTTAAGAGATACTCCAAAACCGGATAGGTAGATTGGCTTCAAGATTCTTGAACCTCCTCATCTTGCCTCTATTCTATTCATGGTTTCGTATCCGATCATTTCTCGGATAGCTGAATTATGGGCCGCTTCATTAGCTGACCTCACTTTGCCTAGTAATATGGACCAAATGTGTAGCAGCGTAAGTAATTCCTTTCTTGAATCATCAAGTTGATTCCACGTTTCGGAATCAAACCTGCCCAAGATTCTGAAGCATTCTACTCTTACGCCATCTTCAAATTCTCGGACGGCTTGCAGGATCGGAGTTACACTGAGTCTTGTGATTGCTGGACTTGCATAATCTTTCAGGTAATCGAGTAAGTAGTTGACCCATAGTCCATTCTCTTTCAATCTTGATTTGAATTGTGAGAATATCTCGTCCTTTGTGAGATCTTTCCCCTCGGTAAGATATCTCCAGCGTTCAGATGATAATTGCTCCTTTAGCAGTTCAATAGTAGAGAATTTTATGACTTGTCTCAAATCATATGTGGGGTCATCAAGAAATAAGTTGGCCAACCCTTCCCTGTCTATCACATAGTGCTGGTATTTTCCTTCCTTTCTACCCATCTTCACTAGATGTATGCCTTGAAGTCTACGCAGTTGTTCTATGACGGAAGGGCGACTAATCTTCAGATATTCTGACGTCTCTGTAAGACCAGTCTTGCCGTTCAGCAATGCGTAAAAGACCTTTGACGTCCCTACATTGCTAAGAGTTGTCTCAGTCCTAGTCTTTCTCAATGCATATGTCCCAGCGGTATTTGCCTGGGCGCGTATATAACGTTTAGGTACATGCCGAATCATTTATATTGGAGGATTACCACGTTGATATTTAGGCAGGTGCCTAATCATGTTGCAGCTCACACCTAGAGAAACTTGCCAGCAAGTCATCTGTGAAAAAACACGATGCGGCCACAAATGGCTCTACAAGGGCGAAGCGAAGCACAGAATCCGGTGTCCAAAGTGTCATAGCTCACGTAATGCACTAAACCGGAAGCTCTTTGGACCTTGGACTCCGGGCAGGCTCCATTATAAAAAGGGGGCTTCTAGCATTTGATCAAGAAACGGCCCAGAGCCAGTCGATCTCGCAGAATTCGAAACATACGCGCCAGACGACAAAGTGTGCCTGTTTGGGAGAGAACTCCCCAGCAATTGACTCCGAAGCTGCGACGCATCCGGGAGAAATCACTCGAAGCTCTATCACTCGTCCGTAGGGATAAACTGACTCTGCAGGAAGCATCACATCGTGTAGGCCTTGATCCTCAGACTATTATCAATAGCACTAATGCGTTCCGCAAAGTCCACGGTCGTTTGAAGGCCAAAGCGTTTGACAAAATAACCAGAATCATGAAGATCTATGAAAAAGGAAAACTATCTCACGTAGAGGTTGCCAACTCCAATGTTGCGTCCGACATAGGCCTTTATTGGAATGCCATAGCAGAACTCACTGAGACTGGAAGATCTAGGGCACTGCGAAGCCTCCATCGGCGAAGGTTCAGGGATTCAACTGGATGTTATCACACGTTGGAGAAGGATCCCAAGATCATCCTTGAGCTTGAGGCGCGGAAACCCAAACGTGAGACTTTTGAGATCTATAAGAGATGAATATGATGCAGTGCCCCATCTGCTCAACTGAGTTCAAGAATTATGACACCTACCGAGTTCACCGCTGGCGTTTCCACAATCCAGCGCGCTAACGTAGAGGGTCATAATATTGGAAACTGATAGGATAGAACTAGCAATTGGAAAAATCGTTCAACTAGAAGAAAAGATACCTTTCCCCAGACATCTGTCGATATCACACCCGATACAGCTGATTAAGCAAGCTGAACAACAAGCAGTCACAACACACTGCATGGTATGCGGCCTAAATAGAATCCCCTTAGAGCAACATCACATTGCAGGCAGAATAAACTTCCCCGATACCATTACCGTATGCAGAAAATGCCATGACGAACTTACAAACATCTACCAACCGAAATGGTTACAGATACGAAATACGGAAAGAAAACCATTAGAATACTATTTTCTAGGATTAAGTGACATCCTCCATATCCTCTGGTGCAAAAATGCAAATCAATACTTCTATCAATTATCAAAAATTTTTGCTCTTAACGCGAGATATGTGCCATGAAGGAATATCCGGAGATAGCTCTCCGAGCATATATCCCATCAAGAAAACCAAAGAAACCTGCCCATATTGTCAAGGAAGAACGTTCAGTACTGGTCATTGATACTGAGACTACTGAAGATGAATATCAAAGTCTTCTGTTCGGCTCCTGCGGTATATGGGTATCCGGATATTTGCATAAATTTGTGTTATTTTACGATCCAAATCTGCCAAAGAAGAAACTCGATATAATTAGCGAATATGCTGAAACTCAGAAAATAGGAAACATAAGAATTAAAGTCATGCCAGTTAAGGAATTTGTCAATACAGTATTCTATCCATGGACTGTTAGGTATCAAGCCTTATGTTTAGGGTTTAGCCTAGGATTTGACCTGTCAAGATTAGCAACAAAACACGGATACGGCCGCAAAGGATGGAAGAATGGCTTTACATTCTGGCTGACTGAAGATTCAAAGTATCCACGGTTAAGGATACGTAGTTTAGATTCTGTCAGATCATTCTTTGGCCTAGCACCTACCAAATACTCAGGTAAGGTGAAGGGCAGATTTCTAGACCTGCGTACACTAGGATTCGCTCTAACTGACAAGAAACTTAGCCTGAAAGATGCATGTGAATTATTCAATACACAGCAGGGGAAAGTGGAAGTAAAGCAACATGGCCAAATTACAGCATCATATGTTGACTATAATGTCAACGATACCAAAATCACATATGAGCTTTACACTATGATGATGACAAGGCTCAAGGAGTTTAATCTAGATTTATCCCCTGAAATGGCTTTTTCTCCTGCATCGTTAGGTAAAGCGTACCTCAGAAAGATAGGTATCCAACCATTCGGCCAGAAGAATCCAAACTTTCAGCCAGAGATACTTGGATACTTAATGACTACCTATTATGGCGGCAGATCCGAGGTTAAGATCCGTGAGACTCCGGTCAGAGTTCGGTTGATGGATTTCAAAAGCATGTATCCAACCTTGTTTGTACTAATGGATCTGTGGAAGTTCCTGCTATCTCAAACAGTAGAATATTATGATTCCACAGAAGAGGTTAAGCAACTCCTATCTAGAACTGGCTTGAAATTTCTCACGGATAAGTCACTGTATCCACATCTCGTCTCTATTGTTCAAATTCAGCCTGATGGCGATATACTTCCGGTACGGGCACATTATGGTGAGGACAAAACTGTCTATAATATAGGGCTCAATTATGTAACCAGCGAGATCCCCTTATGGTACACACTTCCTGATGTTATAGCATCTAAACTCCTGACCGGCAAGATGCCGAAGATACTTCGGGCAATAAGCTTCAAACCAGCAGGTATCCAAGAGAACCTGCGACCCATAGAAATCCCGGGTGGATACAAGCTAAACCCTGAAGATAACCTAGTAAAATCACTCATTCAATACCGAAAGGAGATACAGGACCGGCGAGATAACCTATCAAAAGACACACCAGCATATAATCAGCTTGAGGTAATTCAAGAACAATTGAAGATACTTGCCAACGCCACATCCTACGGCATATTCATTGAAGTAAATACTGAAGACGAACCTACCGAGGCTCAAGCTTACGGGCTAGATACCTTCCAAACAGATGTTAGCAAAACAGAAGAGTTGGGAGAATTCTTCAACCCCATCCTGGCTACCATATTAACCGGTGGTGCTCGGTTAATGCTGGCCATGGCTGAATCATGGCTTAAGCAACACGGCGGATACTATACCTTCTGTGATACTGATAGTATGGCAGTATCTCCCTTTCACTGGAAACCTCTGCAAACATTCTTCCAATCCCTGAACCCCTATGAATCTGACGCACCACTATTGAAGCTGGAATATGATGATAGGGATGCGAGTGGAAGACTCTCTGATTTGTGGTTCTATGGAATATCCACTAAACGATACGTACTGTTTCAACTCGTCGATGGCCAACCTAGCATAGTAGAAGATGGATGGTCATCACATGGTTTAGGACATCTACTCCACGGAAACAATGAAGATGATGACAAACCCCGAAACAGCTGGGAAAAGGAACTATGGACCAGAATAATCAATACGGCAATGGGTAACATGTCTGAGAAAGAACTATGCGAGAAATATTCTGGTGAATATGCGGTTAGCAGGTTCACAGTCACTAAAGCCAGCTTGCATCGTCGTCTACAGGCGATCAATCGACGGAAGGAAATCTCTAAACAAATCAAACCATTCAATTTCATTCTAACTGGTTCCCCCCAGGAAATCAGCGATGCTGGAAAACCAATCCATCCGGTAACCAAATTCAACAAGAAGATTGACGAAGCCCCCTTCCAACCTTTTATAGACTACAACACAGGCAAACAGTATCCAGGCGGTAACCAGCTATACTGGAAACAACTTCCAACCATAATAAAAGAATATGTAAATCATCCAGAAAACAAATTCAGAAACGGCAAAGAAAAAGGCAAGATGAAGCGAAGACATCTATTCATCACCCAAGACCAAATAAACTACCTTGGGAAAGAAGCCAACGAGATCGAGGAAACTGAAATCCTCGGCGTCACTGAAGATACATATGTAAAGTATGAAATGAAAACAGTAGTGACAGCACCCTCGCGCGCGAAGTGCTTGAAATGACGGACTTATTGTCGCAGATTGCTAGTGCATGGGAACGATTGTTAGAACTCTCAGCTCTGATATTGGGCATAATCAATGGTTTGATACTGCTTAGAGAATATCTGCGTGACAGGCCTAAGTTGATGGTTGAACCAATCCACCCCGATACATATCAATGGTTCTTCAAATTGCCAAGCCGTGAGCTTCATGGTCACACCACGAGAAAGTTTGGATTCTTAACCTATCTATCCATTACTAATAGGGGCCTTCGAGATGTCTCTCTTAATTCTTGGCGTCTCCATATCAGAACCGCTGGAGGAAAGAGATATGAACTTAGGCCTATGAGCACCGTCGAACCTAGCATACGCTTGGGACAATCAGATTCTGTGAAGACATATGCAGTATTGGGTGTCAAGGGCGTTGTTACCGAAGGCGAGACTTGGGTAAGGGCCGGGGGCGGTATTGCCGGTTTTGCCTATTATCTTGCAGAATTCTTCGGTGGAGACCAATGGAACCCTGTAATCAAAGAAGGAACCGTAACAGAGACAATAGTCGTTTCTGACGTTTTCGGTAAGAAGACATCTGCCAAGATAGTCTTCAAAGAAATACCACTTAAGAAAGCTAAGGAAATGGTGAAAGATATCGACAAGATTGATGCGGAAACTCTCTTTAACGATACAATCAAGTGGGCCTCTATACGGTCAATGGAGTCTGAGTAGGCGAGCTTGCTAGCGCGCACGATACTTGAGAACTCCGACAAGGGTTTTAATCGGTCTATAATAGAATTGAAAGAAGGCTTGACAAGCATCCTCAACAACAACTAAACCAGTTTCAATCGCTCTATAGTAGAATCCGAGATAGCGCTCGCTAGCATTCTATAAATAAAGTTGTCAACTATAATGAGAGCACGCGATAAGAGTGATATCTTATTCGAGATATGCAGTAAGGTCACCTGCAGGCTGAAGAAGATGACCGAACAGAAGCAGTCTAGACGTAGATTCTTGAAGCATGTTGGTGCTGGAATCTTTGCAGCTGCTGCCGTCCTAGGCTACCTAACTAGGGACTATTGGGGTTCGCTCCTGAAAAGTACTTCAACATCTACTCCAACTACTCATCAAACTCAACAACCAACAACTACTGACAATCTAACCTCTACAGAAACGACGACTACTGCTACAAATGCCTCAGAAATAACTACCACTACTGAAGCAATTTCTGAAGATGAGATATTGATAAAGAAACTATTGGAAGAGGATTGGGTGAATGCATACAACAGTGAGAATATTGAAGGAATATTGAGCCTGTATACTGATAACGCGACATTGATGGTTAGGACCGGCCAATATCTATACAACGGAAAGAGAGGAGCTAAAGGCATAATCAATCATTACTCGTACCATACCACCCATCATTCCAGAGTTCATAACTATGAAATAGAAGATTTGAAAATCTCCGGCGATAAAGCCAATGTCTTAAGCACTTACGCATGGACATCTTCGGGGCTTGGTCTTTCCGGGTTATCACAGTACGAGCTTGTTAAGATAACAGAAGAGACAAAAGACAGAACAACATACAAACTATCAAAACCAATATGGAAAATAAGCTTTGAACAGACAAGCACATAGTCAATTAAGCGCACGCGTATTGGGAAGGAATGATGGATTTTAATCGCTCTATGGTAGAATTGAAAGTTCTGTGTGCCGATCTCTAGCACTCGTTTCGGCTGTGTTTCAATCGCTCTATGGTAGAATTGAAAGTACTTCACAGCGCATGGAATACACCGATAACGACACTGTTTCAATCGCTCTATGGTAGAATTGAAAGCTACTTGTTTGAGTCGTTGAAGGTCGATGGTCTGCTCGTTTCAATCGCCCTATGGTAGAAATTGAGTTCCCCCAAACCAGACATCCACGTGGCAGTTCCACGTACCCAAAACCACATCCACGTGGAACCCCAAAAACAGCCACTATGTAATATCCCCCTCACCAGCTAGGGCACACACACATTTACTGCTCGCTATCGTTCGCAGAACATACCAGCAATAGGTTGGTCTATAGCTGCAATCCCAAGGAAACAACGCATAATAGGCAAAGTATGCTTATACCTTTTTAATCAGGATCTTCGATTTCAACCTCAACGAAAAAAGCTGCGATGCCTGAGGTTGGTTGGATGCACTGAAGACGACTACTTTGGATAGATTTCGAAGGACAGCAGATGACATCGTAATTGATGACAGCGGCTGGGGAGATCTGCTTCTTGGTGTTGTTGTGGGTGGCTTGAAACTGTCATCTGGGCGGTATATGGCGAGGAGGATTCCAGTGACATTCTTCCAGCCTCCGTTATTCGAGAGAAAGGTGTACCTGGAGAAAGCTGTTGAGATTGTTCGCAAGATGATTGGGGTGATGAGGGCTGACAAATACACACGGTTCAAAGTCTGCTCGGGGTACGTTTTATCGGCAGTTCGAGCCTACTTGAATGAGAATGGCTACAACCTGGTAGAAGTAGAGGTGACTGGAGAGCCTCAAGAAATGGTCGAGAGAAGCTACGTCAAATGGTGTGTGGAGATGGGAGTTCCTGTCAAGGTGCTGGATCCAGAGAGTGGAAGAAAAAGGTTTATGGCGTTGCTTCAATGGGTTAGCGAGGACCCTAAGGTTCGAGAGCAGCTTGTGAAAACCGGTTGGAAGAGCTGGCAGAAGCGATGGCGGAAGATTGCCTACAACCAATCTCACAAACGCACAGCTCCAAGCAATATTCAGTTATGAAACGACTGAAAGCTCGGTTCTTCGTCTGTGAATCTCCTTAGGATGCACCCGAGTTTACCGGGTGACACCTCTGTTTTCAGCAGAATCTTCAATGTAACCTCTAGACAGCAGCCTGTGATTGAAGAGGTAAAACATAGTGTTGACAGTAGCTGTCAGCAGTCTATTATGGAGTTGCAGTTGCTAATGGGTTGCAGCTGACTTTGCTGTATGGTACGCGAGCGAAGCGAGCGGTAAATAAGTGTGTGTGTGCTCACCAGCTGTGGCACCACCACCATCAAAACGTACGGCTCGCTACGCTCGCAGACAGAATACACTTCCTGAAGCTTAACGGCTGGCGAGGGTTTCGGCTTAAATAACGTGAAAACTCACACATAACGAGGAAAGAATCTATGATTGATACGAGTCGCTATGAACGTGGCTGGAAAAAGCTGAGAGAGATTGATGGCAAAGCTGGTGAGCGTGTCATCGAAGATCTTCAGTCGATAGCACCTGATTTTGCGCGTTACCTAATAGAATTCCCATTCGGCGACATTTACTCTCGCCCAGGTCTGGATTTAAAGTCGAGAGAGATCGCTGCAGTTGCAGTTATGACGGCTCTTGGAAACGCCCAAACCCAACTCAAAGTACACATTCAATCAGCGCTGAATGTTGGTTGCACTCGTGAGGAGATCATTGAGGTGATCATGCAGACTGCTGTTTATGCAGGGTTTCCTTCGGCTCTGAACGCCATGAGCATGGCTAACGAGGTTTTTCAGGAACGTGCCCGTCAAAGACAGCCCTGACACTCCCTCGTGGAAAGCACGCATTCCAACTAATTTCGTCTACCGTTAGCTTGTGTGTGTGCCTTAGCTGGTGAGCACCACCACCAAATCATTCTCATCATGTTGGGGAAGGAATTCCCCAAATCCCTTCTTTATCCTACGAATGGCTCGCTACGCTCGCCTAGTGTAGAAAGAAAAAATACGGAAAAAATGATGAGGGTGGCATCACTTCTTGTAGAGTTTTCCAAGCACAGAGCCAAACACGGCCTGTGTGAAAATTCCAATCCAGATCAATCCGACAGGTATGTTGATATTCCCGTTGGTGAAGGCAATGTATAAGCCACCCATGACGTCTTTGATCAACCAGAGCAGCAGGCCAAAGTATAGACCTTTCATGGTACCCACACCTGGAATCGAGTCATAGAATTTTGAGTATATTGCGCCCCATATAGCGCCAAAGATGATAGTTAGCACTATCATGGCTGCAACAAGATTTGCCATTGGAACTGAACCTGCTTGAAAAAGCCCTATCGCGATACCTATTGCTCCAAAAATAATCCCTACTATGCCAGCTATTATTCCTGCGACAGCACCTGCGTACAAACCATTTTTCATAGAATATTCACCTCCCATTTGACTTGTATGATGAAAGATTGATGGCAAGTCATTAGCACTCAATACAATTATCAGTTTGCACGAAAAAATTGAACTGTATGGCATAGTTGATGAGCACCAGCTGTAGAGCATATGAATTTGAATCGTTAGGTCATGATTTTTGTGTGTGTGTGCTCACCAGCTAGGGCGACGACGACGCGCTCACCAAGGGATACGACGACGAGACAAAAATCAGATAGATTTGTTTCTGTCTCTACCAAGTGCATGCATAAGCCTAAAGCAGGTTGCCAATCAATTCGAGAAGAAATCCTCTCATTCTTTCGGCATAATTCATTGCGTCTGTGTGTAGGGTATCATGCAGAGGAGTCTGATAGTAGTTTGACCTGTGTTTCTGGCCTGATGGGCCTCATTAGGTGGAACAAATATGAAGTCTCCTTTCGTGATTCTCTTCTCTTCCTGTCCATTCGCCATCACGCCTTCCCCTTCCAGTATGAAGATCTCATGTTCCCAAGGGTGGCTATGTAGCGGACTGGATCCGCCTGGGTTAACCTCGATGTATCTCATGGCGAAGTTCTCTGCACCCATCTCTTTTGTGATCAGCCATCTGATTGTCATGTTTTTG
>Ga0315282_10013461_pt1 | contig 12338 bp, 10 predicted proteins | sample YL17G07_20_MG_FD_203693 | JGI IMG/M metagenome (GOLD analysis project Ga0315282, IMG submission 203693) | Sediment microbial communities from Yellowstone Lake, YNP, Wyoming, USA - YL17G07_20 | ecosystem: Environmental > Aquatic > Freshwater > Lake > Sediment | place: USA: Wyoming | collected... | reverse complement strand
GGCCTCCTCCCCGTGGCCGGGAACTCTACCTCAAGCTGTAAAGCATGTCCTGGCAACTACTGTAAAGGATGTCATGGCACCGTACACTAAAGCCGTGCCCACGTCAGGTCAACACGGACTATCCAAGAACCGGCTTCGAGAGGCAGATCCCACTTTTGTATTTCGTTGAAAATAAGGGGCGTAGCTTATCTCGAGGTGGCGTCTTCAGGCGCTGTTTCCGGAGTGTTGCTTTTTGCCACGCTCGATGTTAGGCTGCCTGTTATTGGAGAGAGTTTATGCGGTTTGGCCGCTTCAGCCTGCAAAGCAAGATTCTGATCATCATTGCCACGACGCTGGTTGTAGTTGTGGGGGTCTCCACCTACCTTGCCTTGTGGCTGACCCGGGATCCGGTGGAGGCGGAAATCTACCGTAAGGCCTTAGCCCAGGCCCGGCTTACGGCGCACAATCTGGCGGACAGCGGCTCGCTCAAGAACTCGGCAGCCCTTTCGAAGGCCTTGGGCGGGGCCCAACACGACCTGCCCGGCGTGATCCAGGCTGACGTCTACCTACATAGCCCCGCGCACACCCTGGCGGCCACGACAGACCCTGAGGGTGAGCATCTCGAACTGGACCATCTACCCAAGCTGGAGAGTTACAACGCGTTCTACAAACCGGGCCAGGACCAGGTAAGCATTGAGACCCCCGACGGCAAGTGCTGGATCATTAGCACGACCATCCGCACCCAAGGTGAGCCAGTAGGGTGTCTGGACCTGAAGGTTTCGAAGTCCAGCTTGAACGTGGTGACGTGGAACCTGGTGCTGCGCAATCTGCTGCTGATGTTCGCCAGTCTGGCGGCAGTCATGCTGGTGGTCCACCTGTTTTTCCTGCGCAGCGTGCGGACACCTGTCAAGGACATGATCAAGGTAATGGAAGCGGCGGAAGGCGGCCAACTGACGGTCCGCGCGCGGCTGAGAAGCCGGGACGAGATTGGCCTGCTGACGGCCCATTTGAACCGGATGTTGCGACGCCTGGAGAACTTCAACACCCAACTCGAGGCCAAGGTGCAGGAAGCCACGGCCGAACTGGCCCGGCGCAACGAAGAGTTGCGGCGCATCAACGAGGAGCTGTTCGAAACCCAGAAGAACCTGGCCCGCTCGGAGCGCTTGGCGGTGGCGGGACAACTGGCAGCCTCGCTCGCCCATGAGATCGGCTCGCCACTCAATTCGATTTCCGGCCATGTGCAACTGCTGAGGCGCCGGAAGACCTGGGACGAAACCGCCGAACGGCGTCTGCAGATTATTGAGAAGCAAATCGACAGTATTGTGCGGTCGGTGAAGCAACTGCTCTCCCTGACGCGCAAGTTCGATTTGCAGCTTGCCCCGCTCGATCTCCGCCACGTGCTGGACGAGTCGGTGCTGCTTACTTCGCCGGCCCTGCAGTTTCGCAACATCAAAGTCAGCGCCGATTATGCGCCCCAGTGTCCCACGATTTACGGGGATGCCGGGTACTTGCGCCAAGTCTTCCTGAACCTGATCAACAACAGCATGGATGCCATGCCGCGCGGCGGGGCGCTGCGTCTGCGACTCCGCTTCCCTACGCCTGGTAACGGCGACCGGGTGGCCGTGGAGGTGGAGGACACGGGCGCCGGGATGAACGCGGAAACGCTGGCCCATATCTTCGAGCCGATGTTTACGACGAAGCACATCGGCACCGGCACCGGCCTGGGTCTGGCGGTCGCCGAGCAGATTGTGCGCCAGCATGCCGGCAGCATCACGGTCGAGAGTGAACCGGGCCGCGGGACCTGCTTCACGATCCTGCTGCCGGTGGATTGCCGGGAACGGGCGGAGGGCACGCCGGTTGCCGCGGGCGCCGGGAACAACACCGCCGCGTGAGCCATCGGGGCACAAGGCCTTGTACCCTTACGCATCTGCGGGATGGGCAGTTGTGGGGACGGCCCCGTCTGGCCGCCCATGGGCCGCAAAGCACGTAGAGTCCCGGGGATCATGATCGCCCCAAGGCCGACGTTACCTATGGAGACGCTAAATAACGCCAGCATTCTCGTGGTCGATGACGATGCGGAGACGCGCGACCTGCTGCGGGAAGTGCTGGGTGACGAGGGCTATCACGTCGTGACCTCGGGCAGCGGGGAAGAGGCGCTCGAGATCGGGGGCCAGGAGTATTTCGATATCATCATCAGCGACATGCGGCTGGGGACGCGTCTCAACGGCTTGGACGTGCTCCGGGCTTACAAGTCGATCCAGCCTGAATCGGAAGTGATCCTGATTACGGCTTTCGGCTCGATGGAAACCGCCATCGAGGCGGTCAAGGCCGGAGCTTTCGACTACATCTCCAAGCCTTTCAAGATTGATGAGGTGCTGCTCCAGGTCCGGCGGGCGCTCGAGAATCGTGAACTGGTTCGCGAGAACCGCAATCTGCGGCAACAATTGGGCACGCAAGTCCAACTGTCGAGCCTGGTGGGCCGCAGCCCGGCCATGCTGGAAATCTACAAGAAGATCGCTATGGTTTCCGATTCCCGCGCGACCGTACTGATCCACGGGGAGAGCGGGACGGGGAAGGAACTGGTGGCCCGGGCGGTCCATTACAACGGGCCGCGCGCCGGGCGGCGCTTTTTTGCCGTGAATTGTGGCGCCTTGACCGAGACCCTGCTCGAGACGGAACTGTTCGGGCACGTGCGGGGCTCCTTCACCGGCGCCATCGAGAATAAGCGCGGCATCTTCGAGGAAGCCAGCGGCGGCACGGTGTTTCTGGATGAAGTAAGTGAAATGAGTCCGGCCCTCCAGGTCAAACTCCTCCGCACGGTTGAAGATCAAGAGGTCCGGCGGGTCGGCAGCAATCAGGTGATCAGCATCGACGTCCGGATCATCGCGGCCAGCAACCGCAACTTGGCCGAACGCGTGGCGGAAGGGAAGTTTCGGGAAGACCTTTACTACCGGTTGCGCGTCATCGAGATTGAGATTCCCCCGCTGCGGGAACGCACGGAAGATATCCCCCTGCTGGTCGAGCATTTCCTGAAGAAGTTTGAGCAGGAAAGGGGCCAAGCGTTTTCGGTGTCGCCGCAAGCGCTCTCACTCCTTCTACGCTTTAACTGGCCGGGGAATGTGCGGGAGCTTGAGAATGCCCTCGAGTCGGCCGCCGCACTGAACCGCTCGGGCGTGATTAAGCCTGAAGACCTGCCCCCCAAAGTGCGTGCGGAATCCCGTTCCGGCGGACGACCTGAGGACCTTTACAATGACTTGCCCACCCTGGATGAGCTTGAAAAGAGGTATCTGGCTCACGTACTTCAGGTCACGGGCGATAACAAGGCCCGGGCCGCAGGGATCATGAAGATTGACCGGAAGACGCTATACCGAATGCTGGCAAGATTTGGGCTGCCGATTTGAAGTATAGTGTCTCTTGGGGGGGGTGGATCAATCGGCTTGAATCAATGTCTTAATTACGTGTATGGAATGGGGGCGGTCCCAGCAGGTAATAGCCGATGGGGTTTTGCCAGAAGCCATGCTCAAACAATCCGACGTTCGGAAAGATAGAATGAGCCGTGCTGGAGTTCTGACTACAGACCCTGGCTTGCTTAACGGCGGTCGGAATGGAAACAAGCTGCGTCTGGAAGACCGTGCCGCTCACGATTGGTACCGTTTTATCCTCTCTTTTCCTCCCCATCTGGTCCGCGAATACATTCAGCGTTTCGAGGTCGCCGCGCAGAAGTGTGTCTTGGACCCGTTCTGCGGTACTGGAACAACTTTGGTCGAATGCAAGAAGCAGGGTGTTCCAAGCATTGGGGTGGAGGCGCACCCAATGGCTTGCTTTGCAAGCCAAGTAAAAGTTAACTGGAACGCCGATCCTGATGGGCTCCTTAGACATGCCGAAAGAGTCGCGGTGTTGACTCTTGAGAGACTGAGGGCGGACGGCATTGATGATGAGGCTCTCCCACTATTTCACCTTCCCCGGAAAAGGGTAAGAGAGCTGCTTAGCCTTCCTCCAGAGAGTTTCGACCTGTTGCTGAAGGGTTCGATTAGTCCGCTGCCGTTACATAAGACGCTAGTGCTACTTCAGAGATTGAGCCAGCACGGGGACGAACGCTTTGGTCAGTATGAGCGGCTCGCTCTGGCAAGGGCTCTTGTGTTCCAAATCAGCAATCTGGAATTTGGTCCGGAAGTTGGTGTGGGCCGTCCCAAACCTGATTCTCCTGTAGTCGCACCGTGGTTCAATGCCGTTCGTGCAATAGCGGACGATTTGAGGCACCTGCGACGTTTGAATGAAACGAGTGCCGTTGTGCGCCAGGCTGACGCCCGACGTCTTGCGAGCGTGCTAGAGCCGAACTCAGTTGATGCCGTGATAACGTCGCCCCCGTATCCGAACGAAAAAGACTACACGCGGACAACCCGCCTTGAGTCCGTTCTGCTGGGGTTCATTACCAACAAGAAGGAATTACGGTTGGTGAAGCAAGGTCTGGTACGGTCGAATACCCGAGGCGTCTTTAAGACAGACCTGGACGACCAAGAAATCGTCCACCACAAAGAGATACAGCGTATCGCAAGGGCAATCGAGGCGAGGAGAATCGAACTTGGCAAGACATCGGGCTTCGAGCGTCTTTATGCGAGAGTAACAAAACTCTATTTTGGCGGCATGCAACAGCACCTTTCCGAACTTCGCACGATATTACGGTCGGGCGCGCAGCTTGCTTATGTCGTTGGCGACCAGGCATCGTATTTGCGGGTGATGATCCGTACGGGAACGTTGCTGGCTGACATAGCCGGCTCTCTTGGATACGAAGTCATGGGCATCGACCTTTTCCGAACTCGGCTGGCCACAGCAACCAAAGAGCAACTCCGTGAGGAAGTTGTCCTTTTGCGGTGGCCCGGTGGCAAGAAGATTCCGAGGAGGTAAAGATGAATGAGCAGCAGAATAGGTACACGTCGATCATAGAACGGATCTTCCACAGTAAGTACCGAGCGGGAATCAAGCAAGTCACCTTCCAGCGCGAAGATATTGTGCAGGCCGCCGAGGAACTCAAGATTAAGTTGCCAAAGAATCTGGGTGACGTGGTTTACAGTTTTCGTTATCGCGTCGAACTGCCTGAGAGCATCAGATCGAAGGCTGGAAAAGGACAAATGTGGGTCATTCGCCCAGCGGGACGAGCCAAGTATCGCTTTGACCTAGTTCCTGATAAACCGTTGATTCCCAATTCGAGCCTCGCAGTGACGAAAGTGCCAGACTCTACTCCGGGAATAATTGCCAAATATGCCTTGTCAGATGAGCAGGCACTGTTAGCGAAGGTGCGGTACAACCGTCTTGTTGATATCTTCACGGGGGTCACCTGCTATTCTCTGCAAAACCACTTACGAACCACTGTGCCCAACATGGGACAGGTGGAGACCGATGAGCTGTACGTCGGGGTCGATAAGAAAGGCATCCACTATGTCTTTCCTGTTCAAGCCAAGGGTGGGAAGGACAAACTAAGCATCGTTCAGATCGAACAGGACGTGGCGGTCTGCAGAACGAAGTTCAAGTCTCTGATATGCCGTGCTCTGGCCGCGCAATTCATGCAAGAGGATGTGATTGCCATGTTCGAGTTCGAAGAGGGTGACGACGGCCTCAGTATTACCTCAGAGAAGCACTACAAGCTGGTCCCACCGGAGGAAGTGACGGAAACCGACTTGGCGACCTACCAAACCCGTCTGTCGGAGTGATGATAGAGCGTTTCCGCATAATGCGACGGGAGCGACTTTTTGTCGTTCCAGTGCTATGCTTGGATTGGGATGGCTCAGGGCAGGGCGGGTGAAGGTGCGTGCATGCCTAACGGCTAAAGGGCTGCTTCAATCACACCCTCTGATTCCGTAGTAAGCCTCCTGAGGTTATGAAGTACTCGTACATTGCTAAATCGGCGCTGAAGCATCTGGCTTCGGGTTTCAAGCTGCCCTACATGGTCATGTTTGAGACCACGCTGATGTGCAATATGTTCTGTGAGTATTGCATCTTCGGCGAGGAAGGGAAATTCAACGACCTCCAGACCCGCGCCACGCGGGAACGGATTTTTCGCCGCATCGATGAGTCTGTGGAAATGGGCATATTTGCGCTCAGCTTCTCCGGCGGGGAGCCGCTGCTGAATCCAAGCACGGTTGACTACATCGCCTGTGCCGCCGACAAGGGCATGTGGACCTCCATGCCGACCAACGGGTTGCTCATAAAGAAATACGCTGAGGGTGTGGCGCGGCTGGACATGTTGGAAGTCTCCATCGATTCACTCAACCGGGAACGCTTTGCGAAGCGCCGGGGGCTGAATGGGTTGCTGACCATCCTGGAGAATCTCGACTATGTGCTGAAGCGGCGGAAGCCGTTCACCACGCAGATCAATGCCACCGTCAACCTGGAGAATCTTGATGACTTGCCGGAGCTGGCGGAATTCTGCCGGGCGCGCGATCTGGTCCTGCATCCGGAAGCCGTGCACAACGTGATGCGGCAGGGTGAGCTGCTGCCGGACCTGGAATTGCACGGGGCGGAGATTGACCAGGTGGAGCGCGCCTTGCGCAATCTTCGCGCCACGTACCCCAAGAACGTCCGCTTCTATACGCACTACTACCCCTTTTATCGCAATGGCGGTTTCGGACCCAAGTTTCCGTGCCGGCATCCCTCGAAGCTGATCTCGATGAAGCCCGATGGCTCCGTGCATCTGCCCTGCGCTTTTGTGACCCTGCACCAATCGCAGGCCCCCCTCAAAGAGATCTTTGCCTCCGAGACTGCGAAGAAAATCATCGCGCAAGAAACCACCTTGTGGGACTTCTGCAAGGGTTGTAAGATCGGCTGTCCTTACGAGGTGAGTGCGTTTACGAACAGCCCCCTGCTGGCGCTGGAATCCGCGCTGAACTTCCTGCGGATTATCTAGGCCGCTGTAGCGCCCACCCCACAGCGCAGGGCGGGCGAAGGTGCCGACCTGAAGGTCGGCGCTACGTCGGGCGGATTATCACGGCAGGTGTTATAGGGGCGGCCTTGTGTGGCCGCCCGCGGGTAGACACGCACGTTTGCCCCGACGACGTTCACGATGTCATGCTGAGCGAAGCGAAGCATCGCAGATCCTTCGCTGCGCTCAGGACGACAAGGGGCGGCAACTGGCCTTGGGTTGCGACGCAAGATCAAACAGGGGACGCTCTTTTGCGCATGATGTGGCCGATTCTGATTGGACTGGTTACCGTTTTCATCATTCTCGGTTTCGCGTTCTGGTATGCCTGCACGGTCCCCACGTCGCAGGTTCTCGGGCCAGCGCTCGTGGCGCGACCGGACCTCGGGCCTCGCGTGGTGCTCACTTTTGATGATGGGCCGCACGAAGCGTCCACCGAGAAGATATTGGATATTCTTCGCGACAAGCAAGTGCCCGCGACCTTCTTTGTCTGCGGCAAGAATGCCGAGCGTCTGCCCAATACCGTGCGCCGCGCTCTGGCCCAAGGTCACACAATAGGGAACCACACTTACTCGCATATCTTCCTTTACTTCCGCCGCCGCTCCACCATCGCCGCAGAGATTGACCGAACGCAGGATGTGCTCGAGCGCTTGACCGGACAGCGCCCGAAGATCTTCCGGCCGCCTTACGGGGGGCGGTGGTTCGGCCTGTTTCCTGTGCTGGCGGAGCGGGGAATGCGGATGGTCATGTGGTCTGATGCCGGCTACGACTGGAAGAACGACGCTGACGGCATCGTCCGCGACACCCTGAAGGCGTTGCGGCCCGGTTCCATCATCTTGCTGCACGACGGCCTTGAACGGCGTCCTCCCAGCGAGATCAACCAGGTCAATACCGTCCGAGCCCTGCCGCAAATCATTGACGGGGTACGCAAGGCTGGGTACACGTTTGTGCCCATACAGGAGCTCCTTTCGATCCAGTAGGTGAGTGTCCCATTTTGCCACGGTCGCGTGCACACAGGTTCCCATCACTCCGTAGAGAGGTTGAAGGTTCAAATCCTGAGGGCTTCACTGTCGAATTCTGGTGCGAGTTCGCCATGGCCATCTCCAATTGAGGAGCGACCAGCAAATCCCAGAGAAGAGTTTGCTGAGTGTGGCAAATCGCCACACTGGGGCTTTGAAACAAATCGATTTAAGGCGTATAGACGCCACGGCCTGGTCCACAACCCATTGTTTTTGTTTGGCTTTATGGCCAGAGGTCGGCTTTGGAACGGTACTTGCACTGGGCATCTGCGGTGTGAGGGCGTCATTGTGTCTACGTGCAAAGTCCTGATTGTGGATGACGACAAGGAAAGTCGTGACCTGCTCAGCGAGGTCCTTGAGGCCAACGGGTATGCGGTGGGCGCCGTGGGTGATGGTGTGGCCGCCAGGCAGACTCTGGCGCAGGACGGGGACATCCAGATAATCATCGCGGACATCCGCATGCCCAAGGAAACCGGCCTGCAATTGCTTCGGCATCTCCGGCAGCAGAAATCCCAGCATGGCATTATTTTGATGTCCTCCTTCATCAGCGGCGCGGAAGAGAAGCTTGCCCGGGAACTGGGAGCACAGGTCTTGCTCGAGAAGCCCTTTCGCATCGCTGAGTTGCTGCAAGTGGTGGGAGAGCTGGCCGCCAAGAAGACGATCGAGGTCCCTTCCTGACGGCCACTCGAAGTTCTTCGACAGCCGATTTCGACTCCAAGGAGTGGCGATGGACGTTGCGAATAAAGTGATCGAGATCATCACCCGGGAGCAGCACTTTGAACCCGGCAAAGTTACGATCGATTCCACCTTCGCCGAACTGGGGATTGACTCGCTCGATGGCGTCAACATCATGTTCGCGTTGGAGGAGGAGTTCAAGATCGACATTCCCGATGCGGTAGCGCAGAACATGCGGAGCGTGCGGCAGGTCGTGGGCGGCCTCACGCGCGTGATCGAAGGCAAGGATATCTCCGATTTGGTGGCGATGGCCAAAGGCCAGACGCCGGCTGCGGGTAACTGATTTCGTTCCACGAGGTTTACGTTGTGCCGAGTTGTCATAACCGGAATGGGCGCCATCGCTTCGACGGGCAAAAACGTCCCGAGCTTCATGGACAACCTGGTCGGGGCCCGTTCGGGGATTCGCCGCATCACGCTCTGGGACCCTTCGGCCCTCACCGTCCAGATCGCGGCTGAAGTTCCTGACTATGTGCCCACCGACTACTTCCCCTTGAAAAGGCTGGATTTGACGGATCGCTTTGCCCAGTTCGCCCTGATTGCCGCGCGCGAAGCCATGGAATCCAGCCAGATCAAGATCGCGGAGGAAGAACTTCCGCGTTTCGGGGTCGTGACGGGCTCGGGCATGGGCGGGACGCAAACCCTCGATCGGGAGTTCTTCAACCTCTACGCTAAGAACGCCACCCGCCTTCACCCGTTCACAATTCCGAGGATGATGCACAACGCCGCCACCTCGCAGCTTTGTATGGAATTCGGTGCCCTGGGGCCTTCCCTGGCCATTGCCACGGCTTGCTCATCTTCGGGGCATGCCATTGGCGAGGCGTTTCACCTTATCAAGTTCGGCCTCGCAGACATCATGCTGGCGGGTGGTACGGATGCTCCGATCACGTACGGTATGCTCCGGGCTTGGGAATCGGTGCGTGTCCTGGCCTCTGGCGATGGCAACCCGAGCCGGGCCTGCCGGCCGTTCTCAGCCGACCGCGACGGTATGGTTATCGGCGAGGGGGCGGGGATCTTCGTTCTCGAGGAACTGGAGCACGCGCGGCGGCGCGGCGCCAAGATCTACGCCGAGATTGCGGGGTACGGGGCCAGTTCAGACGCCAATCACATCACGCAGCCCTCGGTGGAAGGACCGGCGCGGGCCGTGCGACTGGCGCTCGATGAGGCCAAGGTGAATCCCGAGGAGGTGGATTACATCAATGCCCACGGCACGGGCACGCGGCTGAACGATGTGACCGAGACGCAGGTGGTCAAGGGAGTCTTTGGGGAGCATGCGCGCCGGCTGGCGATCAGCTCGACGAAATCGATGCATGGTCACACCATGGGGGCGACCGGCGCCATCGAACTGGTGGCGACGGTGATGGCCATCGAGCGCGGGGTCATTCCCCCCACCGCCAACTACACCCAGCCAGACCCGGAGTGCGATCTTGACTATGTGCCGAACCAAGCCCGGGAGAAGAAGGTCCGGGTGGCAGTTTCCAACTCCTTTGCCTTCGGCGGATTGAACGCAGTGCTGCTGGTGCGGCGGCTCGAGTGAGTCCAGGCTTCTCGTGTCCCCTTCCCGAACTGCCTTAAACGTCATGAGCTTACCGAAACGGATTCTGATTCTGACGCTGAGCGTGGGCTGGGGACACGTGTCGGCGGCGGAGGTGATCCGGCGCGCCCTGCTCGATGGGACCGACAACGTTGTGGTCCAGGTGGTGGACGCGCTCGAACTGGCCCGGCGCTGGTTTTCCTGGGTTTACGTTGATTCCTACTGGTGGATGCTTCGCCGTGCGCCTTGGATGTGGCGGCGGCTCTTCGAGCGGCGCCAGCGGAAGCGGCATCGCGCCACGGCCCCGGCCTGGGTCTTCCGGCGGGGATGTGTGGAGGTCCTGCAACGCATTAAGTTCTTCGCACCGCACGAGGTAATTGTCACGGAGATCGGCGCGGCGGAGGTCGCCGCGCTGGCCAAACGGGAAGGCTGGTTTAGTGCGCCCATTCTGGCGGTGCAAACCGACTTTCAGACGGAACCTCCCTGGGTTCAGCGCGAAATCGATATGTACTGTGTGGGTAGTGAGGAAGCCCGGAGGCAGCTTATCGGTTGGGGGGTCTCGGCCAACCGCATCCTGGTCTGCGGCGTGCCCATCGACCCCAGTTTTGCTTTGCCTTTCGAGGTGGCGGAGCTCGCCCAGGCGCTGGGCTTGGACCCGCAGCGACCCATCGTGCTGGTGATGGGTGGCGGAATGGGGCCTGCCCCGCTCGACGCGATTGTCGAGAGCCTGCAACTCTGCGGAAAGCCCTTGCAGGTGATCGCGGTGGCTGGCCATGACCAGCGGATGCAGGAGCGGCTCGAGCGGCTGCGCGGGAAAGTGGCCCTCGAGCTGCGCACCTTCGGGTGGACCGACACCGTCCCGGAACTGATGGCGGTGGCGGACTTGCTCATAACCAAACCGGGCGGCGTGACGAGTGCCGAGGCCCTGGCCGCCGGCTTGCCCATGCTCCTGACGCATCCGATTCCCGGGCCGGAAGAACGGCACCTGCGGTATCTCGTCGAGGCGGGCGTGGCGCTCCGTGCCGGGCGGCTTGAGGACATTCCCAGCCTCACGGCGCAACTCTTGGGCCAGGAGGAGCGGCTTGAGGCGATGGCCTCCCGCGCGCGGGAATTGGCGCGACCCGGCGCCGCCCACGCGGTGGCGCAGGTTTCCCGGGCGCTGCTGGATCGGGGCGCCTCGATCGACCTGTTAGCGCCGCTGGCCACCAACTATGGCGAGTCGGCATACCTGATGTGAGGAGGGTTTTCCGGCCGGGCAGCGTGCCCGGCAGGGATGGGCCAGCTGATGCTCGAAACCGTGCGCAAACTCGTCGAGCGGACACTCATCGGTGATTCGGTTCCAGCGCTCGTGCGTTGGGGGAAGCACGTGCCCCGCGCGGTGATCCAGCGAATCCAGACGGACGGTTTCCGCCAGGTGGTCCGCTACGCCGCGGCACATCAGAAGTTCTTCGCGCGCAAGCTGGCGGCGCACCACATCGATATTGACCGCGTGCGAGGCCCGGAAGACTTGGGCGAAATCTTCACGACCGCTGACGACGTGCTTCACTATCCTGCCGAAGATTTTCTCTGCCGCGCACCTCAGGCCGTTTTTGAGACCACGGGCACCACTGGTTCGCCCAAGCGGGTTTATTTCGGTTACGACGAGCTCGAGTTTGCTGCCCGTTACACGGCCGCGGCGATGTATCAAAACGGCGTCCGCTCCGACGACCGGGTCGTTTGCGCCTTCGACGGCGGCTATTGGATCAGCAGTTGGGTGAGCTTCCTGGCCTGCAAGCAGATCGGCGCATTATGTTCGGCCATCGGGAAGCCGCACCCGCGCGAACTCTACACGCGGATGGGTATCTATCATTACAACGTGATTGTGGCTGATCCCACTTGGCTGGTCAGCCTCAGCGCCATGGCCGAGCAAGAGGGAACCTTCCCGGTCAAGCTCATTCTCGCCGCCGGCGACCGCATGACGGAGAAGTATCGAAGTTATGTGCAGGACGTGTGGCAGGCCCCGGTGGTTCTCGGCTACGGTTCGACCGAACAGGGCGGCGGCGTAGGCATGGAGTGCCTCGAGCGCCACGGCATTCATCTGGACGAGTACAATTTCTATATTGAGCTGCTCAATCCCGACGCGGACGGCTACGGCGAACTGGTGGTCACCACACTCTCGCGC
>Ga0315282_10013460_pt1 | contig 12338 bp, 8 predicted proteins | sample YL17G07_20_MG_FD_203693 | JGI IMG/M metagenome (GOLD analysis project Ga0315282, IMG submission 203693) | Sediment microbial communities from Yellowstone Lake, YNP, Wyoming, USA - YL17G07_20 | ecosystem: Environmental > Aquatic > Freshwater > Lake > Sediment | place: USA: Wyoming | collected... | reverse complement strand
AGGCGCCGGGGTCGCCTTCGTCCGCGTTGCAGATGATATATTTGGGGTCGCCCTTGGCGTCCCGCGCGAACCGCCATTTGCGGCCGGTGGGGAACCCGGCGCCCCCGCGTCCGCGCAGGCCGGAGAGGTCAATCTCGGCAATGATCTGGTCCGGGGAGCGGTTGCTGAGCACCTGCCAGAGAGAGAAATAGCCTCCGGAGGCAATGTACTCGGCGAGGCTGTCCGGGAAAATGCGGCCGCAGCGGTTGAGCACGATCTTTTTCTGTTTTTGATAGAAGGGGATATCCTCAATCCGAGGGATCCCGGAGATCGTCTTGCCGGCCCCTGCTTCCGGGAAGCCGTCCAGGGTGCAAAGCGCCTCTTTCTTATTGACTTTGCCGCTCAAGATGTCCGCGGCCAGCTCGCGCGCCTTCTCCGCGGTCATTTCCTTGTAGAGCACGCGGGGTTCGCCCGGGCGGTAGACCTCCACGATCGGCTCCATCTGACAGAAGCCGACACAACTGGTTTTGGCCAGGATCGCCTGCGAGGATCCTTTGGAAAGTTCTTCGCTTAAGACATCGAAGACCGCCTGGGCGCCGGTCGCCAGCCCGCACGTGGCCATGCCCACGGTGACCTTGATGGTCTTCGGCGCCAGGGACCGAAGACCTTCTTCTTTCCAGCGTTCCAAGTCTTTGGTGCTGGTGATAGGGCTTGGTGCGCTCATAACCCAACTCCTTTCCGCTGCTTAAAGTTCGCCGGGAACTGCCGGCTACTGGAATTTCCGCAAGACCTTGTCCACCTTGTCCTGCCGGATCCGACCAAAGGTTTCCTGGTCCACCTGCACCACCGGCCCAATGCTGCAACAGCCCAGGCAACGCACGGTTTCCAGGGTGAATTCCCGGTCGGCCGTGGTGCCGCCGGCGGCGACGCCCAGCTTGCGGCCCAGTTGATCCAGGACCGCTTGCCCGCCCCGCACGTGGCAGGCCGTGCCCAGACAGACCCGCACCCGGTGCCGGCCGGTCGGCGTCAGCGAGAAGGACCGGTAAAAGGTGGCTAACCCGTAGAGCCGGGAAAGGGGCACCTTCAGCTTTTCCGAGAGCAGGGTCAACATCTCCCGGTCCAGATAGCCCTCCTGGCGCTGGATGTCCTGCAGGATGGCAATCACCGCGGAGTCGTCCCCCCCGTGTTTCTTGACCAACTGATCAATTTCCATCACCTTCATGCCTCACTCCTCCTCTGGATAGTTCCCGCGCCTTATTCCCGGCCGCAGCGCAGGCAGCGCCGCGCCTCGTTCATGGCCAGCCTTTCGGAATAAGTCAGATTCTCCTCTTCAAAATCATGGGCGCGCTCGCTGGCCGGCCGTTCCATTTCCTGGGGCCGCTTGAAATTGGGAATGGCCTCGCCCAGTTCCACGAACTGGACCAGGCGCCGCGGCTTGACCAGGCGATGAGGCTCGACCTGCTCCAGACCGCGCAGGGAACGATGGATGGTGACCGCGGCTTTCTGGCCCGCGGCAATGGCCTCGATCACCGTGGCCCCGCCGGAGGTGACGTCGCCCGCGGCAAAGACGCCGGGTTGGCTCGTCGCCAAAGTCACCGGGTTCACTTCCAGCAAGCCCCCGAGGGTCCGCTTCAGCTCCGGGCCTTTGGCCAGGACCGAAAGGTCAGGCTCCTGTCCTTCCGCCAAGATGACGATCTGGGCCGGGAGCACCACCTCTTCGCCGCCCTTGACCACAGCGCGAACCCGGCCGGTCTTGTCCGGGACCTGCGAAGCCAGCTTCAGGCATTTCACTCCGGTCACCCGATCCTTGCTCCGGATCACCTCGGTGGCCATGAGCAGCGGATAAATCGCGACCCCTTCCTCTTCCGCGGCTTGCACCTCGGCTTTTTCCACGGCGAACTGGTCCCGGGCCCGGGGGTAAATCAGGCCCACGCTCGAAGCGCCGAGCCGGAGCGCGGTCCGAGCGGAGTCGAGCGCGGCATAGGTCGAGCCCATCACCAGCACGTCGCCGCTCAGCCGGGGGCGATTCCCGAGCTTCACTTGCTTGAGGAAGTCAATCGCTTGCAGGACCGAGCCGTTGCTCTCCGAGCCTGGAATGCGAGGCTGGATCCCATGATGGGACCCGATGGCAAGCAGGACGGCCTGATAGCCCTGTTGGCGCAGGCCGGCGAGGGTAAGGTCTTTGCCCACGGCCACGCCGGTGCGAATCTCCACCCCGCTGTCCACAATCGCCTGGATCTCGTAGTCCAGCACCGCGGGGGGCAGGCGGAAATCCGGGATGGCCAGGCGCAGCATGCCCCCGGGCCGGGAGGCCGCTTCAAACACGGTCACCGCATAGCCCTCCCGCCGGAGATCGCGGGCCGCGGTCAAGCCGGCCGGTCCTGACCCGATGACGGCGATCTTTTCCGGGTGGATGATCTTGGTGGGAATTACCGCGGTTTTCCAATGGGCCATCTCGTAGTCCGCGACAAAGCGTTTCAGGGATCGAATCGCCACCGCTTCTCCGGTCTCGACCTGGATGCAGTTGCCTTCGCAGGGGCGGCTGCACAGCCGGCCGCAGACCGCGGGGAAGGGGTTGTCCTGACGGATCACCTCGACCGCTTCCTGGAACCGGCCCATGGCGATGAGGGAGTTGTAGCTGGGCACGTCCACCCCGGCCGGGCAACTGCGCTGGCAGGGGGCCGCGCTCAAGCCCTTGCAGACCCCGCTGGCGCAGTACTTGTCTTTAATGTGGCTCTCGTATTCGTGCCGGAAATAGCGGATGGTGCTCAGGATCGGGTTGGGCGCGGTCTGGCCCAGGCCGCAGAGCGCCGAGTCTTTGATCAGGGTGGCCATTTCTTCGAGCAGCTCGATGTCGCCCTCTTTGCCTTCGCCCTTGCAGATGCGCTGGAGGATTTCCAGCATCCGGTGGGTGCCGACCCGGCAGGGGGTGCACTTGCCGCAGGACTCGTCCTGGCAGAAGTCCATGAAGAAGCGGGCCATGTCCACCATGCAGTTGTCTTCGTCCATCACGATCATGCCGCCCGAGCCCATGATCGCGCCCACCTTGGCGATGGCCTCGTAGTCGGTGGGGAGGTTCAGGTGCTCGACCGGAATGCAGCCGCCCGAGGGGCCGCCCAACTGGGCCGCCTTGAACTTCTTGCCGTCCGGGATGCCGCCGCCGATGTCGAAGATGATCTTGCCGATGGGGGTGCCCATGGGCACCTCGACCAGGCCGATGTTGTTGACCTTGCCGGTCAGCGCGAAGACCTTGGTGCCCTTGGAACCCTCGGTCCCGATCTTGGCGAAGACCTCGCCGCCCTCGATCAGGATTTGGGGCACATTGGCGAAGGTCTCGACGTTATTGAGGATGCTCGGCTTCTGCCACAGCCCGGAAACGGCCGGGAACGGCGGCCGGGGCCGAGGCATGCCGCGCCGGCCTTCGAGCGAGGCCATCAGGGCGGTCTCTTCGCCGCAGACAAAGGCGCCGGCGCCCTGATAGATTTCAACATCGAAATCATGGCCCGAGCCGAGGATGTCCTTGCCCAGCAGGCCGTAGCTCCGGGCCTGCTCGATGGCCATGGTCAGCCGCTTCACGGCCAGCGGATACTCGGCCCGGCAGTAGATGTAGCCCTGGCGCGAGTTGATCGCCTTGGACGCCACGATCATGCCCTCGAGCACCGCGTGGGGGGTGGCCTCCATCACCGAGCGGTCCATGAACGCGCCGGGGTCGCCCTCGTCGGCGTTGCAGAGCACGAATTTGACGTCGCCCTTGGAGGCGGCGGCGAACTCCCATTTCATGCCGGTGGGGAACCCGGCCCCGCCGCGGCCGCGCAGCCCGGAGGTTTTCATCTCGGCGATGATCTGGGCCGGGCTCATCTCCCGGAGCGCCTTGTTCGCGGCCAGGTAGCCGTCTTTCCAGATGTATTCGTCCAGGCTCTCGGGATCAAACATGCCCATGTGGCGCAGCACCCGGAAGTGCTGGAGGGTGAAGTAGGGGATCTGGCCCACGGTGGGAAGGACTTTGCCGGTGACCGGGTCCTTGTACATCAGCCGTTCCACCGGCTTGCCTTGCTTGAAGTGCTGCTCGACCAGGTCCGGCATGTCCGCGGCGGTCAGCTTCTGGTAGAAGATCCCGCCCGGGAAAATGGTCATCAGTGGGCCTACCGAGCAGAAGCCGTTGCAACCGGATTTGACCAGCTGGATTTCCTTTTCCAGGCCGTGCTTCTTGACCTGCTCGAAAAGCGCGGCCCAGACCGCGCCATGGCCGGAGGCCTGGCAGCCGGTATCGCCGCAGACGTGCGCGCGCAGGCGATACTTTTCCTTGTCCTTGGCCACGCTTGCCTTGATGGCCTTCAGATCGTCCAACATCATTTTCTTTTTGGCCATATTCTTTGCTCCTTCATGCTTGGCAAAGCCGCAGGCAGGAATGCCTGCTTCCCTTGAAGAAATGTGCACCGTGCACTGAGCACTATTTTTCCTGATAAGCCTTGATGAGCTGGTCCAACTTGGCGGTCTTCACCTGCTTGTGGATGTCCTGCCCGACGGTCAGCACCGGGGCCAGGGCGCAACAGCCCAGGCACCGGACCAGCTCCAGGCCGAACTCCCGGTCCTCGGTGCATTCGCCCACCTCGATCCCCAGATGCTCGATCAGGTGGTCGAGGTTGCGTTTGGCCCCGCGAACGTGGCAGGCCGTGCCCAGACAGACCCGGACCTGGTGCTTGCCCCGGGGCTTCATGGTGAAAAAGGAATAGAAGGTAACCACCCCATAGACCTGGCTCAGCGGGATTCCCAGCCCCACGGCCACCCGGCGCTGGACCGGCTCCGGCAAATAGCCGGTGATTCCCTGCACTTCCTCCAACACCGGAATCATGGCCCCCGGCTTGCCCCGATACTTGGCGATGACCTGGTCCACCGCGGCCCACTGCTCGGCGGTAAACTCGTCCGCGCTCGTCTGCTTCTCGCAGACAGATTCATGTTCCATCACTACCCTCCTTATCTAACGGCAGGCAGGAATGCCTGCCCCACTGACTTGAAAAGTCCCCCTTTGCCCGGAGTGCTATTTCCCTCAGGCTAGTGTAGTGTTTCAGCAAAACCTTTACAAATGGCAGACCGGTTTGAAAATCGTCACGCGCTTTGTAAGGGCGCGTTTCAAACCCGCCCCTACGAAGGGTGATCATTGTAAAGACATGGCTGAGACACTACACAAGAATTCAACCCCGCCTGGTGCATTGACCACCAAGTAATTAAGCAACATTCATGCCCTTATATAGGCCCCTGAAACAATATTCTAATTGGGCGATTTCATTGTTTATTTTGAAAGAGACCTGGCAGGCAAGAATGCCTGCCCCACGGAAAGGATTCCGGCCATTGTCGGGTTTCTTTACAAGTGGAAAAGAACCCAACCGGAGAGGCGGGCAATTGGCAGGCAAGAATGCCTGCCCCACAAATTTGCCGAAGCCAGGTAAATCGTCTATACTTGAGTTACCTGCACCTGGGATTGTCCAGGCGAACCTGCCCGAGGAGATGCGTGAAGTATGAAATGGTGGAAGCGACTGGGCTTGCGCGGCCGGATCTTTGTGCCCCTGGCGGGCCTGGTCCTGATCACGCTGCTCGGAGGCGCGGTGATGATCTGGTATACCTACCGGATCGAGAGCTTGTTCGCCTCGGTCTGGCAAACCAACGTGGCGCAACTCGAAGCCGCGGAAGAGTTGGAGACGGCGCTGCTGAGCCAGCGGGGGTTGGTCTCCTATTATGCGCTGGACCACGATCCGAAATGGCTTCAGGAATTGGAGGAGAACCGGCAGGCCTTTCAGAGTCGGTTCGAGAAGACCCGGGCCCTGGCCCGGACCCCGACCGAGCAGGAGCTCCTGGACCGGATCGGAAAAGAATACGATCAATATACCCGATCCAAAAACCGGGTGATCGAGCTGTACCAGGCCGGGGAGACTCGGGCCGGGACCGCGCTCCACCAGGAGGTGCGGGGTCAGCTGGCCGGGATTTTGCAATTGAGCGAGCAATATAAAGATCTTCATCAGAAGATCATCATCCAGACCTGGAATCGAAGCCGGGCCGAGGCCACGCGGCTGCGCCTGACGGCGCTCTCGGCCATGACCGGCGCCCTCTGCCTGGGCGCGCTCCTGGCGTTCGTGCTGGCGGCCCAGATTCTGCGTCCGCTCCGGAGCCTGGCCAAGGAGGCCGATCGCGGCGGCCATCCGGTGACCGCCGGCGACGAGATGGCCGAGCTGCGCCACCGGGTGCGGGGTCTGATCTACGACGTGGATTACACCCATACCGAGTTGGAACGGAGCCGGGAGCGGCTGCTGCAGTCCGAGAAGATGGCGCTCTTGGGCAAGCTGGCCGCGGAGGTGGCCCACAGCATCCGCAACCCGATGACTTCGATCAAGATGCGGCTGTTCTCGCTCGAGCGGACCCTGGAGTTATCGCCCACCCAGCGGGAGGACTTTGCCGTGGTGGCCGAGCAGATGCGCCACCTGGACAACATTGTCCGCAACTTCCTCGAATTTTCCCGGCCGCCCAAGCTGAAGATGCAAAAGGTGGACGTCTCCGAGTTGGTGGACGGGGCCCTCAAGCTGCTCCAGAATCGGTTCGAGCTTTTGGGGTTGCAAATCGTCCACCACCCGCAGTTTTTGCCCGGCATTGAGGCCGACCCGGAGTTGTTGAAGGAAGTTTTGGTCAATTTGCTGGTGAACGCCTGCGACGCCATGGGCCAGGCCGGCCGGCTGACCGTTACCGAAGAAGAAGCCGTGGCCGAGCGCATGGGCCGGGCGGTGGTGGTGCAGGTCAGCGACACCGGGCCGGGCATTCCGGAGGCTCTGCAGCAGAAAGTGTTCGAGCCGTTCTTCAGCACCAAAGAGGATGGCACGGGACTGGGTCTCTCGATCGCGCAGCGGATCGTGGAAGAGCACGGCGGCCGCCTCGAGCTGCGCTCGCGGGAGGGGCAAGGGGCGACGTTTATCGTGACCCTGCCGGTCCGGGAGGGGAGTGGAGCCCGGGAGGAAACCGGATGAGTTCAATCCTGATCGTGGACGACGACGCGCGGCTGCGGGAGAGCTTCGAGAAGCTGGTGGTCGAAGAGGGCTATGAGGTGCGGACCGCGGCCACCGGCGAGGCCGGGCTGGAAGCGGTCAAGCAGGAGCTGCCCGACCTGGTGATCATGGACGTGCGCATGCCCGGGATGGGCGGGCTCGAGACCCTGCGCCTGATCCGCGAGATTGACCCCAAGCTGCCGGTGATCGTAATGACCGCCTTCGGCACCACCGACACCGCGATCGAGGCCACCAAGCTGGGCGCCTTCGACTACGTGCTCAAGCCCTTCGAGATTCCCGATATCCTGACCTTGATCGAGCAGGCCCTGGAAGCGGGAAGGTTCATGCGCTCGCGGGTGGAGATGAACGTAGGCCCGGAGACCGCGCCGCCCGACGCCATCATCGGCCGCAGCGAGGCGATGCAGGAGGTATATAAGGCGATCGGCCGGGTGGCGCCGACCGACGCCACCGTGCTGGTCCGGGGCGAGTCCGGGACCGGCAAGGAGCTGGTGGCCCGGGCCATTTATCAACACAGCCTGCGGGCGGACAAGCCTTTCCTGGTCATCAACTGCGTGGCCATCCCCGAGACGCTCCTGGAGAGCGAGCTGTTCGGCTACGAGAAGGGAGCCTTTACCGGCGCAATCGCCCGCCGGGTGGGCAAGATCGAGCAGGCCCACGACGGGACCGTGTTCCTGGACGAGATCGGGGACATGCCGCTCAGCATCCAGGCCAAGATCCTGCGCCTGCTCCAGGAGAAGAGCATCGAGCGGCTGGGCGGGCACGAGACGATCCCGGTGGACGTGCGCATCATCGCCGCCACCAACCGCGACCTGGAAACGGCCCTGGCCGAGGGCCGGCTGCGGGAGGACCTTTACTACCGGCTCAAGGTGGTGACCATCGAGCTGCCCCAACTGCGCGAGCGCAAGGGCGACGCGGCCCTGCTCTGCGATTACTTCCTGGCCCGGTTCTCCCGGGAGATGAGCGTGGACAACCCCGGGATCAGCGAGGAGGCCAAAAAACTGGTCGAGAGCCGGCCCTGGCCGGGCAACGTGCGGGAGCTGGCCAATACTTTGCAGAAGGCGCTGATCTTCAGCCGGGGTTACCCGATCCGGCCCGAGGACATCTCCCAGGCCGAGTTGAGCGAACCTGGGCTGGTCGCCACCGACACCGCGGACCAGATCCTGCGCCAGTGGATGCGCGAGAGCTTTGCCCGCGGCGGACAGCCGAATCTCTTTGCCGTCCTGATGGACCGCTTCACCTGCATCCTGCTCAGCGAGGCCCTCGACTTTACCCAGGGCAATCGCACCCGGGCCGCCAAACTCCTCGGCATCTCCCGACCCACCCTCCACGCCAAAATGGAAAAATGCGGCCTGGCCGGCTATGGCGGAGAAGAAGAGTGATTTTGGGACAGGCAGCTTTTTGCCTCCCGGTTAACAGATTTTGCATCATCCTCTGCTTGAGGGCGCGGGTATTTTCGCCTCCGCCGACCGCAGATCTATAAGCCGCCTCTGCAATTCGTGAGGCAATGACTCCCGAATCTGCGGATAGGTCAGATAGAACTGCCGATAAGGACGCAATTCACGATCTTCGGATCGGCTGACCCCGTTCTTTTGGAGTTGAACCGCCAGCCGCCCCAGTCCTCTGCCTCCATACCGAGCACGATCTGACCCCTTGAGTTCATATTCGGCAATGTAGCAGCCGATCAGCCAATTTCGCAGGGTGAGGCTGAGATTGAGGGCACGGCCGGCTTGCGCGTCCGGATCGCGGTGGAGGTTGCGGATCGAGAGGACCAGGGTTGGAAAAGTCAGGCGGGCGGCCTTGGGGCTTGAAGATTTCTTGGGCTTGGTCAAGATTGATCCTTCTGGAGGGCGAGGAGGGAGCCGATTTCGAAGCAGCCGGCGGCGATATCAATGTATTTCGAGAGCTGGTACCAGTCGTGGAGGCAGCGGACGACCTTCCAGTCTTCGTCGCTGTTGTCCACAATGAAGAGTTCGCTTCCGGTTTTGCTTACCCTTTGAGGCACCAGGATATCTTCGATTCTTCCAGGCTTGGTTAGCGTAGTGTATCCCAGCGGTAAAGGATGTCAAGGGACGGGTGGCAAGGTAAAAAGGTTGGCGGTTCCTGGTTCCTGGTTTCCGAGTCTTAAGCCTCATGCCTCATGCCTCATGCCTCAAGATGGGGGCGAATGATAGCCAGGGAGGGGCAAAGGTTGTCCAGGGAGGGACTAAACCTCTCCAGGTAGGACCAAAACCTGTTTGGGTAGGACCGAAAGCTGTTTGAGTAGGACCAAAACCTCGTTGGATAGGAACAAAACCTCGCTGGATAGTAACAAAGGTTGGCGATTTTCGGGACGGCGTTTCGCGGCTGTGGTCAGCCGCGCCCCTAGCCGCGCCCATAAAAGAATTTTGAAAAAATTTTAAGAAGTTAGAGAAGGGAGGGCCGGAAAAGAACTGGTGTTTGCACCCAAATAAGGGGTGTCCCGAATCGAGGGGATCCTGATTAGGGACAAAGCTCAAAAAAGCCGTTAGAATCCAGCGAGTTATCAACTCAATCATGATCTTCCCCTCTTCACTCCGCACTCCGCACTCCCCACTATTGTATAAATGTTGCAGTTTTTGAAGCGGTATGTCGTATGTCGTATATCGTATATAGGGGAAGAGAATAAGGAAAGTATATCGGCTAGAGGCGGAGGAGCGCAAGGAAAGCGGGTCGCACTGCGGGGAACGGTCCCTTGCATTTTTCGTCCAGATTCTTTCCAGGCTGTAAAATCCCTAAGCAATAATCTTCCCCCTGGCCAGGGTAATTCAGTCCGCTCTGTTTCTAACTGCTTGATTTCATGTCATTGGAATGCTAAACTCGATTCGTGCGGCATAGGCACGGCAATTGCTCGACCTATTAAGCGAAGATTAAAAGGAAGTTAAGGCCTGGGTGCATCGCCGGGGCTGCTGAGAGCTTCCTGAAGATAGTCCCGGTCCTGTCCCAAGCCGAAACCCGCGAACCATGAACCGTGAACCACGAACCGTGAACCGTGAACCGAGAGCAGAAGCCGGCGCGCCCCGCCTTCCCGCGGGGTTGAGCACGGAGGAGTACTACCGCCGGCTGCGGCGGCGGCTGCGGGTAGGGCTGTTGCTGGCTTACTTGGTCCCGCTCCTGGTGCTGTCGCTGTATTTCCATTTCCAGTTCAACCTCACGCTGAAAAAGAGCGGCAAAATGCACCTGGTGACTTTGGCGGAAAGCCAGCGCAACACGATTGATTTGTTTTTGCAAGAGCGGGTGCTCAATATATTCAACCTGTTTCGAGGCCGGGATTTCAGGCTCGCGCCGACGGCGGAAGACATGCGGCGCTACCTGCAATATCTGCGGGAGATGAGCGACGCCTTTGTGGACGTGGGCTTCCTCAACTCCGCCGGCATCCAGATCGCCTACTCCGGCCCTTATCCTTTTCTGCAAGGCCGGGATTACAGCCAGGAGGCATGGTTCCAGAGTGTGATGACCCGGGACAGCAACTACCTGATCAGCGACATCTATCTCGGCTTCCGCAAGAAGGCGCACTTTACCATCGCGGTGCGGCAGGTGTTCGACGGGGGCCCGTACGTGATGCGGGCGACTCTGGACCCGGACAAGTTCTACATGTTCCTGCGCACCATCGCCCAGGGCCAGGGAGGTCAATCGGCCATCATCAACCGCGGCGGCAACTACCAGATTGTGGATCCGGACCAGGGCGAATTGCTGGGCCGGAGCGACTACCTGCCGGTTTCGCCGGCCGGCTCGGGGGCCGAGGAGGTGAGGCTCCGGGACGGGGCGGCGCTGGTGGCTTACTCGTGGCTGACCGAGGTTCCCTGGGCGCTGGTGGTGCGGCAGCCGCTGCGGGTGGCTTATGCTGAAATGTATAGGGCGCGGCGGATCATGATGGCGGGCACGGCGCTGCTCATGCTCTTCACCGCCGCGGCCATCTGGGTGAGCACCGGCCGGCTGCTTGCTCGGGTGCAGGCGATCGAGGAGTCGCGCAAAGACCTGCGCTCGCAACTCCTGCACGCGGCCAAGCTGGTCTCGGTGGGCGAGCTGGCCGCGGGCGTGGCCCACGAGATCAACAACCCGCTGGCCATCATTTCCTCCACCTGCGGGGTGATCCAGGATCTGCTCGATCCCCAGTTCGGGCTGGAATGGACCCCGGAGAAGATCCGGACCGAGCTGCGCCACGTTGACGAGGCGGTGTTCCGGGCCAAGGCCGTCACCCAAAAGCTGCTCGGCCTGGTCCGCCACAGCGAGCCGCGCCTGGTCCCGGTCGCCGTCAATACCCTCCTGGATGAGGTCACCGACGGCCTGGTGGAGAAAGAGTTGCTCGTCTCCAACATCAAGCTGGTGCGCGATTACGCTCCGAACCTGCCCGAGGTTCTGCTCGACCCGGATCAGATCCGCCAGGTGTTTCTGAACATCATCAACAACGCCGGCGACGCCATCGCGGGCGCGGGCACGATCGCGCTGCAGACGCGCCGGGAGGATAGCTCCATCCGGGTCACGATCTCGGATACCGGCCGGGGCATGACCTCGGAGCAGATGAAGAAGATTTTTCTGCCCTTTTTCACCACCAAAGAGGTGGGCAAGGGGACGGGCCTGGGATTGTCTATTAGTTTGAGCATTGTCGAGGCCATGGGCGGTCGGATCGAGGTGCAAAGCATGCCCGGCGCGGGCAGTTCCTTCACGGTGGTGCTTCCGATCAACCCCGAAGAGGAGGCTCCGGATGAGCGCGCGGCCAGAGGCGCCTCGGCCTGAGCGAAGGCATCGGGTGATGCTGGTCCACGGGGACCGGCTCTTTCGCGAGGCCTTTGCCGGCCGGTTGGCCGGGCGGGGGTTCGAGGTCAAGGCCGTCGCCAATGAGCCCGAGGCGCTTAAGCTGATCCAGGCCGATCCGCCGGAAGTGGTGATCCTGGACCAGGAAACCTCGGGGATCGTGGAGTCCCTCCAGGAAATCAGGCGGGTGGCGCGGCAAATCCCGGTGATCCTGCTGGTCGGAAGCGGCGGCCAGGCCACGGCCGGCCGGCCAAACTACCCGGGGGTGTTTGCGCTCGTTGCCAAGCCCTGTGGCCTGGACGAGTTGACGGACAAGCTGGCCGCGGCCTGCGCCTTCCGGAAGCGGGCGTCGGCCCGGGAGCGATTTTTTCACGCCTGCCGCGCGGTGTGGTCATGGCTCGGGGCGAGCCGGGACCGCAAGATCCCGCTCCAGGATTACGGCCGGTTGTCGGAGGAGGAAGACCCGGCCTCTATGTTGAAAGGAGCCAAAGATGGCAACTGAGCAGATCAACCTTTTGATCGTGGATGACGAGGACCAGT
>Ga0315282_10013459_pt1 | contig 12338 bp, 11 predicted proteins | sample YL17G07_20_MG_FD_203693 | JGI IMG/M metagenome (GOLD analysis project Ga0315282, IMG submission 203693) | Sediment microbial communities from Yellowstone Lake, YNP, Wyoming, USA - YL17G07_20 | ecosystem: Environmental > Aquatic > Freshwater > Lake > Sediment | place: USA: Wyoming | collected... | reverse complement strand
GCGGGGTCTCCGTCGTCCCCGGCTCCATCAGGAGCACGAGCGCGCCGGCGGATGATAGCACGACAACGCACGCGATCAACATCGCCAGGTTCCTCCTCGACGCTCTGGCCTTTGGCAATGATGCTTGTGTCTTCGAACCTATGACATGTCCAATAATGGTGCTGTGATCCTCTAGCACGAAAGTGCCCCCGGAGTACTGCGAAAATGCCATCCCTGTGTGCGCTAATTAAGCTTGCTGAACGATGCTCAAAATCCTCTGGACTCACAGAGGGCAACCCTTATCAGCCGGGCACGCCGATTACATGCCCGGTGGTAGGGAAATGAGGGCGAGGGATTCGTATGTCGGGCCTCAGCTGATCGATCGGAATCTCGAGTCGGCGCGGAGAAAAGGTGAAGCCGCTCGAAAGAAGGGCATAGTTACTGTCTCGATTGCACTTGCGATTCTCGCTTTACTCTCAGCATATATGCTTGTCCCGATCCAGAACACCCAACATCCCGCGAGAGTGCAGACGAGCGACACCCTCCCGCTGGTGCTGGCTTTCCAGCACCACGACTCCGCCATGCCCTGCACCCCGTGCATCATAGCGCCTCTTCCGGTAGGACCGCATGCGTGGAACGACGCGAAGGGACTGGACGGCGTCTACGGGACCCCAGATGACTGCCCACATTGCTCGGCATACTGCGCTCCCGCCAGCATCTCCATGATAGCAGTCTACCGCGGCATAGCCGCTCCAGCGAATCACCAGGACGACATCTACGATTCCGGGAAGACCATGAACGGGGAGATCATGGGCAACGGGAACATCGAGTCACACGGAGTGGGCATGTTCCATGGCGTCGGCGGGACGAACCCCGAGGTGCAGACCGCGATGATCGCCACGCTAGGTGTACCGATCGTGCAGCACAACCAGTCGGACGCATCGAAGCTCACCGCTGCCCAGCTGGGAAGCTATATCCACAACTCCCGCCCCGTGCTCTGGCTCGACAACGGCGGATGGCCGAAGAACCAGTCCGCGAACTTCCCCCCGGACGCATACAAGCCCGACCAGGGCCATGCGAAGGTCATCGGAGGGTACGATGACCGGGACACGGGAGACACCTCGGACGACAGATGCCTCATCTACGACCCGTGGCCGGAGTACACTGACATGGGCTTCCTTCCAAAGAACGCCACGAAAGGGCCCGGGGACACCTTCGATCCCTATTGGCTGCCCCTGAATGACGTGAACCTGTCCGATGTGGCGGATGTCTATCTCGTGGACACTTTCCCCAACGTGGTGATCGGTGAGTTCCCGACTGCACTGATGCCGGTCCTTGTCCTAGTCGTCCTCGCGGTCGTCATATCACGGCGGAGCCGAAACTCGACATCAAGGAACCAGCCCTAGGGAGCCGTCGTCAGGGACAGTTGCGTTGGGGAGGAAGTCACACGTCCCTCCGCCTGACCACAAGGACTAGCAGGAAGATAGCCAGAGAAACGATCGTCACTACTGGCATCGACGCGAATTCGGGGATCACGGGTTCGGTCGTCAAAGGATAGTTGTCACTTCCAGCAACCAGATGAATAGGGTTGTCTGCGAGGTTGTATGGAATGTCGACGATGCCATCATGATTTGCGTCTGGGGACTGCCAGTCGCTCCAGTAGTTCCCGAACACACCATCGTCCCAATGGGTGTTTGCACCATCGTCGTAGGCCTGTATGTGTGAAGAGTCATATGATGCGCCCGCGCCGTTATTGTCCACGAAAGTATTGTTCCAGACTTTGTTGGACGGCCCGTTCGCGACTATCTGGACCGCATATGATGTGCTGTCTGAGAACAAGTTCTTGGTGACGGTGGTCCAACCACCGCCGCATATCAGGCCGACGCCGTTCATACTGAACGAGTTGTTCGTGATCGCAGCGTAGGTGACACTAGCACTGATTCCGCATTGGTTGCCAACGAAAGCATTGCCGTCGATGTACTTGTGGTGCGCCCAACGATAATCGAGAATCAAGATACCATCTTTGTTGTTTTCGAAAGTGCAGCGCCTGACGGTCATATTCACGGTATCATAGAGCCAGACGCCCGCATTCACGGAGTTGTAGACACCACAGCTGTCAATGGTACTGTTGTCCGTGTGAAGGAAGGAGATCCCCCGGTCGAAGTTAGATACCGTAACACCCTCCACGGTTCCGTTGAACAGATTCTCCAAAACAATCCCCGTACCCGTGCCCGTAGAACTGACAGAAACATCGCGAATGACGAAGCTAGCCATCGTGTTATTGATATGGATCGCAGCACCAGATGCCCCGAGCGCGCTTATGTCCCAGCCTTGGATCAAGTAAGGGTCCGCTGGGGTTCCGCTGCCGCTCACGACGCCATTCAAAATTGTGAATCCGCTGTCGCCATCGATCGATATGGGGTCGTGAGAACTGCGGCCTGAAACATTGTTCGGAGCTAGGACGATCGCGCTGATTGACAGCGATACCAGCAACGCAGGCAGGATCGAGATTCGAGCATACTCGAAGACGCCCAATTTGACCCTCCCCCCCACCGGGCATGAATCGACTCCTGACTACTTGAACCTGCCTTCGAGCATCGTCTTCATCGGGACCCAAGTGCGCTCCTTCTGGTCGATGTCGAACTTGTCGACGTGCTCGACTCGAACTCCTGTTCGAAAGAACTCGAGCCGAGTGCCCTATCGACCCGACGAATCTGGAATAATGCATCGAGTCGAAGGCCTATCGAGTATCCGATGGTGTTATCCTTTCACCGCAAGGATCGTGGCTGAGAGCCTCGGCAGCATGTATGTGAACCGACCCATGGCGGAAGATACAAGATGCAAATTACGTCCGAAAAACAACATGCCCCCAACGCCATACACCCGATACCCCCGGTTTTCGAATTCCTTGACAGGGTAATAGCTGAGGTGGGCTTGGTTGACATTCCCATCGAACATGGGCTGATTGAAGAACAGCCCGGGCGTCGATATGATGACTCTCTTTCCAACTCTCTCCAGCTCGCTCAACAAACGGAGGCCCTCTTCCTTCTTGAGGTGTTCGACAACCTCAAGGCAGAGCACAACATCGAACTCCTTATCCTCAAAAGGCAACCTCGACTTCGACACATCCAACTGCAAGACTGAATCATATACCCCCAGCTTCTCCACGAAATCGAGGTAGGGTTTGAAGGCGTCCACGGCGACTAGCCTTGTTGGCTCTCTATAGATACGCACCAGGCATCCAGTCATCCCGCGTCCGCAGCCCACATCAAGCACAGACTTGAGCTCCAAGGGTACGATGGAGGGCCGGAGTAGAAGCGGGAAGAACAGGTCCGCCCACGTTACGTCTGGCACGCATTGTCATAGAAATGCGCTTATATGAACCCTGCGCCCTGTGATTTGGACAGATCACCTCAGGACGTAGCGACAGCCTTTGGACAAGGAAGATTGCCACGGGCAGCCCGAAATGCACGGGGCTTCCATCCGTCAGGCAGATGCCAATGCAGCCCCTATCCAAAACCGTGTTGTTATGTAGGCAACTGCTTGTCGGGGTTGCTCCTAGGAGAGAATAATGCAATGTTGGTGCCGTTGCGGATCACCTCTAACGCCTCATCCATCTCGATCTCTCTGCCTGCGAAATCCTTGCCTGTCACCAATCCGTCGTATTTGAAAGGGTTTACCATTTCGAGCATGCCCATGAACAGCGTTTTCGGAACGCGACGGGGTCTGCTAACCACAGTCAGCGTTTCCGTGCTTATACTTAATGGTATAATACCTTTTGATTATTCGATGCCAGGTCCGGCCTGCCAGGGCCTGATGAGATGAAGAGTAGGGATGCGCAGGTCTCAGAGGCACATTTCAAGATCCATGTTGTTCCTTGAGGGTTGCCCGCAGGAGCCCAATAGCCCACGGCTCGGTCACTTGCACGCCCGTGAATAGCACTTCGAAGCCGTTGGCTCTCAGGAATTTGGCCATCTCCTCTCCCGAATGCCCCTGGACATTGTGGTACTCCATGGCTATGTTCTTGATCTTCCTCAAAACGGACGAAGGCGTGTTGAACAGAATATCATACTCTGCCCCTTCGCAGTCGATCTTTAAGAGGTCACAGCGCTCGAGCCCATTCGAAGAGAACACATCGGAAAGAGTTAACGCCTCGACCAGGGTTGAGCTCTGACCAGCGAAGCATATCGAGTGCCCGCCAGTATTGCTGTCCGATATCCCCAGGGAAACCATCCCTCTTTGGCCAGCGACCGCTGCCATGCTAGGGAAAACGTTGTTCACACGGTTCAGCTCTATGTTGCTCAAGAACATGTCGAAGTTCTCCTTGAAAGGTTCGAAAGAGTAAACCCTGGATTGCTTGAATCTCCACGCGGTCGAGACAGAGAACGTCCCGATGTGTGCCCCGATGTCAATTACGACGAGGTCCTGAGCAGGCGAGAAATGCAGTCCCTCGGTATACAGGTTCCAAACAGACGTCTCGAGCAATGCGCGAAGATCAGATCCGCTATTCCTGGTCCTCAGCCTCAAGCCATCTCGAAACTCGAAAACATGTATGTCCGACCTGGATAGACCCCTAAGAGCCATGACAAACTTGTGTGGACTCCTGACCAGGCGGAACAGGCGGGGGTAGATAATCAACATAAGCACTACCGTTCCCTTCAAAAAGGACAAAGCGGGGTGTTTCTCCTTGGGAGCATAGCCAACCACGTAGCCATCGAGTATCGCTCTTGGAGGGCGCATTCACATCGAGTGTGGATAAACGATTATGACTAAGAAGATTCTGCTTGCTAGACGGGCCTCTGAATCCATCTACCTAATCTAGTGATGGTTCGGAGGGGTTGCCGCATCTTTCCGAGAGTCGATTGCGTCCCGATAAACCTCTCGCATCTTGGTGGCAATCACATCCGACGAGAGGGAAGTCGTAAGCATGCTATAGCCTCGCTCGCCCATCTCGCTCCTGAGTTTCTTGTCTCTCAGAAGTCTCAGGACGGCTCCTGCCAGTGCCTGTGGGTCCCTCGGTGGCACCAAGTAACCCGTCTCACCATCGCGAACAATCTCTGGAATGCTGCCTACATTGGTCGCCACCACAGGCTTCTTGAAGCCATATGCCACAGGGACCACCCCACTTTGAGAGGCTTCGATATAGGGTAGGACCACCACACTGCTCCTCTGGAACAGCTCCGCACCTTCCTCGAACGACAAGAAACGATTGATCACAACGAATCTCTCCTCCCTTCCTGCCATCATCGTTTGATATTTCCCGAAATCCTGGCAGGTCCCTGCGATGACAATCTTGACATCTGGGAATTCCCTAGTTATTGCCGGCTCTGCTTTGATGAGGTATTCCAACCCCTTGTACTCGACGATCCAGCCGAAGAAAAGGACAAGATTCTCATCCTCCCTGATGTCATTTCTTTGAAACATCCTGAATGCCTCGAGCTCTGGAGCCCCAAGCGGGACAACTTCAACCTTCGCTGCAGGAACCGAGAACCTTTCTATCATGGTTTCCTTCAGAGACTGGCCGTGAACTATGATTCTATCAGCGCGCCGTCTCAAGATTCTTCTCACCATGTTCGCCCCAGGTAATCTCACGCCCTTGTGGACCTCGAGATCATGGAATGTCATGACCACGGGATACTTGCTGAACATTGGTCGGCATGCCAGTTCAGCAAATGATCCAGCAATCTCCATATGCACGACGTCGGGTTCAAATGCCCTGACCTGATGCCAAGCCTCAACGTACGCGATGATGTTTGCTGGGTGAAATGGCAGTCGGCTTCTTCCCATGGAGCTGACATCGAAATCTCCGTGGACGAGCTTGGCAACTCTCTCCGGGACTGTCCGTCCCGTCATCAACACCAAAACCCGATCGCTCTTTGAAAGAGCTTTCGCGAGCATGACCTCATGATCAATGAAGCCGCCAAAGATGATTACACGCATGTCGCTCAGCTCATAGGAATGGCCCCCAATCTTATTTCCAGTATTTAGAACCTAGAATCTGCGTCCAGGCCTACTTGAGAGCCACTGTGGCAATCGCATCCCGCAAGACCGCTCCATCGCAGGATTACTCGAGTGGCGTTGCTAACTCCCTCAAACCACCTTTCGCCAGGCCCTCATGGGTACCAGCGTTCGGAGCGCAAATCAATTTAAACATGAAACCTGTGTCCATAAAGATGGCGCGGTCAACCACGCTCAACGTAGGAGTGATCGGCGCAGCCCAGCTCACCGTCGCCGTGGCTAATCAGCTCGTTATCATCGTTCTCGCGCATTTTCTTAGGCCATCCGATTTCGGAATATTCGCGGTTTGTCAGGTGATTATCAACCTCGCGCTGGCAGTTTCGAGCTTCGGGTTGGAGGAGGCGGCCGTACAGACGAAGAAGAACCCGGAGATGGCAGTCGTCACGGCTGCGAGCCTAAGGCTCGTCCTTGCATTGGTTGCGATGGCCGTCATGTTTGTCTCCGCTCCGTACGTCACGCGCTATTTCGCAATCGAAAATGCCACTCTTGCACTTCAACTACTCGGCATCTCCTTTGTGCTCCTGGGACTCGCTTTCGTCCCAAGGGTCTGGCTCAAAAGGGAGCTGAAGTTCGGGCTGATAGCCCTTAGCAGCATCGTCAACGTAGCGCTATGGTCAGTGATGGCGCTGGTCCTCGGAGTATTCGGCGCCGGCTTCTGGGCGCTCATAATAGCGTTCTTGATCGGCACCCTCGGAACCTCCGTGACCCTGTGGGTCCTCAGACCTAGCAAGCTGCAGTTCAGGTTAGATAGAACAGAGGCGAAGGACCTCACGCGGTTCGGGGCGTACATAATGGCGACCAATCTCCTCGTCTTCTTCTTCATGAGTCTCGACAAAGTGGCCATTGGCAAGATGCTTGGCTCGGACGTCTTGGGAGTGTACTGGATAGCCTTCCAATACGGTACTCAGCCGACGTTCTTCATCACCGCGGTCATGATCGCCGTCATATTCCCAACGTATGTGAACCTCGCGGGCGATATCAACGTCCTGAGGGCGAAGCACAGGAGGGTGTTGAGATACCTCACGTTGGCATCATTCCCAATTGGAGTCGGCTTGGCGAGTGTCTCTCCGAGTTTTATCATTTGTTTGTTTGGCTCACAATGGTCGGGCGCGGTCGCCCCCCTCTCGCTGCTGTGCATCTTCGGGATCATGTACAGCATCACCTCTACCTCGGGCTCGGTCTACATGTCGACGAACAACGCGAGACAGATGTTCAAACAGAATATCGTTATGATCATTCCGTTCATCGCCCTGCTCATCCCGGCGGTGAAATATCTCGGTCTTGATGGGGTGGCGCTGTTATTTGTGGGCGTGATCTTCGTCCAACTTGTGTGGGTCACTTTGTCCGTCAGCAGGATACTTTCATACCCGCCGCTAGAAGATCTCAGGCTTGTCTATGCGATACCAGTTGCCGCCTCGATCGCCATGGCGGCGGTGGTCGTGAGCATATGGCTGATCATGGGGACATCGATCGTCACGCTTATTGTGCAAATATTCGTGGGCTTCGCAGTCTACGGCGCGGTCGTAATCGCAGCCACTAGAGGAGAGATAATTCAAGAAATGAGAAGCATGCTTGGCATTGTTCTGCACCAAGGGAAAACCTAGAGAGTCAAAAGCTTCATGACTAGCTGTCACTGCCATGGTTCATGAATGAAATCGCGTGGATCATCAATGTTTCTTCGACGCGAATTCCGTCTCTACGAGGTCACATATTATGTGGCCTGCGACCAGGTGGGCTTCCTGTATCCTGGGCGTGTCATCGCTTTCGACGAACAGGACCTCATCTGCGACGTTCGCCACTTTGCAGCGCCGATTCTTGCCAGTGAATGCGATCGTGCGAATCGATTTCCTCTCTGCAGCCTTCAAGGCCCTAACTACGTTTGGTGAATTGCCGCTAGTGCTGAGGGCCACCAAGATATCCCCCTTCTTTCCGTGAGCTTCTACCTGTCTCTCGAACACCGTCTCGAAGCCCACATCGTTGGCCTGAGCTGTCAGGATTGAGGAATCATTGGTGAGGGCAAATGCGGAAAGAGGTGCTCTATCCCGCCGGAACTTGCAGATGAGCTCGGCGGCGAAATGCTGGGCTTGAGATGCGCTTCCACCATTCCCGCACAACATCACCTTTCCTCCGTTCCTGTAGCAGCCAACAATCATGTTCGCAATCCTCTGGAGCTGTCCAGAATCAATGCCCCTGATGGCCTGGACACTATCCTTGAGAGAACCCTCTATCAGATCGAGACGATTCTTAGAGCTCATTCTTAGTCCTCCAAACCGTCAATCCGTCCTTGACAAACGAAAAAGGCTTCGACTCTGCTCCCATCGCGTGCATGGTTCTTGCGACCTCATGCCTCTTCATGTAATTGCAGTAGAGGAGCAGATATCCTCCGCCCCCTGCACCAAGGATCTTGCCTCCGACAGCGCCCTTCGTCCTTGCCGCGTCATACAAATCATCTATGCGCTTATTGGTGATCCCGCTAGCCATTTTTTTCTTGGTCTGCCAGGCGATATCTAGCATCTTCCCGAACTCGTCAAAATCGCCCTTCAGAAGGCAGTTCTTCATTTCATTAGCCATCTTCTTCTGCTCGTGCAAGACCTCGACATTCTTGCCCTGCTTGAAGTCTTCGACCTGGCGCTTGATGATATTGGCCGACAGTCTAGTCCCGCCCGTGTAGCAGAGAAGCAGATGACACTCGAGCTCCTTGATGTTGTCATGGCTGATCCGCAGTGGATTCACAATGACCTTCCCATCCTTCAGGAACTCGATATAGTTGAACCCGCCAAAAACCGCAGAAAACTGATCCTGGTACCCTCCCTTGATTCCGAGCTCCTTGCGCTCGATCTCGTAGGCGATCTCTGCGACCTCGTACTCACCCATGAACTTGTTGAGCCAGTTGTTGAGCGCTCCTATCAGGGACACCACCACAGCGGAAGAGGAGCCCAGTCCGCTCCCGGGGGGCGCATCCGTGTGCATGAGAAGCTCCGCCCCTTCCCCCAACTTCGTACCAGCAATCTTGTTCAGGGTCGCCTTCACGAGGTCATGCTTCCCATCGTATGCCCGATGCTCAAGCTTCTCATCCGTCCCGAAATCGAGCGAAATCAGTCTGATGCCATCTTTGGCCGGAGCGAGATGAGTATGAGCGTACCAGTTGATCGTTGAGTTGATAACCGCCCCCCCGTACTCCCGAGAGTACTCGGCGATGTCAGTTCCGCCTCCGGCGAAGCTGACTCTAAGAGGAGCAATGGACCTGATAATCATGTTGTGGTCTGATGAGCTTGAGCATTAATAGCCCTTTCTGCGGTGTATTCATCGCGCCTTTGCCGGCATCTGTTGATGTGGGTTCTCGGGGTCCCATGACCATGTGTCGGCAATCTTACCGCAACAACCCCTGAACCAAGGACGGCAGCAAGAACGCTCTCTAGATATGGCGGAGACGCGGGCTCAATCGCGTCGAACGAGAGCCAATGGAAGATTCTTCTACCCCCAAGGTATTCGTGTGATACAGTGGTGCTGAGCTCAAAATGACCGAGAAGCGTAATATCGCGGTCTTCGCTGACCGGGATGGGACAATCTGCTTCGACAAACACTATCTCGCGTACCCAGAAGGCCTGGAACTCATCCCGACGGTCGCGGAGGGCATCAAGAAGCTGAACGATGCGGGCATTCTAGTGATTGTGGTCACGAACCAATCGGGTGTCGGCAGGGGATTCTTCGACGAGGATCAGCTCAAGGCGATACACCGTTGGATGGAAGATATTCTGGCAGAACAGGGCGCCCGTGTGGACGGTATCTACTATTGCCCTCATTTGCCGGACGCGGGCTGCAAGTGCCGTAAGCCTGCGCCAGGAATGCTTCTCGAAGCGAGCGAGGAGCACGGCATTGATCTGAAGCATTCCTTCGTGATTGGTGACCGCATGATGGACATCGAGATGGCGCATGCCGTCCATGCCAAAGGGATACTTGTCCCGGAACCCGGGAATCAGTACAACGTTGAAAAGGGGATCAGAGAGTCGAAGACCAAACCTGACTTTGGGGCGGACACTTTCATGCAGGCGGTTGACTGGATACTCGAGAGGATTAGAAAGAGAGACTGAAGAGTGACCTGCGTAATCGGTACATCCATCAGCAGGCTGTCCTCAAATCATCCAAAACCGCAGAGGCGCGCGCCTTGTAAGTATGCGCCCTATCAGCGATGGAATGGCCACTCTCCGCAATCCCCATTCTCCTCTCGCCATCTGTCGCCAAAGCATTCACCTTCGTCAGGAGGTCATCCAGCGACGAATAGCAGAGATAGTCTCTTCCTTCCTCGAGAAGCTCGACTCCCTCCATCTTCCGGTCCGTGAGTAACAGACCGCCGCTTCCGAGAATCTCGAAGGACCTTGGGTTCACTGCTCCTCGGGACTGGGGATGGTTTATGTTCAGACATATCTTGGAGCGATTGTATAGCTCATTGATCTCACTGTGTTCAGCCGTCCGCAGACGGAAATCCAGGTTCTTGCCAGACCTGATCGCCAATATCTGCTGGTACTTGAAGGGCGAGTACCAATGTTTCGTGTCCGACCAGATCTCAATTCGCAGTCCGGATAGCTCCCGTGCGATTCCTCCGAGTAATCGTCTCCTCTCAGGGCGGACTTCGGCGACCGATCCAACGAAGCAGAGATCCGTCTTCTTCTGGTCCGAGCCCGGCAACCGACGGTATACCCCTGGGTCGTAGGCAAGTGGCAGATACTTGGTCGGGGTGAGCTCCGAGAGAGGCTTTACGTCATGCGGCTCATACGTGTAGGCCATGTCATAGTCGCGTGCGTGCTCTGCAATCCAGCGGAAGCGATCGATGTTGTCATATGCCCATAGGACGAGTTTTGTACCAGATTTGTCACAGTATTTCCTCGTCGCCTCGGTCACGATCCCCCCATTCATGACCACAACGTAGTCGGGTTTCTTCCCCATGACTTCTCGTTCGAGCGCGGCTGCGTTCGCCCTGAGATAGTCATCATCTCTCCGCGCCACATAGCCCTTCGATAGCTGTGACCTGAGGAGGTCCAAGGGATTCCCGCTGTGCAATTGCCAGGAGAGAGTTGATGACCCAACGCCACACTCGTCAAATGCTCTCGCAATCATCGAGAGATAACCGCGAAAGGGATGGCCGGCAACGAGTATGGTCTTCCCTGATGCTTTGTCGCTTATGCTATCCGACTCCGTGTTGGCAGTGCCTCACTATCTGTTTCAAGTATAATCCCCTTTTGCACCCCGAACGTCGAGGGTTCTGAGTGATTTCGTCCGGCAGTCCATTGTTATGTGGAATGCCCCCGCCATCCTGCGGAGACCACGCTGGACGTCGAGGATTACGTTTCACATGAACCCCCTGCGAAAGGATAATGGCGCTGCATGGCATTGAACCTGCCATCGTCCAGTGATACACTTGTCTCGGATCAAAGTGGCAATACTCCATAACCTGCCCTCCCCCTACAGGCTTCAGCTATTCGAGCATCTGCGAGGAGACGTGGATCTCGAGATAAGGCTCTTCTTCACGGGTCGTCCCAAGTCGAACAGACCCTATTGGAAGGCAGATTCTCATCGTGACGACTCCTGGATTACATATCTACCTGAGATCTCTCTTCCGCTGCGAGGTAGAAGTGTAGATCGTGTCAACATCAACTTCGAAGTCGGAAAGGTCTTCGAATGGAAGCCGGATGTGCTACTGCTTTACGGCTATACGGACATAACGAACTTGATCGCCGTAGCAGTATGCTTGGCTCGCAGAATTCCAATTATCCTGTGCGCAGAAATCTCGTACGACTGGCCAAGCACCGTGGCAGGCAGGATATATAGACCCATGGCTGGTCTCGTCATTCGGAGGGCGACCTGCCTCGCTCCGGGCAGCAAATCGTGTGCCGAATTCTTCATGAGTCTAGGAGCGAACCCAAAGGGGATGAGAATCGTACCGCCGGTTCCAGACGTGGAAGCCCTTGCAGCCACGTCAGATCAGATGCGGAACAGATCCGATGAGATCCGCAGGAAGTTCCAACTTGAACACAGGTTTGTTGTACTCTTTGTGGGAAGGCTAGTCGGCTCAAAGGGGATCTCCGAGCTGTTCGACGCTTTGGGAATTGTGGTCAAGAGGGACCCCAAGGTAACCCTAGCAGTTGTAGGCAATGGTCCCATGGAGGAATTCGTTCGAGATAGGTGTGCGTTCTATTCCCATAACTCCGTTTTCCTGGGAAGTGTGGACGACGAGACTCTCCTCGAGCTGTTTGTTGCCTCAGACCTGCACATATTGCCTTCGTGGGCTGAGGCCTATGGTGTGATATGCGCTGAAGCGCTCGCATGCGGAGTGCCATCGGTAG
>Ga0315282_10013458_pt1 | contig 12338 bp, 9 predicted proteins | sample YL17G07_20_MG_FD_203693 | JGI IMG/M metagenome (GOLD analysis project Ga0315282, IMG submission 203693) | Sediment microbial communities from Yellowstone Lake, YNP, Wyoming, USA - YL17G07_20 | ecosystem: Environmental > Aquatic > Freshwater > Lake > Sediment | place: USA: Wyoming | collected... | reverse complement strand
TGGCCGACCATAAGACCGGCCTGGCCGTCAGGGCCCTAACCCAGGCTACGAAGCAGGGGCCCGAGGTCCCGGACACGTGGCTGGACCTCGCGCGCGCCTGCTCCGCCAACGACGACAACGCGGCGGCCCTCGAGGCCGTTGACAAGGCCCTCGCGCTGAAGGCCCTTGAAAAGGAGGACGCCGTCGGCAAGAAGGTCGAGGCCCTGGTGCTGAGGTCGACGCTGCTGCGGGCCTTGGATAAGGCCGAGGATGCCATCGTGTCCGCCCAGAATGCCCTGGACCTTGACCCGAGGTCCGAGCTTTCCTGGTGCGAACTAGGATTTGCCCAAACCTCCCTTAAAAGATATAAGGAAGCAATACATTCCTTTGACGGAGCGCTCGGGGTCGACCCAAGGTACGAGCTGGCGTGGCTCGGGAAGGCGCGCTGCCTGTACGAGCTGGGGAAGCCCGACAAGGCCCTGCGCTTCGTCGAGATGGCCCTGGAGATCGACCCGGACTACGAGGACGCCAGGGCGCTCAGTGATAAGATCCAGGGCAAGAGGGGGACCTAGGCTCGGGGGATAGTGCCGATGGAGAAGAAGCTCAAGGTCAAGAAGGTCGTCAAGCCTGGGACCGCCGAGGGCGGCCCAGCGGACCAGGGCACCCCCCCGCCGCACAACGGCAAGCCGCCGACGGACGAGGAAGAGGACACCGAGGCGGAAGAGGTGGACGACACCGAGGAGAAGGGCCCCGCGCCGCCAACGGAAGCGATGGATGAGGTCCATCTGACCGTCGAGGCGGACCTGCTGCTTTTGGAGGGCGGCATCGAGCAGGCCGTGACGCTCTACCTCAAGGCCACCGAGATAAACCCGGACTACGAGATCGCCTGGAACAACCTGGGCGTGGCCTACGCCAAGCTCAACAAGTTCACATCCGCAATAAAATATTACGAGAAGGCCCTCGAGATCAACCCGGGCTACGGACGCGCCTGGTTCAACAAGGGCAAGGCCTACCACAAGCTCGGCAAGCTCGAGTCGGCCCTCAAGTGCTACAACACCGCCGTGAAGATCGAGCCCGAGAACATCAGTGCCCTGAACAACAAGGGCGTGGTCCTCCGGGAGCTGGGCCGGCTCGACGAGGCCATCCAGGTCTACAACCAGATAATCCAGAGGAAGAAGGACTATCCCTACGCATGGCACAACAAGGGATTTTTATTGCAGATGCAGGGGAAACACAAGGACGCCATCGAGTGCTTTGACAGGGCCATAGGCCTCAAGCCTGACATGGAGGAGGCCCAGAGGCACAAGAAGCTCTCGCAGAAGGCCATGAGAAAGGCCTGAGCGCCCTCACACTATTGGTATCAGGTGCAGCACGAGGTTGTCCAGGCTGCTCTCCGCGTCTATTGCGCATACGTTCGAATGCGGCCTCTCGCCGTAGATGACCACGGCGCCATCCACCCGGCGGAGCTTGATGTGCTGGTTGCTGTGGTTGGCGACCCTCTTGGCAAGGCTCTCGATGCCGGGCTTGCTGACGCGGACGATTAGGTCGCCGTCCTTCCGGGCCTTCTCCGCCGACAGGCTGAGGGCGGCCTTGTATCCCTCCTCGCCGACCCTGGCCTCCCAGGTCTCCAGCGCGATGATCTCCAGCATGGGCTGCTTGGTCTCGGCCTTGAGCCTCTCGGCCTCACGCCGCCACTTGTCCCAGTCCTTGACCGCGTCCTCGAAGCCGAGCGTCAGGATGTGTGGCTGGTCCTGGGCCTTATCGAAGTATACCTTCTCGGCGACACGCAGGAGCTTGTACGGGTCCCCGCCCTTGAAGATGCCCTTGCCCAGGTTGATGTAGTCGTCCGAGGAGATCTCGTTGAACGGTATGATCATGACGGAGCGGCCCTGCCGTATGAAGTTGGCCATGAGCGGGATGCTTATGAGCATGTGCGTCTCCGCCGGCAGGTTGTCCACCATCTCCACCAGGACATTGCTGCCGTGGGGGAAGCCACCGCCGAGCAGCTTGTCCAGGTCCGGGCTCCCCGACGAGAACATGCCCTCGCTGTCCTTGATGGGCTCCCACTGGCGCTCCTTCTCCTTGAATCGGACCTTGAACTCGGGTATGTAGGTGAACTTGCCGCCGTGCAGCGTTATGAGGTACTTGGCCTGGTGGACCTCGACGGCCCTCAGCTTCTCTATGTGCATCTCCCGGATCCTGCGGTCGTCGATCTCGCGGCGTGTCATCCTGACAACGCCGTCCACTAAATAATCCAGGTCCGAGTGGCCCTCGTCCTCGAGGACCACTATGAACTTCGTGAGCGTGTTCTCGACCAGGTCCTTCTGTATCGTCTGAAGGATGCGGCCCAGGGGCACATTGTACTTCTCAGCTAGGCCGTTGAGGCTGTCGAGCACCAGGAGCGACTCCCTCGGGAAGACCATCTCGACCCTCTCGTAGATCTGCACTAGCTCGGGTATCGGCGTCGTCTTCTGAAGCTCCTCCAGGTTGCGTCGTTCGATGCGCATGGGGCTGCTCGGTATGTCCTTATAGACGGTTCTGAGGAAGGTCCTCGAGGCCTTGATGACGTTGTCGTCTTCCTTCTCGACGTTCTCGTCGATGCCATCGTCCATGTTGGCCTTCCGGCGCACGCTCCCCTCTAACTCCTCGATGGCCGGCATGATGGCCCTGAGGAACCCGCGGCTGGCGTCGAAGATCCGCTCCTTCCATTCCTTGTCCCTGAGCCATTCGAACTGGGAATACAATGCCTCGTCCGACACCCGGGTCGTTATGAAGAAGGATGTGCTCAGGGCCCCGAGGCTCTCTATGCATTGCAGTGAGAATGTGGTCTTGCCCGTGCCCGAGGCGCCCTTGACTATGAGGGACCTGCCGCCCTTCGCCTTCAAGAACTCGGAGATGCACGGTGGTATCCTGCCAAGGACCTTCTTGTTCATGCCGACCCCCCTGAAAAAAGGACGATTCGTATAAGGAGGGTGGTCCGATATCAATTTTTGCAGAAAAATGGAAAAAGGGGAAGCGTCGGTCCTACCTAACCCCAACCTTTTTCAAGAGCGAACATAATCCTAGTTCCGATGAAGGCCGCGCGACGGAAGGCCGGGCCCAAGGACAAGTCGGGCCCGCTCAAGGTCCTCCAGATATGCCTGCGTTTCCACCCGGCCCCGGGCGGTGTCGAGACCCACGTTCTAGAGATCTCCCGGGCGCTCAAGGCCCGGGGCCACGACGTCCAGGTCTACACAACGGATTTGTACAAGGAGACGCCCTTCAAGAAGCTCGACGGCCCGGAGCTCGCCGAGGAGGAGGTCATGGGCGTCAAGGTCCGGCGCTTCAAAGCCCACACCCTCGGGGACGAGATGCACTACGTCTTCACGCCGTCGCTGCTCGGCCCGATTCTCAAATCAAAGGCCGACATCCACCACGCCCACTCCTACGGTTACTTCCACGTGAACCTCGCCGCCATGGCAAGGAAGATGACGGGGACACCCTTCATCATGACGGCCCACTTCCACCCGCAGTGGTCCATGTGGGGGGGCCAGCGGCGCAAGTCGCTTCGGCGGGTCTATGACAAGATACTGGGCGGCTCCTCGCTCGATGCGGCCGACAGGATAATAGTCCACACGAGGAACGAGCTCAAGCTTATGGCCGATTTCGGCGTTGACGAGGACAAGGTCCGTGTCATTCCCGCCGGCGTGGACCTCGCGGCCTTCACGCCAAGGCCCGACGGGACCGCCTTCCGCGAGGCCACGGGCATCAAGGACCCCTTCATCCTGTACGCCGGGCGCGTCGCGGTTAACAAGGGCCTGGACCACCTGATCCGCGCCTTCGCGAGGATGCGACGGCGCGAGCTCCCGAAGATGGAGGGCATGGAGGGTCTCAAGCTGGTCATCATCGGCGGGGACCACGGCATGAGGGAGGCGCTCGAGAAGGTGGCCGAGAAGGAGGGCGTGACCCCCCATGTGGTCTTCACGGGCCACATAGAATCGGACCGCATCTTCAGGTCCGCCTACGGGGCCTGCGAGCTCCTGGCCCTGCCGTCGGACTACGAGGCCTTCGGGCTCGTGCTCGTCGAGGCCATGGCCTGCGGGAAGCCCTGCGTTGCCACGCGCGTCGGCGGCGTCCCCGAGGTGGTCGAAGAGGGCAAGACCGGCCTGCTTGTGGACTTCGGGGACGTCCAGGGCCTTGCCAGGGCCCTGACCGAGGTCCTGGCGGACCCCGCAAAGGCCAAGGCCATGGGCGCGGCCGGCCGGAAGCGCGTTGAGGAAAAATTCACGTGGGACATCGTCACCGAGCAGATCGAGAGGGTCTACCGGGAGGTATTGTGAGATGGCCAAGGCCCGGCGAAAGCTCAAGGTCCTCCAGCTCTGCACGAGATACCCGCCGGGTACCGGTGGTGTAGAAACGCACGTCCACGCCATCTCCACCGAGCTCAGGGCCAGGGGCCACGAGGTCCAAGTCCTCACATCGGACCTCCTGTCCGAGACGCCTCTCAAGAGGATAGATCCGGGCCACGAGCAGTACGCCTCCGTCGACGGCGTCCCGGTCAAACGGTTCAGGGCACGGGCCCTCAGCGGCGATGCGCAGTACTCCTTCATGCCCGCCATGGTGCGTGCGGTCCTGGCATCCAAGGCCGACATCGTCCACGCCCACTCCTACGGTTTCTTCCAGACGCATCTGGCAATGGCCGCGCGGAGGATGGGCCGGACGCGCTTCGTCTTCACGCCGCATTTCCATCCTGAATGGGCCTCGGGCAAGACGGACACGCGCCGCTTCCTGAGGCGGGCCTACGACAAGATCATCGGCGGCAGCACACTGACCTCCGCCGATGCTGTTGTATGCGTCTCCAGGGGCGAGGCCGAGGCCATCAAGGGCATGGGCTTCGATGAAGGGACGATCCGCATCATACCGAACGGCATCCCGTCATCGTTACTGGACCTGAAGCCCGACCCGACGCCGTTCCAGAAGGAGCACGGGCCGGGCCACCCGATGGTACTGTTCGTCGGCCGGCTGGCCGAGAACAAGGGGCTGGTCCAGCTCGTGGATGCCGCAGCGACCGTTCTTAAAAAGTTCCCAGCGGCCACCTTCGTCATCGTCGGGGAGGACGGCGGCATGAGGATGGCCATCGAGCAGAGGGCCGAGGACCTCGGCATTTATGAAAGATTCAAGATCACGGGCCGCATCGACAACGAGGAAGTCTATCGGTCGGCCTACGCGGACTGCGATGTCTTCGTCCTCCCTTCAATCTTCGAGGCCTTCGGCATCGTTGTCCTCGAGGCCATGGCCTTCGGCAAGCCCTGCGTGGCCACAAGGGTCGGCGGCGTGCCGGACCTCATCATCGACAAGAAGACGGGCCTGCTGGTCGAGCCCAACGATCCCGGCGGTCTGGCAAAGGCCTTGATATCCTTGCTGAAGGACCCGGAGAAGGCCAAGGCCATGGGTGTGAGCGCCAGGAAGACCGTCGGAAAGGACTACACCTGGCCAAGGATCGTGGACCGGTTGGAGGATATCTATTACGAGGTCATCGGGCAATCGGGACATGGAAAATAATTTTAGATAGGTGTACTTTCAATATGGTACTATATTATCCGTTCGAAAGAGGCCCTGCGATGAGAACCGTCACAAGTCCGCTCGCGGCCATATCCATCGTCCTTCTCATGCTAGTGACGCCGGCGAGCCCATTGCTCCAGTTCACGGGGGCGGTCGGTTCCAGGTCCGCCTTGTACGCTACGGACTTCGAGAGCGGCACCGGCGGCTGGACCCACGGCGGCGCGAAGGACGAGTGGGTCCTTGGAAATCCGACCAGCGGCACTGGCGGCTGCCATTCGGGCAACAACTGCTGGGCCACGACCCTGAACGACACCTATGCCCCCGACGCGAACGAGTGGCTCCAGTCGCCGTCCATAGATCTCCGCTGGGCGAGGTCCGCGCGGCTGGACTACTGGCACTACTACGACCTGTTCAACTTCATGGGGATCTTCTATGACATAGGGTACCTCGAGGTCTCGGCCGACAGCGGCTCCTCCTACAAGCAGCTGATGAACTTCACAGGCAACTCCACGGCCCAGACCTGGGAGAAGGTCACCGTGAACCTCACAAGCTTCGTAGGCTCCAAGGTCCTTGTCCGGTTCCGGCTGGTCTCGGACAGCATGTTCGAAGCCAATGGCTGGTTCATAGACGACTTCTCGATAATGGTGAACGAGACGGGGTCCAACGCACGGCACGACCTCGCCGTTGTGGGGCTCCAGACGAACCCCGCGGCGCCGAACGCGGGCCAGGACATCCAGGTGGACGTCCTTGTCAAGGACGCGGGAAGCTATGACGAGAAGGGCGCGCAGGTGACCTTCAGCGTCCAGGACGCCAAGGACGACACCGTGGTCTTCACACAATCCACGCAGATCGACCTCCTGACCATGGGCTCGACCTTCAAGCTCCCGTTCACGTGGCGGCCCATGTGGAGCGGCGACTTCAAGCTGACCGGCAAGGTGTCCATCGACGGCGATTCCCAGCCGGGGAACGACTCGATGACGGTCAAGATAGCCGTCGGGAGCTTCCCGCACGATGTGGCGATAACCAAGATGGCCTACGCGCCCAAGGACCCCAAGGTCGGTATGCAGGTCACCATCTCGGTCACGGTCCGCAACATGGGCTCCTCGGACGAGAAGAGGGTCCGCGTCCACATACGGATAACGACCTCCACCGACGCCCTCGTGCTGGAGGACCAGCGGCCCATCAACGACATCGGGCCCAACGAGCTCAGGACCGTGGACTTCACATGGACGCCGACGGCCCCGGACCTGTTCATAGCCAGGGCCAACGTCGACCTTCCGAACGACCCGACCATGGAGGACAACAGGGCCGAGATCTACATCCTCGTGGCCCGCAAGGGCGTGGACATGGGCGTCATCGCCGTGCAGGCGAACCCCAAGGACGCGGCCCCCATGGCCCGCCGGACCATCGGCGCCAGGGTCATGGACATAGGCGACGTGAACGCCACGAACGTCGTGGTCTCCTACACGGTATCCGACGACAAGGGCGTGAAGTCCCAGGGCAACACCACCTACTCGCTCGTGGTCTCGGGCGAGATCAAGCAGGTCACATGGGACGTCTATCCCGACCATCCCGGGGTCTACACGGTCAAGGTCCGCGTGACGGTTGCCGGCGACGTGGAGCCTGACAACGACGAAGGGTCCACGACCTTCACGGTCCATTCTGTCTACCGGGACGTGGGCGTGGAATCCCTCTCGGTCGTCCCGAGGACCGAGGACGTCAACATCACCAGGTCCATCGTCGCCGAGGTGGCCAACTACGGGGACATCAACGAGTCCTTCAGGACCACCGTGCGCGTCCTGGACCAGGCCGGGGGCGAGGTCCTCACAAAGGACTTCGACGTGACACTGGCCCCGGGCAAGAGGACAAGCCTCACGGCGGAGTTCATGCCCAAGGCCTATGGCAACTACACCGCCACGGTCAACACCTACCTTTCCGCGGACGCGCAGCACGCGAACGATGCGGCCAGCACGGCCTTCTATGCTGTGAAGCCGGCCCACTACGACCTCGGCCTCGAGGTCCTCACGGTCGAGCCGCGGACGGGCTACCCGGACGTTGTGAGAACGATCACCGCGGACGTCTCCAACAATGGCGACGCCACCGAGGACGGTGCCGTGAACTTCACGATCATCGATGGCTCCGGCAACACGGTGGCGAAGTTCGGCAGGGCCGCCCATGTGGCCTCCGGCGCCATGGCCGAGGTCAACGGGAGCTTCACCCCGGTCTACGCCGGGAACTTCAACATAATCGCCACGGTGGCCATAACGGGAGGCCATGTGGACCAGGAGCCCCGGAACGATCGCATGAACGTCACCCTGGTCTCCGTCCCGAGGCCTGCCCCCGTGGACCTTTCCGTGGACGCCATCGCCATCGACCCGAACCCGGGCGTGGCGGGCCTGGTGGTGAACATAGTGGTCGTCCTCAGCAACCTCGGGGTCGATGCCACCAAGGGACAGATGAACCTCGAGGTCAAGGACCCGGGCGGCAAGACCACGACCCAGAAGCTGGATCTCCAGATCGGGCCCAAGGCCGCGATCCAGGTCCCGTTCACCATGACCCCTGCCGCCGCGGGCCTGTACACCGTCAAGGCCCACGCCGAGGCCACAGGCGGGATCCCGGACTCGAACATGAGCAACAACGACCGCACGACGACCTTCACGGTCGTGGACCTCGGCACCAGGGACGCCGCCGTGACGGCCCTGACGGTCTCGACCGCGGGCGGTTGCGGCATGACGCTGGACGTCAAGGCCACGGTGTCGGACAAGGGCACCGCGACCCTTGGGGCAGTGCCAGTCCAGCTCGAGGTCACCGGCAACGGCAAGACCTTCACGTACAACACCACGGTGAGCCCGCCAAAGGGCGGCCAAGCCGTGGCCGGCTTCAGCTTCACGGCGCCCAAGGCCGGCGTCTATCAGTTCACGGTCAAGGCCAAGGCCACGGGGGACATCCAGCCATCGAACGATGCCATGACAAAGTCCGGCGAGGCCTGCGACCACACGAAGGTCAAGACGAAGACCACCACGGGGTTCGCGGCCTGGCCCTTCATCCTGTTGCTGATAATCATCGCCGTGGTCGCCGTCGTCTATTACAATTACCTGAAGGACAAGAAGAGGCGCTCCGAGGCAGACCTGCCCGCTCCACCGACGGCAAGGCCGCCGCCGGCGCGGAGCCCGGCACGGCCTCCGACCCGCCAGCGCCCCATCCGATAAATAAAAGATTACCTTCTCATATATACAACAGCACTCCGAGGTGAACGAACGGTCGAACGGCTAACCTTTGGAACGGGTCCCGCGGAGCACCCGTCCATCAAGGTCATTGGCTGCGGGGGCGCAGGCTGCAACATCGTCCGCGAGCTCGGGGCCTATCCCCTTCCGCACCTCCAGCGGGCCTTCCTCAACCAGAGCCGGGAGCTCAAGCCCCACCATTTCCAGGAGGCCCACACCATCCCGCTCGAGCTCGACCACAGGACCGACACGGAGCCCGAGCACGCCGAGGCGGCCACCTGGCGCCAGCACGAGCACATCAAGAAGTTCTTCGAGAGCGGCCCCCACGGGACGCACCTGACCTTCATCGTGTGCGGCCTCGGGGGGATGACCGGCTCCGGTGCAGCACCGGCCCTGGCGGAGATCGCCCGCTCCCACAAGTCCGTTACTGTGGCCCTCACCGTTCACCCGTTCAAGCTCGAGGGCCCGAGGCGCGAGAGGAACACCAAATGGTGCATGGAGCGTCTCGCCACGCGCGCCCACAGCATCGTGTGCATCCACAACGACAAGCTCATGGCCATCGCGCCCAACATCTCCTTCGCTCAGGCCCTGCAGGTCACCAACAAGATGGCCCTCATGCCGATCACCGAGATCGCCATGCTCGCCACGCGCGACGACCTAGGCAGCCTCAGGAACGTCCTCGACTGCACCGAGGTCTACATTGGCTTCGGGGGCAGCGACCTCAGGACCGGCCTGACCGCCGCCGTGGACGAGGTCATGGGCAGCTTCATGCCGGGGCCACCGAAGGACAAGAAGGAGTGGGACCGGGCCCTCATCACGGTGCGCGCCGGGCCCGCGGTCCCCGACAAGGACATCGAGAACATCGTGGGGTGCATCACGGCCGAGCTCCACCCGCACGGCAAGGTCCTCTGGGGCTGCATCCGGGACGGCACCATGGGAGAGGACGTGAAGGTCATGGCACTGGTGGGCCGGGGCCGGAAGTCCCATGATGGCGGGATCGAAGGGAAGGCTTTGGATTATTACAAATAGAATTATTATCTTATATTATTATATTATATAAAGAACTGATAGTGGCCCCAGGCCTCTCAGTTCCTTTCTTCGAATCTTGACCGACAAATCGAAGATTGTCCGACAGTTCGAATGATGACCGAGAACCCTTTTATATGCTGCCCGCAGAGTAAGACACCAGAAAGTAAGTTTGGAGGATGACAAAATGAAGACATTCGCGGTGTTTGGTGCCTTGGTGATGGTTGTTGGATGCTTCGCAAGCATGGCGCTTGCGGACCTTGGGAGCGGGATCGACCCCAAGGGGGACAATGACAGGGACGGCCTGACGAACGCTCAGGAGTACCAATGGGGAACTGACCCGAACGACCCCGACAGCGATGCGGACGGCTGCTACGATGGTTGGGAGATCTGGTACGAGACCCACAGGGCAACGACCGCTGGAACGGACACCCCGATAATCGCTAAGGATTACCACTTCGACGCCAACAGCCCGGCAGACGCCGGCAAGGTGGCAGACTCGAAGCAGCTCATCCAGATCAGGGACGCGGACGCCAACAAGCTCACGAACGACCCTGACGAGGACGGCTGGAACAACCTCCACGAGTTCCTGGTCGGCAGCGACCCGACCAACCCGAACACTGACGGCGACATCTACACCCAGGACAGCGCTGACCCAGACCCACTGGTCTCCAACGGCCAGTCCTCGGGCGGCGGCGGGAACGGTGGCGGCGGCAGCGGCATCGGCGAGGCAATGGTATTCGCCTAAGGCGGCGGGGCGGCTCACGACCCCCTCCCACCTCCCCATTTCCCCACACATCTCGATGCCCCCAGCATCGGAATAGGGATATGGGCTAGGGAGGGAGGGGGTCCCTAATTTCTCTTTATAGTTAATATGGACCATTATTCGAACCCTGTCCGAATATTCGATTTTTGTCTTATCAGGCTTTTATATGCGCCCCCACAGAAAGGGATACCATCTGGGGGTTAAAAATATGCAGAAGACAATCGCATTGGTGCTTTCCGGTGTGATGATTTTCGCGGCCTTCGCGACCATGGCAGCGGCTGATCTCGGCAGCGGCATGGACGGCAAGGCGGACAACGACCGCGATGGCCTTACGAACGCTCAGGAGTTCACCTGGGGAACCGACCCGAACGACCCCGACAGCGATGCCGGCGGTGCCTACGATGGTTGGGAGATCTGGTACGAGACCCACCACGCGGTCTCGGACATACAGACCGGCGCTGTCTTTGTTGACAGCTCCTACCACTTCGACGCCAACAACCCCCTCGATGAGGGGAAGGTCGGCGACCTGAAGAACCTCATCCAGGTCAGGGACGGGGACGCCAACAAGGCGGTCAACGACCCAGATGACGATGGCTGGAACAACTTCCACGAGTTCCTGGCCGGCAGCGACCCGACAAACCCGAACACGGACGGGGACAGCTACAAGCAGGACTCTGCGGACCCGGACCCACTGGTCAGCAACGACCAGGGCGAGGGCGGCGGCGGCAACGGCGGCAACGGTAACCAGGGTCAGGGCCAGGGCCAGGGCAACGGCGGCTCGGGCAGCGGCCAGGGATCCGGTAGCGGCTCCGGCAGCGGCCAGGGCAGCGGCAGTGGCTCGGGCAGTGGCTCCGGCAACGGTGGCCAGGGCCAGGGATCCGGCAGCGGCTCGGGCAGCGGCCAGGGCTCCGGCTCCGGCAGCGGGTCCGGCAGCGGCTCGGGCAGCGGCTCGGGGACCGGCTCCGGCAACGGCGGCAACGGCCAGGGCAACGGCCACGGATCGGGCGATGGTCACGGCCAGGGCGACGGTCACGGCAACGGCCCAGGCCCCGGCCCAGGCCCGTGCCCACCGACCCACTTGCCCCAGATCAGGGTCCTCCTGACGACCTCCCTCCCGGCCAACTACGAGGTCGTGAAGGGACAGGTCTTCACCATCAGCGGCCATGTCGAGTACTGGTCCGATGTAACGGGCTGGACACCGATCGACGCCAAGATGGGCGTGACGATCCAGATCAACTTCACGAGCCAGGTGACCCAGGTGGGCTCCGGCAACGCTGACATGGCTGGCCCAGTGGGCTACGGGTACTTCACGATCAACTGCGTCGTGCCCGGCTCCTCGATGTCCGGCGCTGGCCTCCTCGCGGTCCACGCCCAGGGCAACGACTACTACTCTGATGGCTGGTACGTGGAGTAAACAGGTAAGGACACAATAAAGGGGTGAGGCCCCCTCCTCACCCTTTCTTCTTCTTTTGTATTTCCTTTTGTTTTCCCCTTTTCTCGACATCCCTTCTTCTTAGTAACATGCTCATTATAGGCCCTCGCCTTCCTTTGGGACCGGTGTGACCGGTGGTTCAAATGGGCCCTGAGAAGCCTGTGCTTCCGGTCCAATCCCAGCAATCATGGCCGGGGGTTTATATACCCCCCCCACCCAATGGCCCAAAGACCGGTAAAACACCGCTGGAAACCAAAAAACAAACTTGTACTATTAACTATATAGTGCTATTTAAATACTACCTTTATATACACCAGGATTATTCGAATTATGTCTGATAAATTATTTATTAATAGGGCCATGTATTAGA
>Ga0315282_10013457_pt1 | contig 12339 bp, 12 predicted proteins | sample YL17G07_20_MG_FD_203693 | JGI IMG/M metagenome (GOLD analysis project Ga0315282, IMG submission 203693) | Sediment microbial communities from Yellowstone Lake, YNP, Wyoming, USA - YL17G07_20 | ecosystem: Environmental > Aquatic > Freshwater > Lake > Sediment | place: USA: Wyoming | collected... | reverse complement strand
CAGTGACTCTTTGTTGCTTTGATGAAGACTTGTTAGTCTGCATACTTAACTGCAGACTTGTCCCGAAAGACTTGTTTGATAGACGGACTAAAATCGTCCGAGAACGTGAAGCAGCCCATGTCCGGCCCTCTCATACAGTGTCCTTCTTGTGGGAAACAGAACACGCCGGACGGTCGGTACTGTGTCTATTGCGGGAAGATATTGAAAACGGTATACTGTTCGTCTTGCGGTACGGCTAATCCCGCGGACTTATCAGGGTGCCTTGAATGTGGCATTCCTCTTCCCAGCATGAGTGAAATTCGATGGAATCCCATAGTCACTGTATTACGACCCACTGGAGCCATGACTGAAGAAAAATAACCAGGTCCACCTGAACGGTTGGCCTCCTCGCCACTGCGAGAAACAGTGCTCTCACGCATTCGCGGCAAGCTTAGGACCAAAGAAGAAGCGAAGAGCGACTAGCTCTTCCTTGAGTACCCATACTGACTCGTGTCGTAGAACGGAGGTTTCACGATCTTGGCTTCTTCCGTTCGTTCCCGGATCCGAAACTGGATCAGGTTCCCCTCCTGAGAACAATCTCGCTCCACGTAGCCCATGGCTATCCCCGTATCCAGCAGATAGGAAAGCGTCCCACTAGTCACATGTCCGATGACTCTTTCATTCGTGACTATCTCGAATCCATGTCTAGGAATAACTCGTCGCGAAGTTCGAAGCCCGACTCTGACCCTTGACGCCCCCCTCTCTTTGATCGCCAGCAACCGGTCTTTGCCAATGAAATCCTTCTGAAGTCTTACAACGAAGTTTAGTTTCGCTTCGTAAGGGTTAGTGTTCTCATCCATGTCATTCCCGTAGAGGCAAAGACCAGCCTCCAGACGAAGTAGATCCCGGGCCCCTAGGCCGCATGGTTCCAAGCCGTACGCCTCACCGGTTTTCAGAAGGTCATTCCAGACATTCTCTGCTTTCCCCGGCTTCGTGATTGGGGCGTCCCAGACGTAGAGCTCGAAACCATCCTCTCCAGTATAGCCTGTTCTTGAGACCAGAGTTCTTGCGCCTGCTATCTGCGCCCAATTGCACCCAAACCGTGGAATTGAACTTAGGTCTGTTGAACTGAGTCCTTGAACCAGTTGTCTCGCCCGAGGTCCTTGAACCGCGAACATCGCCACACCGTCCGAAACATCCTCCACCTTTACATCGAGGCCATTCGAATTTGCAAGAACCCAGTCGTAGTCCTTGGCGCGATTTCCGGCGTTGTACACGATGAAATATTCTTGCCCCTCTAGGTGGAAGACCAATACGTCGTCTTTGATTCCTCCGCTAGGGTTGCAAATGAGCGAATATTGGCCTCGGCCGTTCTCTAATGAGGCCACGTCATTTGTTGTGATTTTGTCCAGTAACCTCTGTGAATCCTTACCCTTAACGACCGCTCGTCCCATGTGGCTTACGTCGAAGATTCCTGCGGCATTTCTGACGGCCGAGGCTTCCTCTCTGATACCCTTGAACCAAACCGGCAGAGTGAATCCAGCGAACTCTATCAGGTGGCCATTCTCTTCATGGTAATCCTGAAGTTGAACAAACTTAGGCAAGCTGTCTCAACTCGCTCCTGCCCGTTTGGAACAGAATGCCGCCAGCTACCCTTCCGGATTATTTCGCCGGCTCCTCGTAAGGAACGATCTTGACTTTCTCTGTCTCAAATTCGAGTTTTCTTTTGCACTGTGGGCAGACGCCGTTATGGCGTTGGATAATCTCGGTTGGGGTCTCGAGTTCAAGCCCGTGATAGAGAATTGAACCGCACTCAGCGCACAGGATCTTCTGCGGCATTAGATAACCACGCACACTGTAGAGGGGGAGCCAGTGGCAAGGCAACATATTTTAGCATCGTGGTTACTTCCCCTCCGAAGGACTGTGTAAGTTGTTCGAAGGACTTAGGATAGCGTTGCGTAAGTTGCCATGGAGGCTGCAACGTAGGTTCGGCAACATAGGTTACTCTCTGAAGATCTTCAGAGCACCGACAGCACGGAGAATGAGACCTTCGACCACACTTTCACTCATCGTGGTCATCGTGTTTGTTGGATTCGTTTTGGCAGGAGGAATCTACGACATCCTCGAACGTCCAATATCTCTCCTTCCGACTCCGACAGGATACTCGGTACTGATCAAGGGCACCCTAGGCCAGCAAACCCTGAACGAGAGCCTGATCTCGGCTTTCCTTTACATGCTCGGCCTCGGTGGGCTGTATATGCTCCTACGCAGCACAAGATATGCATACAGACCACGCAACGCATACCTCTTGCTCATACTGGGAACCATTACCGTCATGCTAGTAATCTTCTACACAAATTCATTGATTTCAGCCAAAATCGGACAGTAGCATGATCACCAGTAGGCTGACTTCAATCCCAAGACGTAAGCGCCGACATTAGTCAGAAAGTGAATCGGCGGCGTCACCAAGAAGAGTATCAGAAACGACCCAGAACTAATCTTGATAATTGCTGACGCAGCCAGCAATGCTCCCACGACAAAATCCAATTGATCCAGACCCGGTAATGCCCCTCCGGGCTTGATACCTAACCTTCTTTTGAGAAAAGCTCCCCCCAAATCGCCTAATAGAGCTCCAAGCGAGGCGAGGACTGCTACAGGCAGCAGGTTCCATGAGAAGAGATAGCCCTCGAATAATCCAACTGTGATGCCAACGATGACCCCGCTCCCAAACCCTTGGATCGTCTTGTGGTCTCCGAAGACCCTCTCGCCGTCCTTGAGCGACTTACCGAAATCTATTGGCCTACCTCCACCGAAGATAACTGGTGCACCATTGGTGCAGTAGATTGGGACGATTATGTAGAGGGCTGAAATCCAATCCTGCAATGATGGCCACATGAAGTTACCAGCGATGAAGGCTTTGGGTAAGCTATCCACTGAAATAAGACTTAACTCGTAACATCTTCGAGACCGCTCTCGCTTAGTGCAACCAGACAACTGCTTCCCCGAACGTCTGAGCCTCCGATTCTTTCAAGCCTGAACTCTCGAACACTGGGCTTGGGAGTATTCCTTATCCGGATAATTGTTTGTGGGAAGTGGAAGATTGCACGTCGTGCAACGGGCTCCACGTCTCCAACAGGTGGGCTGAGTCGAGCGTGCACTTGACTAGTGATAATGGACGCTATTCTTGCCGACGCAGACAGTTCACTTAGGTAGGCAAGCTGCCTGCCAAGATCCCTGTTTAGGGTGAAGATGCTGTCAGCTTTTGAGAATGCGGCTCGGTACAGCGAAGACATTGAATCAATTATCACCAAGCCCAGAGATGGCGTAACATAATTCTCCAACGTCTCCACGAGCCGTCTCTGTTCCCCGAAGGTTTCGGGTAGAAAGAGCATTATCAGCTCACTCACATCTTGAGCATCCGCCTTCGCTATTTGCTGGAATCTCTGTTGAGTGAACGAGTGATCGGAGTCTACGTACAGAACTTTGATACCTATTCTGGCTGCAGCCGTCGCCGTCTGAATAACAACCGTTGTCTTGCCTGTGGCGGCTTCTCCGTAGAGTAGCGTCATCTCTCCCCTCTTGAAACCTCCCCGAAGCAAAGCATCCAGACCCGGACAAGTAGACGCAATTCCATCCTCAGAGGCCAATTCGTGAACGACCATTGCTTCAGGTGACCATCGTCAGCCTAACTTCGCTCATGCTAGTCTAGGACAAGATTCACAGGATTAACTATCTATTATAGCTGCAACGGTCCGGAAATGCCCAATCGGCAAGGCGGACCAAGAAGTACCTGCGATCCAGAAGAGTACCCCGTCTAAGTGTCGGAGGCGCTCAGCAGTTCCTTTACTATCGCTCTAGGTCTGGCTGCATCAAGTAGGCGTGTGAATTGTTTGATCCAGAGTGGATAGAAGTAGAGTTTTCCGTAGAAGAACTCTTCAAAGACTAGATTGTCTAGCAGGCTTATGGCTCTCCGGACCCGCGCATAACCGTATACCGTTGAGAGCCGGTCTACATTATCGAGCGATGGCAAGCTCAGGAATTCGTCTGCGATGCTCGTATAGACTTCCAGTGGACCCTGTCCCTCCTGTAGCTTCTTCAGATGCAGTTTTCGCAGAGCTAGTCGCTTAAACACCCGCGACTGCTTCAGTCGCTCTTCGAGCGTAGAGTTTTTCGGGAAGTCCATGCGGGGTTCAACCAACTAGTGCACCGTAACGCATTTTTAAATTAATGCATGAACGATGAAAGAACTCTTCCTCGGCCGTGAATGGTCTTTATTTCTTCTTGGTAAGTTCCCCGAGGAATTTCACGTAAGCTTCAGGACTCAGAAGGGTCTTCAGGTCGTCTTGGAGACGCGAAGGCTTAACTACCACAATCCAGCCGGCGCCATACGGTTCTTGATTAACAAGTTCAGGTGAATCAATCAGTTTCTCATTACGTTGAATGACGTCTCCAGATACAGGTGAATATAACTCGGAAACTGCTTTCACCGACTCAACGGTTCCGAAGGTAGCGTTTTGAGTAAGCGCTTTGCCCACATTGGGAAGATCCACGTAGACAACTTCATGCAGCGACTTCTGTGCATAATCGGTTATGCCGATTCTGCACTTGTCGTTATCAATCTTCATCCATTCGTGTTCCTTTGTGTAGTAGAATCCTTCTGGTACCTCGTGGCCATCAACCTTCATCGTCCGCGCACCAAGCGGTCATGTGATAATTCGATACTGTATTTAGCGATATGCTCTGACTTCTACCAATGTGAAACCCCAATGAGAGAAGCACTCATCCAAGGTTGAATTCCAATCATGCGATACCTGCTCGCGCCCAACAGTACCCTGATTGTTCGAGGACCTGCGTCGCTCCAATTGCGAAGTGGAGACGCCACCGTCCTAGCGGCGCCAGTTGAGCAGGGCAAAATGATGATTGTTAGGCGTGAGAGACAGATTCCCATCGAGGCTAAATCTGAAGTCGATCTTGAGTTGCAACTCGGTGAATCTGGAGAATTCTTCGAGATTGAAGGAAGCACGATACCGAAGTCGTGGACAGCAGCTGCCGACGCGCTTGCCGAAATGGAACTGGGTAAGGTTCTTGTGATTGGTGGCACAGACGTCGGTAAGAGCACTCTATGCGCATACCTCACGAACTCAATGCTTAGCAAGGGCATGAGGGTTCGAGTCATAGACGGAGACATTGGGCAAGCTGATATCGGTCCACCAACCACTATTGGAAGTGCCTTCCCTTCCAGTTACATTTCCTCACTGTTTGAACTCGAAGCGGAATCTTTGATTTTCGTCGGAAACACGAGCCCCAACCAAGTGGAGACGCCACTAATTGACGGAATCAGGCGGCTTCTGACAAACAAAGTACCAGCAATAACTCTCATCAACACTGATGGGTGGATAGAAGATCCCGAGGCTATCGTATACAAAGTCAGGTTGATTTCAGCCATCGAGCCTGACCTGATAATTGGAATATCGACCCGCAACGAACTAGATCCTATATTATCTGGTTCGAGAGCCAGGGCCTTGCGGATTGATGCTTCAGAGGAAGTCTTGAAACGCTCGCGAAGTGACCGACGTGAACTACGAATTTCGGGTTACCGAAGATTTCTGGACGGCGCAGTGACACGCGTTTTTGAGCAACAATATGTACGCGTCAGGATACCAAAACACCTGCAGCAGCTGCCACGTCAAGAACTCAAGAATGCTATCGTCGGCTTGCTAAACAATGAAGGATTTCTCCTTGGAATAGGTATCTTGATTGATTTCGAGAAAAGCTCGCTTAGAGTCTATTGCAAATCCTTCGAAGACATTACTGATATTGAAATCGGATATGTGAAGTTGTCAACAGATGGCACCGAATTGGAGTACTTGACGCCGTAAGCACACTCGTACTTCTAGCGGCCGAAGCTTGATTCTACAAGAAACTACTATACTTTAATGAAGGATACGTCATATCAGGAAACTTCTCAATGGAGTGGCATCTGCCTTGTCGGCAATTGAGGATTACAGAGTCCAAATCAGAGATATCGACAAACGCCTACTTTCCTTGATTCAAGAAAGATTCTCCCTCGGGGATAAATTGGCTGAACTGAAAGAAGCCAGGAAGCTACCTATCATCGATACTGACGCTGAACAAGCCGTCAATGACAATCTAACGAACACTGCCAAAGACCTAGGTCTTCCCATTTCGTTTGCGGGGCGACTTGGAGAGCTTCTCATAGAAGAATCCGTACGGGAACAAGAAGCGGCAAGACCGAAGCAATCGAAAGATCTTCTCCTGAAGGAAATATTCGAGATCACACAAAAACTGCTTGCGAAGGGACAGCGCGTCACGAGATTCGAGATAGGGGAACCCAACTTTCCAGCGTCACCACAAGTGATCCGCGGCCTCACTGAAACCTTTCGCAAGAACAAAGTCGTTGGCTATGGTCCGGCTGCCGGTCTTCCTGAACTCAGAAATGCGCTTGCAGAAGAAATGAGCGCACAACACAACGTGAAGATTGATCCCGACCAGATCTTGATTGTGCCCGGTGGCCGGTTTGCCATATTTGCAGCCATCACAAGCTATGTCTTACCTCTAGAGCGCGTTCTCATTCCTCAGCCTGCTTGGCCTGCGTACGAAGAATGCGTGGACTTCGCGAAAGGTAGAGTCGTTCCAATCAATACCAAATTCGAAGACGGCTGGGAACTCGATCTTGGGAAACTCGAATTCGAAATGAAGAAAGGAGCTAGGCTGCTGGTTCTGAATAGCCCCAACAATCCCACAGGCAAAATCATCGAGAGGAAGAGATTCGAAGAGATACTCCATCTTGCCCAGACATACGGAACGATGGTCCTGTCAGATGAAGTCTATGAGAAATACGTCCATGCGAAGCCGCCAAGCATACTTGAGAGCGGGGCTGAGAATTACGTTTACATCAACAGCTTCTCCAAGCAGTTCAGTCTCACAGGTTGGAGGATTGCATACCTCGTCACAACAAAGGAGAAGGCAAACCGAATCAAACGAGTGATTCAGACAGCCGTCACATGCGTACCAGAATTCACCCAGCGAGCCGCCCTTGTAGCCTTGAAGAAAAGCCGCCGCGAAGCACAGCGGAACATCAACGCCATAATGGAGAAAGTAGAGCTCGCATGTCGCGAACTCAGCAAGATTGACGTGTCGTTCCACAAGCCTGAAGGGGCCTTCTACGTATTTCCAAAGGCTAACAAACTAGGTTTCGATTCTGTGAAGTTTGCCCGTCAACTCCTTGAACAACACCATGTAAGCATCAGCCCTGGTCTAGCGTTTGGCGATTATCCAGCTTTCTTCAGACTATCGGTTTCATTGCCGAGAGCTCAGATCCCAAGCGCAATCAAATCAATCGGTAAGGCGATCGATGCTTGGCAGTAGTAACAGACATCGGCGGTTTCGTTAACGCCGTCTACATGCCGACGTACAGTCTCTCTGCCAGGAATTCTGGCAGACCTGCGCTTTTAATATTGTCCGCGACTGAATCGATTTCATATTCGACGCGCTTGATATCGAAACTCATCTTTCCTTCTGAGATTGTCAACATGGCAAAGCTTGCTCGAGGGTCGCCATCCCTAGGTTGGCCTACGCTGCCAGGGTTACCCAGCATCTTACCCTCAAATGGATAGAGCATTGGCATGTGGGTATGACCAAGCAAGACCACCTTAACCCCCGCTTTCTGAATCATCATCTTCGCGACGGGTTCTGGAATGCCTGGGAATATGTACTCTGTGAGCGGATCCCTAGGGCTACCATGGAAAAGTCCCAGAGGAACACCCTCAACCTCCAGGATTGCGGAGGGACGCAGGTCAAGAAGGTAGCTTGAGTTCTCTTGCTTCATGTGTCTGCGAGTCCATTGTACTGCGACCGCTGCGTGTGGAGAGAAACCGGTGCTGTCCCCAGTCGCTACCGCATAATCGTGGTTGCCCAACAGTACAACAGTTGGATGCAACGCCCTTAGTCGTTCCAGAACCTCATTGGGCTGCGGCCCATACCCCACCATGTCGCCCAAGCAAAAGAGCTGGTCATGCTCTGGAAGGTTCGCGATTACGGTCTCGAATGCAACTAAATTGGAATGAATGTCGGAGATGACGGCGATTCTCAATGTCCTCGAGGATACGAAACTTGTGTGTTTGAGAAAGGGTTGACGGTTTGCGCTATAGCTCCAGGTCGATTTCTTTGAGGAATGATAGGTCTTCTCCGCAGTACGGGCAGACGTTGTATCTTCGCTCAATCTGTTTCCCGCATTCGGGGCATTCAATCTTCAATGCGTAGCTGCAGAATGGGCAAACGGCGAAGTCGGGTGAGACTTTGCGACCGCATTTCTTGCATTCTTGATCGCCGTCACCTTTGCTCTGTGCACCAGGTCGCGATGGACTTTGGATTATCACAGGGAATGGTTGCCCTGGACGAGATGAAGAGTGGATAATATTCTCGCGAATGATGCGGTGGAGCTGATAGGCATCGCTTTTGGATAGGTTCCCAATTTTAAGACTCTGAACGCCGGACCGCATCAGTATCTCAACACTCGCTTTGCGGAAACCACGGTCTAGTATTATGTTGTCCATGTTGGAATATGGATAGTCAACGAAACTTTTCTTGAGCCCGAGGCCGCCGGATTTGCGTATGATTATTCTTTGGTCGGTTACGGCTACGATTTCACTGCCGCTGAGAATCCAGATGAGTTTCTCGTCGTAGTTGATGAGGTGCTTCATATCGTCTGGGATAGATTGCATTGCCAAGCCATGAAGCCTCGTAGGAGGATAGAAGCTCCGTTAACCATTGGTGATAAGATGTATTGCATTGCAGCATCAAAAAAACTGTCAGAATAGGCATCCAAACGCACCCAGACGAAGCAATTTCATGAGTACCTTTAGGACTGACTTAACTATGCCTCTCTCGCAACACAGATTGGATTTCCATGGATATGAACGAAGTCAAGCTTGAGGTCAATTCAAGAGTTTTCAGAATTAACTACTTTCAATTAGAGAACGCTGTGATCGCCTTCTTCTTCGAGGATAGGAAACGCATGGGGACCGTTGCAATTGCGATGCCCGGCACCGGGGAGATTGCAGCCGGACGCTCGTCCGTGTTGGTTGGAGCGAAGTACATCATGACCACACGCGCATTAGCCGAACGATTTGCAGCGAAGACTGGAAAGATAGCTGTGGTCTCGCTATTCACTGAACTTGATGAAACAGAAGCCCTGCGCACATACGCAAGACTGCTGGACAAGGTTGCTGTCGGTTCAAAGGAAGAGAACAATCCCCTGAAGATTGATACTATCGATTGAGAGGATCTTCTTCCCCAAAGTTACATGTGGTCAAGCCCAGCGGCTATCTGGCCACTGATCCACAAACTTGGGTTCTGGCACTTCCTGTAGAATGAGTCTCGAAGGATACTGAGGGGAATGATAGACCGTCTGTTGGGCTATGATTGGCTCGGTTTCTTCCCAGATCTTCCCGCCAGTGTTGTAGTTCGGTGCCCAAGTCGGAAATGCGCTTGAAGTAACCTCTAGTCGGATACAGTGCCCCGGTTTGAACTGGTGGCCCGTTGCCCACATGTCCACCGTGACTTTTGTTATCTCGCCGGGTTCAACCAGCTTGATCTTGTCATATCCTTCGCGGAAACGTAACCGCGCGATGCCTGCGTTTAGACGCTGCGCGTATCCGTCAAGGTCAACATCAGAAAGCCTAGCAACGAAGTCGGTGTCCACAGCGGAAGTGCTTACGTAGAGTTCCGTGGACAGGAATCCAACAGCGTTAAGCGGTTTCGTTAGGGGATCGGATGTGAACACTAGCACGTCGTCGCGACGTTGGATTGGTCTGAGGTCTTCGTTGCTTCCGTTCTGGAAGTTTTCCTTCCACCATGGTGTCGGGGCAGGTCGTTCAGGGTTGTAGGTGTAACTCGATGCTGGCAAAGGCCCGTGTTTGTCGCTGAGTTTGCCCTTTCCCAGCAAGCTGTTCGCAGGACCGTCAGCGCTCAGAAGAAAGCTTCTGGTGTGGTTTCCAGCTATGGGGAAGCTGTCGGTTTCAATCCACCTGTTTGCACCCATTAGAAAGAGGCGGACTCGCGGCTCTTTCACAATCCCGTTGTCGATTCTCTTGAGCCAATAATCAAACCATCGGATCGCCTCCTTGGGGAGCGGGACAATCGAGTGTGGACCGTAATCGAAATCGCCTAACTTGCTACTGTCTGTCGACAGTCGATGTGGCCATGGCCCGATGAGTAGCTTCTGGCTTCGTCGGATGTCGGGGTCAGGGTGGTCGTGTGCCAGAGCTGGAAAGTGTTCAAGAGTTCCTTTCATGTCGTCGTCGAACCAGCCTGAGACATGGTAGCAAGGAACCTTGGTGAGGTTCAAGACGTCTTCCCACCACAAACGTTTCCAGAAGTCATCGAAAGTCTCATGCTCGTACCGCTCCTGAAGAGGATTCTCCAGCAAGCCAAGATGGTTTAGGAGACCTTTGAGGGGTCGATATTCTAGCAGGGACTCCCAATCTAGTTCGTTGATTTGTTCCTTGGTCGTCTTGCCTGATGTGTACAGTGTCAACATGTGGCCGATCGGATTTGGGACGCCAGACCAGTATGCTCCTTCATGAAAAGGATGCATTGAAGGAGTACACATGAGGAACGCGGCTTTGTGGAACCTTGATTGAAGACGAGTTGGGAAGATCTGGGTCCAGCCCTCATAAGACCCGCCGTAGGTGCCAACCTTTCCATTGGACCAAGGTTGGGTTCCAGCCCACTCTAAGCTGTCATGGCCATCCTCGATCTCCTGAAAATACGGATTGTAAACACCATCCGAGTTACCGCGACCTCGCACGTCCATGTGAACAACAACATAACCCGCCTTCACAAACGGCTGAGCTCTCTTCGTCCGAAGCGCAGTATCCTTTCCGTAAGGCGTGCGATTAAGAACAACCGGGAATGGCTCATTCCCTTCGGGAAAGTATATGTTAGCTGCGAGCCTGACACCGTCTCGCATTGGGACTTTGACGTCCCAGAGGTATTTTTGCCCCGTCATCGAGTTATCACATTCATGCTTGCGTGAAGGGAGGTCTGAGATGGTCAGTACGATAGGACATTTGAAAGCGGAGATTCACCGAGGACCCGTGTTGCGGCGTCGCCGACCTGTTCGCGATACTGCTCTCTTGTGTATACTCGTATGATGTTCATGAAGACTCTGAGCTCGTCCACTATCTTCGAGAGTTCGGTAATCCTCTGAGGCACTTTCTCTCCTGTTCTGGTCTTCGAGAAGACTGGGATGTCAGTTGGTTTGATCTCGAGAGCAGAGTGATATGGAACTGAAGGGAGCGATGGGAGATCAATTCCGACATCGGCCGCTGGAACCTTAGCTTTCGTTGCCACCTCTTCTTCGAGTTTAAGTCTGACGCTTTCATTGTTGATGACACTGGAGATGAGTTCGTCTCTCGCAAAGAACGTCTTCTCGTATGCGCATTTCAGGAGTCGCCGTTCTGATAGTTCCTTCATGATTCCGCGAGATTTCGCATTTGACAACAGCTTTGACCATACAACATAATCATCCCATTCCAAGTATTCGTCGGGATCCTTGACTTTCAGAATCTCAAGATCCTCTTTGGCCGCGTCGAAGGCCTTTAGAAGCATCATCTGAACAGCCCTGACAGCTCTATGGAAGTATATCGCCCTGAACGACTCAAGTCGCGCAAGGATAAGGCTCTCTAGTGTCGGCAATGCGGTTATGTCGACAGCCAAGTTTCCGTCTAAGACATCCATTGTGTAGATGAGTCTGAAGACATCGACTGAACCGTAACCTGCGCCAGTATGGTACGAATCTCTTAGAACAAAATCCATTTTGTCAACATCGAATGAGCTGCTAATAATCTGATTTAGGAAAGGCTTGTCAGATTTCTCGAGTCTCCCCACCGATAATGCGCTCATCTCCACAGGATCGAAGCCCTGCGCTTTGATCACGTCAGCTAGCGAGGAATGCGCGATTATCCATGTCGACATTTGTTCATGATTTCGGTTCAGATACTTCACAAGTAAGGGTTCGAAGAGATGAGAGAAAGGCGCATGCCCTACGTCGTGCAGTAGAGCAGCCAGGCGCACCTTTTGTCGTTCTTCCCCGGAAAGTTGGGCTGGAAGGTTATCCCCGACCACTCCTGCTAGATACATAGCCCCGAGCACATGTTCGAACCGAGAGTGATTCGCGGCAGGGTAAACGTACTCAGCTCCCGATAGCTGTCTTATCCTCCGCAACCTCTGCAGAGCCAGAGTGTCAATGATGCTTCGTTCCGTCTCGGTGACACGAATGTATCCGTAAATCGGATCTTTAATGAACCCCCAAAATGCCTCAGCCGAACCAACGTC
>Ga0315282_10013456_pt1 | contig 12339 bp, 13 predicted proteins | sample YL17G07_20_MG_FD_203693 | JGI IMG/M metagenome (GOLD analysis project Ga0315282, IMG submission 203693) | Sediment microbial communities from Yellowstone Lake, YNP, Wyoming, USA - YL17G07_20 | ecosystem: Environmental > Aquatic > Freshwater > Lake > Sediment | place: USA: Wyoming | collected... | reverse complement strand
GCTGGTGATGAACGCCACCATCCCCGAGTTCAACATGAAGATCCTCGAGGCGTGCCTCGCGGTCGGCGTGGACTACCAGGACATGGCGACCGGCACCCTCGTCGACAAGACCATCGACGAAGCCACGCTCATGCAGATGGAGCTCGACGAGGACTTCCGCAAGGCCGGCCTGACGATGCTCACCTGCACCGGCATGGACCCGGGCGTCTCGAGCACGTTCGCAGGCAACGGCTACGAGGACCTCGACGTCTGCACCGACATCCACATCCGCGACTACGCCGTCCTGGAGAGCCCCGTGCCGCTGCAGATGTGGTCGGTGTGGACCTACTACACCGACTGCGCGACGCCGCCGCTCACCTTCCAGGACGGCAAGTTCAAGCGCGAGCAGCCGTTCGGGCTGCGCGAGCACTACCAGTTCCCGGCGCCGTTCGGCCGTGGGTGCGTGATCGCCCACGACCACGAGGAGCTCTCGACGCTCCCGCGCTTCCTGCCGAAGCACTTCGGCGACAAGGGCCTGAAGAACGTGACCTTCAAGCTCGGCTTCGACGAAGAGGCGCTCAACGCCGATGAGGCGTTCGTCGCCAGCGGCATGGCGAGCAAGGAGCCCGTGCTCGTGAACGGGGTCAAGGTCCGGCCGATCGACGTCTACTGCGCGACGCTGACGCCCAACCCCTCGCCCGAGGAGATGAAGCGACTGGTCGAGGCCGGCGAGATCCAGGACTACGGTGTCATCCTCGCCGACATCTGGGGCGAGAAGGACGGCAAGCCGGCGAAGTGGAACTACACCATCTTCACGCCGACGATCCAGTGGATCACCGAACGGATCCCCGGGGCGACGTCGGTCTCGTACGGCACCTCGACGCCGGCGGCAGTCTACTCGGAGTTCATAGTCAAGGGCTTGATCACGCAGAAGGGGGTCGTGGTCCCCGAGATCCTGGAGCGTCCTGTCCGTGACGCGTTCATCAAGGAGCTCGGCCAGCGCGGCCTGCGCGTGACGCGCAGCTTCGAGACCCAGATCAACTGAGGGGACGGGGGCGGGGGGGGGGCGCCCCCCCCCCACCCCTAAACCGGGCGGGGCGGGGGCCGGGGCGGCTCCGCCGCCCCGCCCCCGTCCCCTCACCCGCCCTCAGACCGTCGCCGGCCGACGGTCGGCCTTGTTCACCCTGAGGTCGACGGCCAGCACGTACGGGTTCTGACAGAAGGCGATGCACTGCGGATCGCCCTCGCAGAGATCGCACTTGAACGCCTTGCCGGTCCCGGCGTGCTCGCCGATGACCCCGTATGGACAGGCGTCGTAGCAGTCACCGCAGTTCGTGCACTTCTCCTCGTCGACGACCAGGACGAGGCCCGACACCTCGGCGCCCAGCTTCTTCCTGGCGGCATAGACCCCGGTAGGCCTCAGCGTGATCTCGCGGCGCCCGATGGCGTCCTCGGGGCAGGCCTCCTCGCACTTGGCGCAGCCGGTCTGCAGGCACGTGAAGCCTCTGATCTCGGCGCTGGTCGGATCGCACTCGACGCGCAGGCGCGCGGCCGTGGGCCGGTAGGCGCCCTCATGCCAGGCGGAGCAGGCGAGCTCGCACATGTGGCAGCCGGTACACTTCTTCCTGCTGATCATGACGTGTGGCATGGTCTCTCCCTCTTCCTCGCCTGCCCGCCTAGACGCGGACGTCGATCTCGAGCTCGCGCAGCTTCTCTTCGGTCGGCACGCCGTTCTCGTCCCAGCCGCGCAACCGGTAGTACTCGGCAAGGGCCGCGGCGAAGTCATCGCGGTCTATCATCTTGCCGGCCGACGGGCCCTCGCTGAACGACTCGTCGTGCACGCGCGCCGGAAGATCGTCGTCGGCGGCGGTGAAGCCCTCGCGCAGGTTGAACAGGCGTCCGAGGTTCCAGGCGCGCTCGCCGATCCGCATCAGCTCGTCGCGCGTGACCTCGCGTCCCCAGAGGTGGCGCATGAGGATCGCGATCTGCTCCAGGTCGATCGCCCAGAAGTCGCACCAGATGCCGCTGAACTTGAGGGCGAAGAAGTCCTGGCCGCCGGCTTCGGCGTTGATCAGCCAGTCGGCCTTGCCATCGAGTGTGTGCGGCGGCAGCGCACCTTCGACGATCTCCTGCCCGACCGGGAAGGCGCGCATGTGGCAGGCGCCGCGGTCCGAGGTGGCGTAGGCGAGACTCATGCCGAACGTGCCGCGCGGGTCGTAGCCCGGGTATTCCAGGTTCTTGGTCTCCATGGCCAGCTCGGGATGCCCGTACTTGGCGGCCAGGGCGCGGGCGCCCAGCGCCAGCTCGGCGCCCGCGCCCTCACGCCTGGCGATCATGCCGGGCGCCTTCAGGTAGGCCGCGACCTCGCCGAAGCGCAGGCCGAGATCCGCGTAGCCCTTCTCGGCAAGGTCCATCGCCAGGCCGACGACCGATCCGGTCGAGATCGTGTCCAGACCCCACTCGTCGCACTCGGCGTTGAAGCGGGTCAGTGCCTCGATGTCGCCGACGTCGCAGTTGGAGCCGCAGAGCGCGATGGTCTCGAACTCGGGACCTTCGCACGTGACTCCACCCACTCCGTGGAAGTTGCGGCAGCCGATGGCGCACTGGTAGCAGGCACGCTTCTTGATACGGATCTTCTGGAAGGACTCGGAGTTGATCTTGCCGGCTCCTGCGAAGACGCCGGCCGAGTAGTTGCGCGTCGGCAACGCGCCGCCGCCGTTGATCAGGTCGACCAGCGCCGGCGTACCCTCCTCGTGCGCCCAGAGGTTGGTCTCGGTGAGAATGTAGTCACGGTGCAGCGCGAACATGCTGGCCAGGAAGGCCTTGGCGTCGCCGACACTCACGCTGCCGGTACCGCGGATCGCCACCGCCTTCACGTTCTTCATGCCCATGAGGGCACCGGCGCCGCCACGGCCCGCCTTGTGGTACTGGTCCGTCGAGAGACAGGCCCACGGGATCGCGTTCTCGCCGGCCGGACCGATAGACATCACCTTGGCCTGCGGGTCGAGATCGCGGCGCAGCGCGGCCTCGATCTCGGAGGTCTTCAGGCCGAGGTAGCCTTTGGCCGGCAGGAACTCGACCACGTCGTCACGGATCCAGACCACCGTCGGCGTGGCCGCCTTGCCGGTCAGGATGACGATGTCGTACCCGGCGAACTTCATCTCGGGCGCGAACGAGCCGCCCACGTAGGAGTCGAGGATCGTCCCGGTGGCCGGGCTCTTGCAGCCCACGACCAGGCGCGACGCCGTGGTCACGCCGGTGCCGGCGAACGGGCCGGTCACGAACAGGAGGGGGTTGTCGGGCGAAGTCGGATCGAGCCCGGGCTTGACCTCGTCGAGCAGGTAGCGGAAGAGCAGCCCCTTGCCGCCGAGGTAGAGTCGCGCCCACTCCATGTTGAGAGGCTCGACCGTGGTCACGCTGCGCGACAGGTCGATCCTGAGCACATTGCCCTGGTAGAAGTCCACCGATACCACGCTCCTTGTGCGCCTGCTGTGTTTGGACGGGAGCCGGAACGGTGGGCGGCGGGGCCGCGCTCGCGCGGCCCCGCCGCCCACCGCCGTGCGATCGTCCGACCTACTCCGGAGTAGCCGCGTCGCGAGCCACGTTCACCGCCCCGACATCGTCGATCACGAAACCGCTGTCGGCCGCCCACTGCACGAGCACCGGGTCGCCGATCTCGGGTAGCGCGCCCTTGAGGTCGTCGTTGAGCTCGTGGACCGTCACGCGCTCGCCGGTCTTGAGATCGATGATCAGCTGCGTCATCGACCCCAAGTAGATGACCTCCGCGATGGTGCCGTGAACGCGGGAGACCCGTTCGCCGTCGGGGTCGCCCCAGACGCGCATCCTCTCGGGACGGACGATGATCTTGACCTCACGACCGCCGCCCAGGCCCGCCGGCGCACAAATGCGGTCGCCGTCGGAGAGGTTCATGATCCCCATCCCGTCGCGCTCCGCATCCGGCTTCAACGTGATCACGTTCGATGTCCCGATGAACCCCGCGACGAACGCGTTCGCGGGGCGTTCGTACAACTCCCGCGGTGTCGCCACCTGCTGCACGACCCCCTCTTTCATCACGGCGATGCGCTGCGACATCGTCAGCGCCTCTTCCTGGTCGTGGGTCACATACACGAACGTCGTGCCCGTGGTGGCGTGGATGCGCTTGAGCTCGAGCTGCATCTCCTTGCGCAACTTGAGGTCGAGCGCCCCCAGCGGCTCGTCGAGGAGCAGCGCGGCCGGCCGGTTGACCAGCGCTCGGGCGAGCGCCACCCGCTGTTGCTGGCCGCCCGACATCTGTGACGGCCGCCGGTCGGCGAGCTCGTCCATCCGTACGGTGCGCAGAGCCTCGGCGACACGTTCGCCGATCTCCGACCTGGGCACGTGCTTGATCTTCAGCCCGAAGGCCACGTTCTGGTTGACCGTCATGTGCGGGAACAGACCGTACGCCTGGAACACCATGTTCACGTTGCGCTTGCCCGGCCGGACGTAGCTGACGTCGCGGCCCTCGAGGATGATCCGGCCGGCTGTCGGCTCCTCGAAGCCGGCGATCATGCGCAGTGTCGTCGTCTTGCCGCAGCCGCTTGGGCCCAGCATCGAGAAGAACTCGCCGCCCGGGATCTCCAGCGTCGCGTGATCGACCGCCCTGAGGTCGCCGAACTCCTTCGTCACCTGGTCGACGATGATCTCGCCCGTGCGTGCACCTGCGCTCACGACCTCTCCTTTCCGCGTACCACGAGACGGACCGGCGTGATCGACGTCTCTGTTCGCCTCGCGACCACGACTCAGTCGAGCTGGTTGAGGCGCGACAGGAAGTAGGCAACGACCGAGATGATCGCCATCGCCCCGAGCAGCACCAGGCTGAGCGCAGCGCCGCCTCCCCAGTCACCCGTCGTCAGCATCAGGTCGGCGACCGAGTTGCCGAGCATGTACGACGAGGTGCCGCCGACCAGGCCCGGGGTGGCGAAATCGGTGAACAGCGGGATGTAGACCAGGATGATGGCGATGAAGATGCCCGGCGCGGCTAGCGGGATGACGATACGCCGCCAGCGCGTGAACACCCCGGCGCCGAGGTCGGCCGCCGCCTCGAAGAGGTGGGGGCTGATCGCCTTCATCGACGCGTAGATGGGCAGCGCCGTGTAGTTCACCCAGCTGGTCGACAACACGAGGATCACCGAGAACTTGGTGAACAGCAGCCAGTCGAGAGGGTGGTCGATCAGCCCGATCCACCCCAGGAAGTCGTTGATGATCCCCTCGCGCCCGAGCAGCATGCGCCAGGCGTAGATGCGCACGATCGGGTTGAGCTCGTCGACCAGCACCAGGAGGAGCAGTAGAGGGAGCTCCCAGCGACCTGCGCGGAAGGCGATGAAGTACGACAGCGGGAGGGCGATCACGAGCTGGATGACCATCGCCGTAGTGGCCATCATGATCGTGTCCTTGGCCACCCCGCGGTAGATGGGGTCGGTGAACAGTACGCGGAAATTGTCGAGCGTGAACCCCGACTGGGTGTTGTAGATCGAGTAGTGCTGGAAGCTCATCACCACGAGGATGATCAGCGGCGTCACAAACAGCGCGCAGATCACCCCCATGGGGCTGCACAGGAACCAGAACGGCCGCATCTTGCGGGCCAGGCGGGCCGCAAGGTTGCGGGAACGCGGGACGGCGAGCTCCACCATCAGCGTATTGCTCCGATGAACGTATCGGCCTTCTCCCTGGCGCTGCGCGCGCCGGAGCGCCAGGTGATCATGAGGTAGGCCGCATACACGAGCAACACCTCAGCCGCCGAGACCAGCGTGGAGATGGCGTTGACGATGGGCAGGTTCGTGGCGTGGCGCAGGGTCGAGTACACCCAGACGGGGAAGAGCTGGTCGAAGCCGCCCACGAAGAAGGTGATCTCGAAGTTGTTGAACGACCACGAGAAGGCGAGGATCGCCGACGCCGCGAGAGCCGGGACCAGGTGCGGCAGCAGCACGTAGCGGATCACCTGAAGTTGCGAGGCGCCGAGGTCGATCGCCGCTTCCTCCTGGGTGCGATCGAAGCGCAACAGACGGGCCGACACCAGCACTGTCACCAGCGGGAAGGTGACCACGATGTGCATGAGCACCACCGTGTTCCACGAGAGCGCCATGTGGATCTTGCTGAAGAAGATCAGGGCGCTGATGCCGATCACGAGCCAGGGAACCACCAACGGCGCCGCCAGCAGCATCGCCGACGGCCCGCGCAAGCGGAAACGCAGGCGTGTGATCGCGTAGGCGGAGAGCGTACCAAGGATCACGCTGACGGGCGCCACGATGCTGGCCACGACGATCGAATTGCGTAGCGCGCTGCGCAGGTTGGTGTCGGCGAACGCCTCCGTGTACCACTTCGTCGTGAACCCGCTCCAGGGCAGCGAGAAGACGATCGAGTCGTTGAAGGAGAACACAGCGAGCAGGACGAGCGGTCCGTAGAGCAGGAGGATGAAGGCGACCGCGAAGATCGGCCCGGCGTACTTGGGCAGCGCCCGGCGCAGCCGGTCGCTGACCGGACGCCGGGCGACCGGGATCGCCCCGACCCCTGTCAGAGACGCCGCTTGCGCCGATGCCTCGCCGTGTCCCGTCACGCAGCTAGTATCGCTTGACTTCCTGCCAGGCGCGGATCCACTTGTCGTAGCCCTCGGCAGGCGGGGCGGCGGGCACGATGTTGCCCCAGTCCTTGACTACCGAGACCCGCTTGACCTGATCGGGGGGCAGGAGCTTCAGGGCATCCTGGTTGGTGACGTAGTAGTTCCAGCGTTTGACCTCGTACGCCTCCGCCTGGGGTGACAGGTAGTAGTTGAGCAGCGCGTAGGCGGCGTCGAGGTTCTTGGTCGTCGAACTGATGCCGTAGCCGCAGGTCCAGACGATCTGGCCCTCCTTGGCCGTCGTGAACTTGACCGGGTCACCCATGTTCACGGCATCGATCGCGTTGCTCGGATAGCCGAGCGCGATGGAGACCTCGCCGGTGTGCAACAGGTCCGCGATCTCCGAGTCGTTCGAGTAGAAGGTGCGGAACTGCCCGTTCTTCTTGGCGTTGATGAAGAGGTTCTTGACGTTGTTGAGTTGCTCGTCGGTGAGGTGGATCGGGTCGGTGTAGCCCAGCGCCAGGGCACCGACCTGGATCGCCGTGACCGGGTAGTCGATCATGGCCACCTGGCCCTTGTACTTGGGGTCGAAGAGGTCCATGAACGAGGTCGGCGGCGGCGTGACCTTGGAGGTGTTGTAGACGATGCCCGTGACGCCGGCGTCGACGGGCACCATGTAGTGCTTGCCGTCGGGCTGCGTCACTCCGGGGAGCTTCTGGAAGACGGGGAACATGCGGTCCCAGTTCTGGATGCGCGAAATGTCGATTGGCTGCACGAGCCCGAGCTTCACCGCCATCTCGGCATCTTCTTCGACGCAGAGGTTGATGACGTCGGCCTTGAACCCCGCCCGCAGCTTCGCGATGGCGGCGTCGCCGCTGTCGTAGGCGCTGGCCCTCAGGTTGACGTTCGGGTACTGCTTCTTGAAACCGGCGATGTACGGCGGGATGAACCCGTCCTCGTAGGCGAACAGGGTCAGGTCGCCCTTAACGTCGGCCGGATTGGTGCTGGTCGGGCCCGGGGTGGAGCCCCCGCCGCCGCCGCAGGCGGCGGCGACCCCGCAGAGGAAAAGGACCCCGATCGCGACCGCTGCGAACCACCCCGGCTTTGCGTTCATCACGAACTCCCCCTCCGGTACGTCCCGCGTCGGCCTGTCGCCGGCGTCCAGCGCGTCCATGCTAGTCGCTGGAGTGTCGACAGTCAACCATGAACGGCGACCGGTTCTCACGGCTTTTGGCCTCGAAAAGCTGTCGACAGTCGACGCCACAGACGGTTGACGCCGCGGCGGTCGCGCGTTCACACTGCGGGCGTGGCCGCGTCGCCGCCGTCGACGGCCGGTCGCCCAAGGAGGACGATGACCGCCGTGGATCGCGAGATGCTCGACCGCTACCTGCGTGACGCCGGCGCCGCCGCATGGGCCGTGGCCGCCAACGTCCCGTCACTGCCGGCGGCGCCGCAGTTGCCGCGGGCCGTCTCGTTCCTGTACCCCGTGCGACCCGAGACCCTCGAGGGCCTGGAGCGTGGACCGACGGCCGCCTACTTCGCCGAGTACGTGCGCATCAACGAGCTGCTGGTCGCGACGGGCGCAGGATTGGTCGAGCTGCTCGCGGCGGCCGGCCACCGCGCCGTGCGCGTGGACGACGACGCGCCGGAGGGTCCCGGGCTGCCGCCCGTCTTCCCGTCGAAGACGGCGTCCACGCAGGCCGGTCTCGGCTGGATCGGCAAGACCGCGCTGCTCGTCACCCGGCGGTGGGGCTCGGCTGTCCGGCTAGGGACCGTGTTCACCGACCTCGAGCTGGAGCCCGGCAGACCGCTGACCCGCGGTTCCTGCGACCGCTGCCGACTCTGCGTCGACGCGTGTCCCGCCGGCGCCGGGCGCGATGTCCGCTGGCGCGCCGGGATGAGTCGCGAGCGGCTCTATGACGCCGAGGCGTGCGAACGTCACCAGTCGAACTACCCGGAGTACGACACCATCTGCGGCATCTGCATCTGGGTCTGTCCGTTCACGCGCCGCGCCCTCCGCCACGGCGGCGGCGCGGCCGACGTTACGACCGAAGTGAGAGGGGGAGGGACGGCGTGAGATTCACCGACAAAGTCGCAGTCGTCACCGGTGGGAGCAGCGGCATCGGCCTGGCCACGGCGTCACTGCTGGCGCGCGAGGGCGCGGCAGTGATGGTCTGTGCCCGCAGCGAAGCGCGTCTGCAGCGAGCCGTGGCCGGACTCGAGGCGGAGGGAGCCACGGTCGGCGGCGTACCGTGCGACGTCGGCCGCGAGGAGGACGTCGCGCGGCTGTTCGCCGAGACCGCGCGTCGCTTCGGCGGAGTCGACGTCTGCGTCTGCAACGCCGGCATCGAGACCGACGAGGAGTACACCTTCTACGACCTGCCCACGGCGGTCTGGGACGAGAACATGGACACCAACGTCCGCGGTGTCTTCCTGACCTCGCAAGGCGCGGCGCGCCTCATGCGCGAGCGCCGCGGCGGTTCGATCGTGATCGTCGGCTCGACCAGCGGAATCATCGTGGACGATGTCGACCCGTCGCCGTGCTACAACGCGACGAAGGCCGCCGTGCACCACTTCGCCCGTTCGCTCGCCCAGGCGCTGGCGCCCGACGGTATCCGGGTCAACGCGGTCGCCCCCGGGTGGATCGAGACCGCGATGACGGCCGACGACGATCCACAGACACGCGAGACGTGGCTGCGGCGGCTGCCGCTCGGCCGCTACGGGCGTCCCGAGGAGGTGGCCGAACTCATCGCCTTCATGGCCAGCGAACAAGCCTCCTACATGACCGGTGCGGTCGTCGTTCTGGACGGCGGCGAGACGCTGAGCTGACTGCGCGGCGCCGGCTTTGGCCGGCGCCGCACAGCCCCGCGGCGCGACCGGCGTGGCCCCCCGCGAGATCAGCGCGCGAGTCGCGGAAGGAACGGCGCCACGCCGGTCGCGCCCACGTCGGCGGTCAGGATGTGCCACTCGCCGACGTTGGCGACCGCCATGATGTCACGACCTGACCCGACGAAGGCGATGTTGGTCGGGGTGTTCAGCGTCATCGCCTGCGGGTCGTCGGCGAGGACCTCCAGGGAGCCGCCGGGCGTGAATCGGTAGATCCGATCGGGCCGATAGCAGGCGATGTAGAGGTTGCCGTCCGTGTCGAGGGCGATCCCGTCTGGCACCGTGAGCGGCGGCAGGTCGACGACGGACGCCGGTTCGCCCGCCGAGCCGTCGCTGCGGACTGCAAGTCGCACGACCGCGGGGGCGCTCGACTCCACCACGTAGAGCCAGCTTCCGTCGGGCGTGACAAGGCAACCGTTGGGGTAGCGCGATGCGGACCGCGTCCAGAGGCCGACCGCGCCGTCCGGTGTGATGCGGTAGATGCGTCCGTCGCGCTCGTGCCAGTCTCCCGAGTCGGTGACGAACAGGTTCCCGGCCGCGTCGAAGGCGAGGTAGTTGGGCTCGTCCATCGGCACTCCCTCGCACCTGTCCGCGTAGACCTCCACCGACCCGCTCGCCGGGTCGATGCGCAGTACCTCGCAGCGACCCTCGTCGCACGCGTACAGGATTCCGTCGCCGTCGAAAGCCAGACCGAGCACGGCGCCGGCGGTGTCGGCGACCTGCTCGACCGCGCCGTCGAGGGTGATCGCGTAGATCTGGCCGCCTTCGCCACCGGCCCAGACGCGATCGTCCGGACCCCAGATCACGGTCTCGGGATGATCGAGCTCCTCGGTCAGGAGCGTGAAGTCCGAAAGCTGCATGCCTGGCCTCCCGGTCCCTTCTCTCGCTAGGTCTCTCGTCTGATCTTTCTCATCGCGACTTTGACGGCCTCGCTGTCGACCGCCATCTCGACGAAGCCGATGCGCTCCTCGAAGATCGCCGGGTCGACTTGCGCCTTCACGTCGTCTTCGAAGATGTGAACCACGGGGAGTCCCAACTGGACCCCAGCCAATGGACCCACGAACGCCGGATCACCCTCGGTCACGGTCTCGGCCACCATCTCCAACCCGTCCGGGTCGGCGGCGCCGAGGACCACCACCATGTCGTCGCTACCGTACCGCTCGACGGTGGTCTTGATCCGGCCCTGGTTCTCGGGGTCCATCGCCCCTGCGGCCGTTCACACGAAGCACTCCGTCTCGATCATCACGACCTCAGCCCCCGCCGTGCGCACACAATCGGCGATGGCCTCTCCGGAGACACTGTCGCGCTCGCCCAGCGCGATGACCTTCCTACCTTTGAGATCCACTTACTCACCTCCCATCAGCTCGACGGCAGCCGCCGTGATGTCGGCTGCGGTGGCGTCGCTGCCGAGACGCGAGCGCTCCTCGCCGTCGCGGTAGAACACGAACGTCGGCAGCCCGAAGACCCTGAGGTCGCGGCAGACCTGTCGGTTCTCGGTCGCGTTGACCTTCACCACCCGCAGACCGGGAAGCCGCTCCTCCAGCTTCTCGACCGCGGGCATCAGCGACAGGCAGGGAACGCAGCGAGGTCCCCAGAAATCGACCAGCACGCAGCCCTCGGCGACCAGTCCCGCGAACGTGTCGGCCGTTGCTTCAGTGGCCATTCAAACCTCCAAGATGATCGAGACGGCGTCCCACATCTGGGTCATCCGGCCCAGGAAGAGACTGCCCTTGGCGAGGAGCATCGTCGAGCGCAGCTCACCCGACGCGAACCGGTCCAACGCGTGCGGCAACCAGGGAACGGCCGACGCGATGTGGCCCTGGGTCGGTGAGAAGCCGGGCAGGCCGCGAGCATGCGCGAAACCCTCGATGTCCGAGCGCTCCAGCTCGTGCTGCATGACCGCGAGCGCCGCCAGCAGACGGTAGTTGCGCTCGGGCACATCGTAGCCGCCGGCCGGCTCCGTGATCTCCGGGTTGTGAAGCTCGGTCGAGTAGCGATCGATGTCGGCGATCCTGCGGCCGAGCTTGTCGAGAGGCCCCAGGACGACCTCCCTGAGCAGCGACTGCTGCGAGGAGTCGGAGCCGACGCGATGGCGCCCGACGGCGTCCAGACGCATGACCGGCCCGCCCTCCTGAGCCGCGCCGACGAGCACAGCCATGCCGGCGAGCACATCCTCGAGCACGGGCACACCGCGGTCGAGCGTGCCCCTGAACTTCATCCCCAGCTTCGCCAGCGAGCCTCCGGCAAGGACGATCACCGTGTCGAACGTCGCCGACTCGACCAGCGCCCCGGCCATCACCAGCGCGTGCACGGGGCTCGTACAGAACGCCTTCAGGTCGCTGCCGTTGGCGCCGACCAGGCCGCAACTCTCGGCGATCGCCTTGGCGAGCGACCCGCCGCCGCGCTGGTAGCGGTCGCCGACCGCCTCCTCGCCGGCGCCGATGACGTAGTCGATCGACGCCGGATCGACGCCGGTGCGGTCGAGCAGCAGGCGCAGGGCGTGCACGCCGCTCGCTTTGCAGGAGAGGTTCTCGAGGAGCACGCCGGCGCTGAGCGCCTCGTCATCCTCGTGGGCACGCGCGAACGAGCCGACCACCTGGTCACCGGCGTAGAGCGCGAGGTCGCCCGCGCTCTCGTCGGGCTGTTCGCCGAGCTGCACCAGCTCGAACAGGTCGACCTCTGCCAGCAGGTGGTAGAAGGCAGCCTCGTCGATGAGCTCCCCGTAGCGGCCGTGCGGCGCCCCCCCCCCCCCCCCCCCCCGCCCCACCCGCCTTCGCGCAGCCCACTGTGAGAAGATACGCCGGTGAAGGTCTTCATCAGCATCGACATCGAAGGCATCTCGGGCGTGTTCGCGGTCAAGCAGGCCGACGAGCTGGGCTCGC
>Ga0315282_10013455_pt1 | contig 12339 bp, 12 predicted proteins | sample YL17G07_20_MG_FD_203693 | JGI IMG/M metagenome (GOLD analysis project Ga0315282, IMG submission 203693) | Sediment microbial communities from Yellowstone Lake, YNP, Wyoming, USA - YL17G07_20 | ecosystem: Environmental > Aquatic > Freshwater > Lake > Sediment | place: USA: Wyoming | collected... | reverse complement strand
CGTTTGTCGGTAGTCAAACAAATTCTGGAAATTTGCTGGTTGTCAAACCGGCGTTTCCATTTTGCCGAACATTTGACTTGACTTGTGTTTGTCGCGCGGTAAACTACCTTTGTGTAGGCCAATTCAGCCGTACCAGGGGGACCTAGGTTGAATGCGAGCGTCGATTCAGTGGTGAGCGTAGAACGGGTTGTCGGGTGAGTTGCGGGTGGCGGCGTAGCCGGTTCGCAAGCGGCATGCAGCATCTTGGCTGACCCGGCAGGAATCACGCCGGGAACATGGCCGGTGGGTATTGCCCGTATCCGCTGAGCCAACATCGGGTTAAACGATGGGCCTGGGATCCGGGGGGCGTCACGGAGAGGAGTCATGGGACTGAAGGAAAACCTGAAGGAACTGGATGCCCTGCGCCAATTGCTGGGTGTGACCGCAGAGAGTGCCGCTTTCGGGCAAGAGGTCCGCTTGGCCAGGACGAAGCGCGGCATGACGCTGGAAATGCTGTCGGCCGCGACCGGGATGGCGAAGTCGTACCTGTCGCAGATCGAGACGGGCTACGCGCCGCCGCCACGTGACGAGAAAGTCCGGAAGATCGCCGAGGCCCTGGGTCTCGACAGCGACCTGCTGGTGGCCCGCGCACACTTTTCGCAACTGCCCGAGGAGGTCAAGGTGCGGATTGGCCGTCTCCGCCAAGTGTTCGATTCAACAGAAGAGGTGATCCGCGCGCTTCTGGCAGCGGGGGTGGGGGCGCCGCCCGTGGGGGGGAAGCCGGACGAGGCGGCCGAAGCAGCACGCGCCGCGGGCAGCGAGGCCGGCGGCGCGGGCGGCAGCGCGCCGGCTGGAATAAACCTCGATGGCCTTCATCGCAGCGGCCTCCTGCACCACTTGGCCGAGTGGGGCGACCGGCAGACCGAAGACCGGCCCGCCGGCATCCACCGCATCCCGATCATCAACAAGGTGGCGGCCGGCTATCCGCAGGACTTCACGGACCTTGAGTTCCCGGTTGGCGTTGCCGACGATTACGTGGCGGCGCCGGCGGAACTGTCGGACCCGAACGCCTTTGCCGTCCGCGTGGTCGGCGATTCGATGGAACCAAGGTACAGGGAGGGCGATGTGGTCATCTTCAGCCCTGCCGCTTCCGTCAAGTCGGGGCACGACTGCTTCGTGCGTTTCGCCGTGACGGGGGGCCCCACGGACGGCCAGAGCACGTTTAAGCGCGTGTTCTTCGACGCGGACGACCAAGTCCGCCTCCAGCCCCTGAATGAGCGGTACGCCCCCACGTTCGTCAAGCCGAGCGCCATCGGAGGGATTTTCCGCGCCGTGGCGCGCTATGAAAGACTGTAGAATAATCGGTGGGTCGAGCAAGCGCCGTGTGCCGCCGGACCAGCGGGGGTCCTGTGCGCATTCGGACGCAGGGGTGATGGTGGAGGCGAGCATGGCCGAGGATGTGATTGTGTTGGCCGACGGCGGCGGGGGCGAGCGGATGATGACTTTCGTGCGCCGGGAGATCCTCTCACGATTCGCCTCGGCCGACCCGAGCGGCGCACTTGCGCGCATGGCCGACGCGGCCCGGGTCGAAGTGGACGGCACGGCCCTGGCCTTCACGACGGATTCCTACGTGGTCCGGCCGCTGGAGTTCCCCGGCGGCGACATCGGGCGGCTGGCCATCTCGGGCACCGTCAACGACCTCGCGTGCCTGGGCGCGCGGCCGATTGCCATCTCGCTGGCCCTCATCCTCGAGGAGGGCCTGCCCCTGGCGACCCTGGGGCGGATGCTCGACTCGGCGGCCGCGACGGCCCGCTCGGTCGGCGCGGCCGTGGTCTGCGGCGACACGAAGGTCGTCGAGCGCGGCAGCGCCGATCAGATGTTCCTGAACACGGCTGGCATCGGGCTTATCGCCAAGGGGCGGCGACTTGGCGGCGACCGGATACGGCCGGGCGACAAGGTCCTCGTGTCCGGAACCGTGGCGGACCACGGCGTGGCCGTCATGAGCAAGCGTGAAGGATTGGCGTTCCAGGCGGCCGTCTCGAGCGACGTAGCGCCGCTGTGGCCGCTGGCCGAGGCGCTCCTGGCCGCCTGCCCGAACCTGCGGGCCCTCAAGGATCCGACGCGCGGAGGCTTGGCGGCGGCGGTGAACGAACTGGCCGAGGCCGCGGGCGTGCGGATCCGCATCGACGAGGCGTCGGTGCCCGTGCGGCCGGCCGTGGCCGGCGCGTGTGATGCCCTGGGCCTGGACGTCCTCAACGTGGCCAACGAGGGCAAGTTCATCGTTGTCGCGGCGCCTGAGGAAGTCGAGGCGGCGCTGGCGGCGATGCGCGGCCACGCGCTCGGGCGCGACGCGGCCGTCATCGGCGACGTGCTGGCGCCCGCGGCGGTAGGCCCGCGGGTCACCCTGCGCACGACCATCGGCGGCGAGCGGGTCCTCGAGATGCCTTACGGCGAGGACCTGCCGCGCATCTGCTGAACGGCGAGCGACGCAGCGCCTGAGCAACTCAGTCACGGAGCACAAGGACGTGGGCCGGGGCGTGCTCCGGCCCTTCTCTTGAAGTGGCCGATTGACGCCTCAAACGCTGGAACGTCCCGCCCCGCCCCTGTATATTCGCGTTTCTGATTCTATCACGGGGGCCCCTATGAAGGGCCAGAACGCCATCGTGCCGCCGGGCCGGATTGAGGAGCACATCCTGCTCATGCGCGGCGAGAGGGTGATGCTTGACGCGCACTTGGCCGAACTCTACGGCGTCGAGACCAAATCCCTCGTCCGTGCCGTGAAGCGGAATATCGAGAGGTTTCCGGCCGACTTCATGTTTCAACTGGGCGAGAAGGAATTCCGCAACTTGAGGTGCCAGTTTGTCACCTCAAGTTTGTGGGGCGGACGGCGTTACCGCCCCTACGCCTTCACCGAACACGGGGCCATCATGGCGGCCAGCGTACTGAACTCGGAGCGGGCGGTCAAGGTGAGCGTCTACGTCGTACGCGCCTTTGTGAAATTGCGGGAGATGCTGGCGGCGCACAAGCAACTGGCCCGGAAACTGGCCGAGTTGGAGGCCCGCCTGGACAGCCACGACGAACAGATTGTCTCGCTCGTCAAGGCCATCCGGGAACTGATGGCGCCGCCGCCCGAGCCGAAGCGAAAGCGCATCGGGTTTCACGGGTAGGGCGGTCGCGAATGGCGGCCACCTGGTGCTGTGGGTCGCCCCAAAAAATTCCCCGTTTCGGATTTGACACGGGGCGGGATTTCCATAGAATGCAGCGGCCCTGGGGGGGATTTATTTTGGGCTCCTTTGTGAAAGTTTTCACGGCCGGCTGCCGCTTCTAGCGCGGGATTCTGGGGCAGCGAGCGGCCACCGGTGCGACGCAAGCGATGCTCGGCCTGGCGGGGACCGAAAGCGATCGCGTCGTGAGGGTTCAATTACTGGGGAGCATGGCTATGGCCAAGCAGAAGACCGTCATCATCATCGACGATGACCCTGACGTGGTGGAAGCCACCAAGGTGGTCCTCGAGGGGGCGGGGTACGCCGTGGCGTCGGCCTTCACCGGGCGCGACGGCGTGGCGCGGATCCGCCAGGGCGGCATCGACTGCATCCTCCTGGATGTCATGATGGCCAAGGACACCGAAGGGTTCCACATCGCCCAGGACCTCAAGGCCGACCCCGACACGGCGAAGATCCCGATCATCATGCTCACCAGCATTTCGCGGAAGACAGGCTTTGAGTTCTCGCCCGACACCGACAAGGACTTCATGCCGGTCGAGGTGTTCCTGGAAAAGCCTGTGGACCCGAAGCGGCTCCTGAAGGCAATCGGCGACGTTCTGGAAAAGTAGGAGAGCCGGCGCCCGGGGCGCTTCTGTCGGGCAGACAGAGGCCCGGGCCCGGGTTCCCGGCTGGCGGGACCGGCCGGTGGACGAGCCAGAAGAAGGAAGGAACCTTTCGAATGTTGCCACTAGTCCTCAACAAGAGCGACCTGGGCGCGTGGATCGCGGCGCTGGCGGCGGACCGCCGGGTGGCGGCCCCGGTTCTCAGGGAAACCTCGCCGGCCGACCGGACGGACCTGAAGTTCGGGTGGGAGTACGTCACCGACCCGGCCGAGGTGCGCCTGGATTACACGGTCACGGTCCTGGGGCCGAAGAAGTTCCTTTGGCCCACGCGCCAGACAGTAATGACCTACGCCCTGGGCGGGGCCCCCAAGCCGACTGCGGTCATCGACCATGAGCCGCACGTCCTTTTCGGCGTCCACCCGTGCGACGTAACCGCCATCATGACGCTCGACGCGGCGTTCTCGAAGGACGTCGCGGACCCGCACTACCTGGCGCGCCGGGCCGACACGGCCATCGTCGGCATCGACTGCGTGGCCCCGTGCGACGAGTCCTGCTTCTGCCTCGACATGGGGTCGCTGTACCCCGAGTTGGGACACGACATCATGCTGACGCCCGCGGGCGACCGCTTCTTCGTCGAGGTCAAGACGGACCTGGGCCAGGTGCTTGTGGAGAAAGCCAAGGTCCGGCCGGCCACGAAGCAGGACATGCAGGGCCGGCAGAAGTTCGCCGAGGAGAAGCGCGGCAACTTCCACTTCCAGTTGCCGTTCGAGGTCAAGTACCTGCCCGAGATCCTCGACGCCTCCTACGACAGCCTGGTCTGGGAAGCCATTGCGCGGCGGTGCTTCGCGTGCGGCTCGTGCAACACGACTTGCCCGACGTGCTACTGCTGGGACGTGTACGATGACGTGGCGGTGGATCTGACGAAGGGCTGCCGCGTCCGCCGCTACGATTCCTGCCAGTTGGACCCGTTCGCCGAAGTGGCGGGCGGCGAGAACTTCCGCAAGGACCGCTGGAGCCGCCTGAGGCACCGGATGTTCCGCAAGGGCAAGTACATCCTCGAACAGACCGGCCGGGCGGGATGCGTCGGGTGCGGACGGTGCGAACGCGCGTGCGTCGCCGGTATCAGCATCAAAGACACGTTCGTCCAGATTGCAGGCAGCCGCTAAACGTCATTCAGCCGCCCCGTCCGCCACGGCGGGTCTTCGACTTGCGGGGCGCGCGTGAGATGCCGAACGATGATGTGATTTGCCCCTCACGAACAGGGGCGGGAGCCGAAACCTGTGACTCAAGCGGCAATCGATTTCGCCAAGGGCGCGGCGGCGCCGAGCCCGTACGTGTCGAAGATGGCCCGCATCCTCGCGGCCGAGCAGATGACGGAGACCGAGCGGTTCTTCCGCATCGCGATGGAAGGCGACCCGCTCCGCTACGAGCCGGGCCAGTTCGTCAGTTGCATGGTTTTCGGCATCGGCGAGTCGCCCATCAGCATCTGCTCCAGCCCGACCCAGGGCGATGAGTTCGAACTGACGGTGCGCAGCGTCGGCGTCGTCACCAACGCCCTGAAGAAGTTCGACAAGGGCGACCGGCTGGGCATCCGCGGGCCGTTCGGCAACCACTTCGACTACAGCGCCATGAAAGGGCAGGACGTCCTGTTTGTGGCGGGCGGGCTGGGCCTGGCGCCCACGCGGAGCCTCATCCGCTACGTTCTCGACAACCGCAAGGACTACGCCAAGGTCACGATCCTCTTCGGGGCAAGGGAGCCGAAGTGGCTCCTCTTCCGCAAGGAAGTCGAGGAGTGGATGAAGCGCCAGGACGTCGACACGCGCGTCACGGTCGACCGGGCCGACGCGACCTGGAAGGGAAACGTGGGGGTCATCACGCGCCTCTTTCGGCAGATCGAGATTGACCCGGCGCGGACATACGCGGTCATCGTCGGGCCGCCGATCATGTTCAAGTTCGCGGTCCTCGAGGCGCTGGCGGAGGGCATCCCGGAGCACCGGATCATCTGCTCGCTGGAGCGGCACATGAAGTGCGGCGTCGGCAAGTGCGGGCACTGCCAGATCCGCGGCATCTATGTCTGCCGCGAGGGGCCGGTCTTCACGTACCAGCAGGTCAAAGAGTTGCGCGAGGGTATATAGGCGTGTGGCGGGCGGCCAAAGGCCGCCTGAACGACAAGCGGCGTCGCCAACGCCGGAGGTTACTTGGCCCTCTCGCTGGCGGGGCGCGTCGGGCACCCGAAGGGCAAGATTTGACATAAACCAAGGAAATGCGCATGGCTAAACCGGTATTGTGCATCGATTCGCTCTCGTGCTGCGAGGGCTGCGGTCTTCAGATCCTGAACTGCGAGACCGACCTCCTGCCGATCCTGGAGAAGGCCGACATCGGGCGCTTCCGCGAAGGGTCCGACGGCGACGTGCCGCACTACACCATCGCCTTTGTCGAAGGCTCGATCGTCACGCCGCATGACATCGAGAAGATCCAGGAACTCCGCGCCAAGACCGACGTCCTGGTGGCGCTCGGGGCGTGCGCGACCCATGGCGGCGTCAACGTCCTCAAGAATTTCCAGGACCCCGACGACGTGGGGCGGTGCGTCTACGGCGAGAAGCGCTCCTGGTTCCCTCACATTCCCGCGCGGCCCCTGAAGGCCGAGGTCAAGGTCGACGCCGACATCCCCGGATGCCCGATCACCCCGCAGGAATTTCTGGAAGCGGCCAAGTGCCTCCTGATGGGCAAGCCCTTCCGGGTGCCGAATTACCCGGTGTGCGTCGACTGCAAACTGGCCGACAACGTCTGCCTCTGGCACAAGGGCGTGCCGTGCCTCGGCGTGGTGACGCGCGCGGGGTGCAAGCCCTATATGTGCCCGAGCGCCGGCCACAAGTGCATCGGCTGCCGCGGGCTTGTGGACAAGCCCAACGCCCAGGCCGCCAAAGACGTGATGGCGGAGTTCGGGCTGACGGTCGAGGAAGTGCTGCGGGAGTTCCGGCTGTTCCAGGGCATGTACGACGAGGTGGCGAAAGAGGCCTAATAAGCAGGGCCGTGGCGCCGTGATTTCAGCCGCCCGACCCGCCACGGCGGCGCTTCGACTTGATGAACGCATGGCGGGCGCGTGCCGTGTACGGCGGCGAACGATAGCAGGGAGCACCAATCGTATGGCGAAGGCATCGAAAACGCTGGACGTCCGGGTCGACTACGTGACGCGGGTCGAGGGGCACGGGAACATCGTCGTGCGGGTCGAGGACGGCGAACTGGTGGACTGCAAGTTCGAGGTCACCGAGTCGCCCCGCTTCTTCGAGGCGATGCTGCGCGGCCGCTCGTGGAAGGACGCCATGTTCCTGACGACCCGCATCTGCGGCATCTGCGCCTGCGGCCACGGCACGGCCAGCCTCAAGGCCACCGAGGACGCCATGGGGATCAAACTTTCGGAGCAGACGCTGAAACTCCGCAAGATCGTCCTCCACGCCGAGCAACTCGAGAGCCACTGGCTCCACATCTACTTCCTGGTGGCGCCGGACTTCTTCGGCGCGCCGAGCGTCATTCCTCTGGCCAAGACCCACACCGACGTGGTTCTCAGGGCGATGCGCCTGAAGCGCCTCGCCAACTACATCTGCGAGGTCCTCGTCGGCCGGCACGTCCACCCGATCTCGATGGTCCCCGGCGGCTACATGAAACTGCCGAGCGTGCGGACCCTCAAGGAACTCCGCGGCCACGTCGCCTCCCACGAGCCCGACGTGTGGGCCACGGCGGACCTGTACGCCACGCTCAAGTTGCCCGAGTTCGAGCGCGAAACCGAGTACGAGTCGCTGACCGACCCGACGGAGTACGCCTTCTACGGCGGCGACCTCATGACCAGCGACGGCGACCGCGCCGACGTGCACGACTACAAGAAGATCATCCACGAGTCGATCGTCCAGCACTCCAGCGCCAAGCACGTCAAGAACCGCCGCCAGAGCCTGATGGTCGGGGCGCTGGCCCGCTTCAACAATAACTCGAAGCAGTTGCACCCGAAGGCCAGGGAAGCGGCCGCCAAGGTCGGCCTCAAGGCCCCCAACTACAACACGTTCCACAACAACACCGCCCAGGTCGTCGAGAGCGTCCACTGCTACTACGAGGTGCTGCGGCTGATAGACGAACTCATCGCCTCGGGCATCGAAGACGAGAAGCCCCCCATGCAGTGGCCCAAGGGCCGCAAGGGCTCCGGCGTCGCCATCACGGAGGTGCCGCGCGGCACGCTGGTCCACCACTACGAGTACGACGAAAAGGGCGTGGTGACCGGCGCGAACCTCGTCATCCCCACGAACCAGAACCTGGCGAACATCGAGGCCGACTTCCGCGCCTACGTCCCGCAACTCATGAGCGAGGGCCGCAGCCAGCCCGAGATCGTTCACGCCCTGGAAATGCTCGTGCGGGCTTACGACCCGTGCATCTCCTGCTCGACGCACCTGGTGAGGGTCGAGTTCAAGTAGGCCGACCGACATAGGGGCGGACTGCCGATGGAAGCGCCCGGCGCCTGTCTCTTTTTTGCGGGCGACGGTTCGAGACCTCAGGTTGCCCAAGCGCTGCCCCGGGGCTCAGGGGGTGAGGAAGGCGTGTACAGCCTCGGCGGCTGCCGGGCGCTCTTCGGGCGCAACGCGGGCCTTGAAATCTTCCTTCACGTCGTCGGTGGCCTTGTCGGCGGTCACGCCGCGCGCGGTGATCTGCGGGATGAGTCTCCGCAGGGTGGCGGCCCACCGGAACAGGTAGTCCGCCGCACGTTTCGGCTCGAACCCCGGCACCGCCAGGCTGGCGGCCTGGATGCGCCAGGCGCCGTCCTCCCTCAGCATGTGCATCGGCACCCGGCCGCGCGGCAGGTATCCGAACGCCATCGAGCCCATGGGCACCACGGTGATTCGGGCGAGCCATTGCCCCTCGCGCGGGAAGAGGTCGATCCGGGCACCCTCTGACGCCTGGAACGCCTTCCAGCCGTCGGGCCCGTACGTCGAGACGACCGCGTTGTGGAAGGCGTAGTTGGCCTGGATGGCCTCGAAGACCGCCAGGGCCAGGACCAGGTCGTCCTTCGACCCGGCGAAACACGCCAGGTACTGCGTCTTGTCCCCGGCGACGAGTGACCGGTGCCACCTGGCCAGCAGGGCCCTCGGCCCGGCCGCATCGTCCCGGGGTGGCGTGCGTGCCTGGGGAGACTCCGGGTTGGCTGCACAGCCGGCCAGGGCCAGAAGGGCGAGCATAGCAGACACGCTTGTCTTGAGGCGAGCGCTCATGGCCAACCTCCTTTCGGCGAACGAGGCCTTCGGCTTCACGTATCCACACTACTCGTCCTGCGGGCGGGGAGCAAGAGGCAGGGCTCCGGCGAGGTCGCCGCGCTCAAAAAAGCGCGGCGGGTTCAAGGACCCGCCGCGCCAGCGCCAAGGCTATGTTGCAGGCAGGCGCGCCGCGTCGGCGCTGGGTCGGCTACTTCTTTTCTTCCGCGGGTTTCTTCTCCTCGGCGCCAGGCGCGGCTTTCAGAATCGGCTTGGGGAGCATCTCGCGCTGCTCGGGGGTCAGGATGGTCTCCTCGATGGTCTTGCGGAGTTTCAACTCGACCTCGGCCCTGCCAGCCTTGGCGGCCTTTTCATCGCCCTTGACGTCGAGGGTTTCCTTCGCCGCCGCGTCGGCGGCCTCCTTGATCTTCTTGATCTGCTCCACGGTCAGGCTGATCTTCTTGTACCGGCCCATCTCCAGGCGATTGAGTCTGAAACTGATCCAGCGCAGTTGCTGTTCGGGGGTGAGGATGGCCTGGAGGTCGGCATCGAAGGTCGCCTGGATTCTCACCCGGTCGGCCTCGATGGCCTTCAGTTCCTCGGCCATGCGGTTGATGGCTTCCTTGTCGTTGGGGTCCTTCGGATTCTTGACGGCCTCCTGGAGGGCCTCGAGTTTGGAGCCGTTGGCCTTTATCCAGGCCTCCATCGCCGCGTGACGGGCGGCGATCTTGGTCTTCAGAGCGTTCTGCTGGTCGTCCGTTAGATTGCACTGGGCGGCCATGATGGCGTACTCGCCCCGCAGGGCGTTCTCCTTGGCGGCAGGCTTTTCTTTGGCCGTCGAGGGGGCCTGCTTGGTCTCGGCCGGGGCTTTTTCCGTGGCCTCCTCGGCTGATAGACACGCTGTGGCCGCCAGCATCAGGGCCGCAGCGGCACAGAGCAGCCATCCACACTTTTTCATTGCGGATTCTCCAACAAGTGGGCCAATGTGTCGGCTTCGCCCGAGGCTCTTCACCCCCGGCGATGATGCTCAAGTCTCAAAAAGCACCTGATTATCGCGCGGGCGCGGACGCACGGCAACCAAAAAACCGGGGCATCCGCGTCGGCGTCCCGGCGAAGGCTGCTCTTGCGGTTGACACGCTTGGCCTGCGGCGTAGAACCACCCGTCACGACCGCCAGTTCGCACCATCGCGCGATGGCGGCCGAGGTCATGGGCCGGCGTTCGGGGTGACGAAGGGCTCACTATCGGCTCGGGTGCGGAAATAGAAGTCAGAATGGAACCCCTCGCCCTCGCCCAGCACCCGGACCCGCCAGAGATACCACGTGTTGCCCTTCAGTTGCTTCATGTCCCGCAGGTCGCCCCCCACGACGCATCCGGCAGGCGGATGGAAGGGGTCCAGTGCCGTGGGGCTCACATCGTGCAGGCCGCTTGCGAACGCGATCTTCTTGCCTTCGTCGGCTGCTTTCGGCGGCTCGGCAGTCTGGCCGAACTCGAACAGGGTGAACGAGACCAGCCTCGGCACGCTGACCGCCGGCGGCAGTCTCCACTTGAACGTGGGGGTGAGGGTCACCTGCTCGGCCATGCTGGGCGGCTCGATGGCCGTGAGGCGGCCGTCGGGCGGCGCCGGCGACGCGTCCTTGCCAGGTTGCGCTGGTTCGGACTTGCAGCCGCCCGCGAGTGCCAGCACCCCCGTCAGGAGGACGGCAGTGAATCGCAGCATGAAGGACTCCTTGCCCAGTCGGCCGGCCGCGGTCCCCGCTCGATGCGGCGGTAGAGCGTGTCGCGTTCGATAGGCTCGCAGCCCGCGCCGCGAATAAGGTTCACGAGGTCTGCCGTTGTGAGGCCCTGCGGCGTGCGCGCCCCCGCGGCATGCGTGATCTCTTCGCGGATCACCGTGCCGTCGATATCGTCGGCACCGAATCGCAGGGCCACTTGAGCCAGATCCGGCGTAAGCATGATCCAGAACGCTTTGATGTGCGGCACGTTGTCCAGCAGGAGGCGGCTGACGGCCACCGTGCGGAGGTTGTCCATGGCCGTCGGGCCGGGCAGGTCCGACAGGCGAGTCCCCTCGGGGTGAAAAGGCAGCGGGATGAACGCCGAGAATCCCCGGGTCTCGTCCTGAAGGTCGCGCAGCGCCACCAGGTGGTCGACCCGGTGTGTATATGACTCCACGTGGCCATAGAGCATCGTGGCGTTCGTCGGGATGCCGAGCCGATGGGCCTGGCGATGAACGGCCAGCCACTCCTGACCGCTGATTTTTCGCGGGGCGATGCGCCGCCGGACCTCGGGGTCGAAGATCTCCGCCCCGCCTCCCGGGAGGCCCGCCAGGCCCGCTGCCTTCAGCCGCGCAAGGACTTCCCCTACCGGCAGGCCGGCCTTCCTGGCGGCATGGGCCGCCTCGACGGCCGTGAAGGCCTGGAGGCACACCGCGGGAAACGCCGCGTGCAGCCGCCTCGTCATCTCCAGGTAATAGTCCAGATCGACATCCGGGTGCAGGCCGCCGACCAGGTGGATCTCGGTGGCCCCGGCGGTTACGTCGGGGCGGGCGCGATCGAGGATCTCGTCGACCGTCAGGAGGTACCCGCGGTTGTCCTCCGCCCCGGCCCAGAATGCGCACAAGTCGCACTGGCTCAGGCAGCGGTTCGTGAAGTTGACGTGCGTGTTGGCGATGTACCACGCCCGCAGGCCGTGCCTTTGGCGACGGACGCGGTCCGCCAGGGCGCCGACGGCCAGGACGTCGCGCGACTCGAAGAGCGCCAGGCCGTCTTCGCGCGACAGGCGCTCGCCCGCGGCGACCTTGGCCTCAATGCGATGGAGTGTCTCGAACATGTGCTACCCTACGTCGTTGAACTGGCGTACTTCAAACGCCACGCCCAGGTCCTGCTCGGCCAGGCGGCGGACCGCCTCCAGGTCGAGGCCGGGAACGGCCACGGCGGTCGCCCACACGGAAGGGATGCGGCCCTTCGATCGCCGCAGAAAATCGCACACGGCGGCAAAGGCGCCCTTAAGCGTCGGCCGGCACAGCCGCTCATAGGTCTCGGCGTCCGGGGCATCGAGGCTGACGCTGACCGCGTCAATGAGGCCCGCGAGTTCCGCCGTGATGTCGTGCCCGGCGATGGCCGACCCCTGGCCGTTGGTGTTGAGGCGGGTCCGCACGCTCCAGCGCTCCTTGGCTGCGCGGGCCACCGCTTTGATGACCTCCAGCCGCAGCGTCGGTTCGCCGAAGCCGCAGAAGACGACCTCCTCATACTGCGGGGCGCCGGCGCTGGCGAGCGCGGCAAGGATGTCCTCGGCGGTCGGTTCCG
>Ga0315282_10013453_pt1 | contig 12340 bp, 8 predicted proteins | sample YL17G07_20_MG_FD_203693 | JGI IMG/M metagenome (GOLD analysis project Ga0315282, IMG submission 203693) | Sediment microbial communities from Yellowstone Lake, YNP, Wyoming, USA - YL17G07_20 | ecosystem: Environmental > Aquatic > Freshwater > Lake > Sediment | place: USA: Wyoming | collected... | reverse complement strand
AGCGGGCCGGGGTGCTGTTGCGCACGCCGGTGCAGTTCAAGGACGAGAAGCACCTGCTGCACATCATCGAGAAGGTGGTGTCGGCGGTGGGGCGGCGCATCGATGAGGCCAACCCGGTGGTGGACGCGCGCCTCGCTGACGGTTCCCGCGTGAACGCCGTGATTCCGCCGGTGGCGCTGGATGGGCCGGCCATGTCCATCCGCCGTTTCGGTGGCTGCGTGCTCACCAACGAGGAACTGATCAAGAACCAGACCCTGACCACCTCCATGCTCGATCTGCTGGGGGCTTGCGTGGAAGCCCGGCTCAACATGGTGATCTGCGGGGGCAGCGGCAGCGGCAAGACCACGTTGCTGAATGCCCTCTCCCGCTTCGTCCCCGAGACGGAGCGCATCGTGACCATCGAAGACACGGCCGAGCTGAAGATGCAGCAGCGGCACGTGGTGCGCCTGGAAACACGCCCCGCCAACATCGAAGGGCAGGGGGCCATCAACCAGCGCGACCTGGTCATCAACGCCCTGCGCATGCGCCCCGACCGCATCATGGTGGGCGAGGCGCGCGGCCCCGAGGCCCTGGACATGCTCCAGGCCATGAACACCGGCCACGACGGGTCCCTCACCACCATTCACGCCAATTCGCCCCGCGACTGCTTCCACCGCATCGAAACCATGGTCATGATGGCCAACATGGGCTTGCCCGAGCGGGTCATCCGCCAGCAGATCTCTTCGGCGCTGCAGGTGGTCATTCACCTGACGCGGCTGCACGACGGCTCGCGCAAGGTCACCAGCATCACCGAGGTAACGGGGCTGGATGAGGAAGAAGGGGTGACGGTGCAGGAGATTTTCGCCTTCGAGCGCACGGGCCTGGCCGGCGGCGGCCGGGTCACCGGGCGCTTCCGCGCCACCGGGGTGCGGCCGCACTTCCTGGACCGGCTGCGCGCCTGCGGCATCCATCTGCCGGCGCAGACGTTCAGCGAGGTCGTCGAAGTCCGGTGACCAAGGTGACGAATTGAACCACAAAGACACGAAGGACGCGAAGTTCACAAAGACAACTCGAGACCCGATCCCGATCGAGGTCGAGCAGGTCGCTAAGGCCGTCGTGGATTGCGCGTACACGATCCATCGGGCGTTAGGACCGGGCCTGCTCGAAAGCGTCTATGAGATCTGCATGCTCCATGAACTGCACAAGCGTGGGCTCAAAGCCGAGCGCCAGGTTGGCTTGCCGATAGTTTATGACGGCATCGGGATAGATTGCGCCTTGAGGATTGACCTGATGGTCGAGGATTGCTTGATCGTCGAATTGAAAGCGGTCGAGCAGTTGCTCCCAATCCACCGCGCACAACTGGTGACGTACCTTAAGCTCACCGGCCATCGTTTGGGGCTCCTTATCAACTTCAATGTCCCCCTGATAAAAGATGGCATTCGCAGGGTGATTTATTAACTTTGTGTCGCTTTGTGATCTTTGTGCCTTTGTGGTGAAGAGCTGAAGTGATTACTGTACTGACACTGGCGATATTTACGATGGCGTTTGTCATCGCGGCCGAGTATGCCGTGTGGCGGCCTGAGCGGCGCCTGCGGGCCACGCTCGACCACCGTCTGGCCGGCCTGCGCACCCAGGCGGCGCGCCCGGCACGCTCCCTGCTCAAGCAGCGGCAGATGAGCGGCGTCTCCTTCCTGCACGTAATCTATTCCCGGCTGGGGGTGGTCAGGCAGCTTCAGGTCCTGATCGACCAGGCCGCCCTGCCTTATCGTGCCAGCAGCGTCATCAGCCTCAGCGGGTTCCTGCTGGCCGCGGCCTTCCTGGCCTCCGACCTGCTGGACCTCTTCCCCTTCACCATCCTGTCGGCCCTGTTCGCGCTGGCCTGCGCCGCCCTGCCCGTCGTTTATATCTGGATCAAGCGGCAGCGGCGCATGCGGCAGATCGAAGAGATGCTGCCCGAGGCCATCGACCTGTTTACCCGCGCCATGCGCGCCGGCCACAATATCCACGGCGGCCTGCAGTTGCTGGCCACGGAGACCTACGATCCGCTGGCCGGCGAATTCAAGAAGCTGATCGAGGAATTGTCGCTGGGCTCGACCGTGGACCAGGCGCTGCACAGCCTGGGCGACCGCGTCCCCCTGCTGGACATGCGCTTTTTCGCCACCGGCGTGATCCTGCAGCGCGAAACCGGCGCAAACATCGTGGCGGTGATGGAAAACCTGTCCACGGTCATCCGCGAGCGCCTGCAGTTGCGCGCCCGCCTGCGCGCCCACACCGCCCAGCAGCGTTTCTCCGCCGGCCTGCTGTGCGGCCTGCCGGTTTTCACCGGCATCGTTTTTTATTTCCTGCGCTACGAGTACATCTCCCAGCTTTGGCTGACGCCGCTGGGCGCGAAGTTTCTGGTGTACGCCATTTTTTCGGAGATCATCGGCATCTTGGTGATTCGCAAGGTGGGCACGGTAAGACTATGAATTTGGCTTGGGCAACAGTATTCTTCCTGGCGTGCTTCGCCAGCCTGGCGCTGCTGATCGGGGGCCTGCATTACTACCTGCGCACCCGGGACGACGCGCTGGGACGGCGTCTGGAGGAGCTGCAGGAGCGCTCCACGGGCGCCGGCGCCGGACACAGCCGCGCCGCCGAAGACATCTGGGACTTCTTCCTGCAGGCCACCTTCGGCGTGATCTTTGGGAGGAGCTGGTTCCGGCAGAAGGAAGCGGAGCTGATGCGGGCCGGCATCCGCCGGCCATACGCCGTGAAGGTTTACGGAATGCTCTCGCTGATTTTCACCGCCCTCCTGCTGCTGACGGCCTACCTGCTGTTTTCCAACGGCGACACCTTTCTGTTTGTTTTCGCGCTGGTCGCGGCCCTGGTGCTGGGATACTTTATTCCGGAACAGGTTCTGCTTTCGCTTCGGCGGCGGCACCGCCTGAGCCTGCAGGCCGCCCTGCCCGATACCACAGACATGCTGAGCATCGTGCTGGGCGCCGGCCTGTCGCTGGACCAGGCCATTGCCCGGGTGAGCGACGAACTGCGCTTCGTCTACCCGGAGCTGGCCGACGAGTTCTACTGGATGACGCTGGAGGTGCAGGCCGGCCAGGAGCGCTCCGTGGCCTTCCAGCACATGGCCAAGCGCACCGGCCTGATGGATCTCCGCTCCCTGGCCAGCATGATCGTGCAGGCCGAGCGCTTCGGGACCGGCCTGGCCCAGGGGCTGCGCATCTACGCCGACTCGCTGCGCACCCGGCGCCGGCTGGACATCGAGGCCACCATCAACAAGGCCGCCGTTAAAATGGTGTTCCCCATCGTGCTCTTCATCCTTCCGGCGCTGTTTGTGGTTATCATGGTGCCGGGTGTACTTTCGATTCTGCGAGATTTGCAGTCGCTCCGATAAGGGGGGATCGAGAACATGCTTTTTGCCACCATCCTGACGTTCCTGGCCCAGACCGCTCCGGAAGCGGGGACCAGCGACAGGACCATGATCATCCGCATCGCCGCCGGCGCACTGGCCCTGGCCTGCGTCGTCATTATCGTCCTCCGGCGGAAGAAGAAGGCCGCCAAAGAAGAGTGGTAGAAGAACAGGCCGGAGGCTGTAGGCTGTAGGCCGGAGACGGAAAGCAGCGGGCAGCGTGCGCGACGGCCAAGGCCCGGCGGCCATGTAGCGGCGACGCCGCCTGGCGGCGTCGCCATCAACGCCCGTTCGCTACCTTTTCTTTTTGGCTTCTCTCCCAAAACTGTATAGACCAGACGTGGTTCAGAAGAGCCGCGAGGTCGCCGCGGAGCTCTGCGTATAGTAATGCAGCCACGATAGTGTTAAGAGTGCGGCAGTCCTGCCAATGAGAATGGCGAGCACCACAACGGCAACCACCACATCGGCCCGTGCCGCAAAGCGTGTTCGCCAGGCTGCGTATTGGTTGGCGCCGTCGCTGTTCTGCGTGTTGCTCTACTGGCGCGCCTTTGGAACCTGGTTTCAGGCAGACGATTTCAACTGGCTGCGGATCGCCGCCGCCGTCCACTCCAACCGCGAACTGCTGCATGTCCTGTTCGCGCCGATGGCGCAAGGCACCATACGCGTGCTGAGCGAGAACGTTTTCTACCTTGCCCTGTTCCATCTGTTCGGCATGAATCCCCTGCCCTTCCACCTGGTCGCGTTCGGGACACAGTTGGCCAACCTGGTGCTGTTGGCCGCTATTACGCGCCGGATCAGCGGCTCGGAACTCGCCGGTTTCCTTGCTCCGATTCTGTGGGTTGGCAACAGCATGCTGGCGGCCGCCGCTTGCTGGATACCGGCGTTCAACGAAGTGCTCTGCGGTTTCTTTCTGCTCCTGGGCTTTTACTTTTTGCTCCGCTACTTCGACACCGGCGGCGCGCGCTACTACATCCTGCAGTGGATCGCCTTCGTGCTCGGTTTTGGCGCGCTGGAGGTGATGATTGTTTACCCGATACTGGCGCTGGGCTACGCGCTGTTCGCCGCGACGAATCACCTGCGCCGCGTGCTGCCTCTCTTCGTTCCGTCAGTACTGTACGGCCTGCTGCACATTTTCGTGATCCCCAAGGCGGCGTCCGGCCCATACTGGCTCGACTTCAGTCCAGGCGCCCTCTTCGAAACGTTCCTGTCCTACTGGATGCGCGCCCTCGGACCGCGCTACCTGATGGCCACCGGCCTCATCGATTACTTCTGGATGCAATTGCTATCGGCCGTCATCACGGCGGTTGTGTTTGCGTTTCTGGCGTGGCAAACGGCAAGACGTGACTGGCGCGCGGCCTGCTTCTTGTCATGGTTCGTCATTCTGCTGGCGCCGTTTCTCCCGCTTAGAAGCCAGGTGCTGGATTACTACCTCACGCTGCCGGCGCTGGGCCTGGCGATGTTCGGAGCGTGGGCGATTGCCCGCACCTGGGGCACACGCGCCGCACCCGTGGCGATTGCCGTAACGCTGCTATACCTGTCAATCTCCATGACCGGCGCTGTTCACTCCTCCGTCTGGTATTACCAACGCGGCTCTCGCATCCTGGAGACGGTCAGGGGCGTGCTCCACGTTCATCGGCACGACCCCGGCTCGCTGATCCTCCTCCGCGGAATGCCGGATGACGTCTTCTGGGCCGGAATGTTCAATAAGGTATTCGACTTGTACAATGTCTCCGGCGTCTATCTGGTGCCCGGCGAGGAGGCACATCTGCACGGCCCACCCGAGTCGCAGCACGCCGTTGCGGAATTCGTCGTGCAGCCGGCGATCGCGCTCAACGCACTCAAGCAAAAGCGGGCGCTCGTGTTTGACATTGGAAGCGGCGGTTTCACCGACATTACCGCGAGCTACATTGCCGAGGCGAGTGCCTGGGACGCGGTTCAACTCGAGCGGCGCGTGGTGGTCGGGCAGCCCTATTTCCAGAACAGGCTGGGCAAGGGGTGGTTGTGGGCCGGCGGCAACTATCGGTGGATGTCGAAGGCCGCGGAACTGCGGTTGCCCGGGCCGCAGCATGCCCGGCAACGGCTCTACATCAGCGGATATTGCCCGGCGGCCCGCGTGGCTGATGGGCCGGTGAAACTTAGCGTCGCGCTTGATGGCATCAAGCTCGGAGCGGTCAGCATAGATGTCCCTGAGGCGCCGTTCATCTACTCCTTCGCGCTGCCACCCGACCTTCTGAGCCACGCGTCGGTGGTCGTCCACCTTGAAGTGGATCGCACCTTCCGCGTCCCGCCCGATGACCACGACCTCGGCCTGGCCTTCAGTGCCTTCGAGATTCGCTAGGGTTTGAATCCAATCAGGGCGTAATCCTGGTAGCCGAAATACTTCTCATTGAAGCGGCGGGCCTCGCGGTTCCAGGCCTTTGCCGCCGGGCTGGCATCGCTCTCTGGCCACAGCGGCAGGTCCGGCAGCAACGGCTGGACCGGGGAGACGTGGCGGATCGTGATCCGCGTAAAGCCTGCCTCCTCCATAAAGAAGCGCAGTTGCCCGGACGGAATCGGCTGCGCGTGCGTTGGATCGAGGAAAAAGCTTTGGCTGAGCGTCGCCAGGCACTCCGGGTTCTGGGTTTCCAGCACGCATACTCCGCCAGCGCGCAGCTTCTGGTGAGCCAGCCGCACCAGGCGAACGTAGCCGGGCGGCGGCAGGTGCTCGATGAACTGCGCGGAGAAGATGCCTCCCAGCGAGTCATCGGGCAGCGATTCCAGGTATTCAAAGGCATCGGCCCGGGTGATGTCGAGCTGCTGCTCACCGCAGCGGGCCACCATGTCGGGGTCCAGGTCCACGCCGCGCGCTTCAATTCCCTTCTCCCGCAGTAACGCCAGGAATTCGCCCCGGCCGCAAGCCACATCGAGCACCAGCGCCTGGCCCTCGAACAGCGGCAAATATTCGGCCTGGCGCTGGCGCACCTCTTTGTCCGAGCCGCGGTACAGGTCCTCGAAGTGTGGGTAATCGAAATCGGTGGTGGGAAGTCCGGCGCCGGCGGGCGACGTAGCGGCGACCTTTAGGTCGCCATCCCGGCGATCGCGTCCGGTGGCGACCTGAAGGTCGCCGCTACCTTCCGCCGTCAGGCTACGCAGCCGCAGGCGCACCAGGTTCATCTCCTGCCCGACGCGCCCGGTCAGCTCCTCTCGATAACTCGCCAGTTCCTGCCAGAACTCCTGTTGCAGGCGGTTCACCGCGTCATTGAGCTGGTCCACGTTCAGACGCAGGTGCTTGCGCAGCTCGCCCACCTCTTTCTCGATCTCGCCATCCACGCGCGCCAGGCGCGCCAGCAACTCCTCCTGCGTCTTGCCGGCCGCCTCCCGGAAATTGGCGAGCGCAACGCGGATCTCGCCGGCTGCCGCATCGAGGCGCGCGACATTGGCCATGATGCGGCCATCGAGCGTGGCCTTGTGCTCGTCGAGCTTCTTCCGCCACTCCGCCTGAAACACCTCCAGGTTCTGGTTGAAGCGCTCCAGTTCAGCCAGCGCCGGGGCCCGCAGGCTCTCGGCCTGCGCCGCCACCTGGGCCACCACCAGCAAGTTGCGGTTATGTTCGGCCAGCAACCGCTGCGTTTCGGCCAGAGCCTCCAGCACCGCCTGGTTGAACTGGCGCTGCGGGTAGCCGTACCAGCGCAGCGAGCGGGCCACCAGCCGCTTGAAGAGCTGGATCAGGGCGTGGTGCGGGCCGGCGGGGCGCGGGTTCACCGTGCCGGCGTTGGCGGCCCAGTCGCCGGCGATGCGGCGGCAGTCCTCGAGCCGGTCGAGTTTCGGAAGCTGAAGATCGGGCACCGCGGGGGTGCGAGCTTCCACACGCTGTTGGATGCGCTCGCGCAACGCGGCCAATGTAGCAACCAGGTTCATACAATTAAGAATGAAGAATTAAGAATTAACAAAACACGGCGTTAAATTTTCAATTCTTAATTCTTCATTCTTCATTTTTCATTCGCTTCGCAGTCACGCGCGCCCGCAGATTGGCCACCCCGGCCGTGGGGCGCGTGTCCAGCACCTGAAACGATAGCACGTCGTCCAGCCAGTCGTGGCTAGAGCCGTCGGGCTGTTGCGTGGCCACCGTCAGCGTATACTCCTGCGGCGTCAGCGAGCAGGGGAACTCGAAGTTGACCTCCAGCAGGTCGCCGGGCTCCAGCGCTTCCCCGCCCCCGCAGTGGATCTGCTCCAGCATGGTGTTGGTCCCATACACTTCCATGCCAATGCGCGTGCGGATCATCACGCCGACCACGGGGTTGGGATGGCGCTCGGCAAACCGGGCCAGCACACGCACCCGCACCTTCTCGCCGGAGGCCACCACGCGGGTGGGCCGCCCGCCCGCACCGTACAACTCCACTTGCAGCACCTCGGCGGCGCGGTCGCCGTGCCGGAAGGAAAACTCCAGGGGCGCGGCAAGCGGCGCCCCTACATCGCCGCCGGCCGCTCGAGATGCACAGACTGAAGTCTGTGCCACTACAAAAACGCGTTGGCGGTCGAGCACCATGCCGTTGTAGCGGTTCACCACGTCGCCGGGGTCGCCTTCGGCTTCGGCCCGCCCTTCCCACAGCAGCATAGCGCGGTCGCAAATCATCTTCACCAGCGCCAGGTCGTGGGAGACCAGCACCACGGTGACGCCGCGCGCCTTCAGCTCGCCGAACTTGCGCACGCAGCGGTTGGCGAAGATGGCGTCGCCCACCGCCAGCGCCTCATCCACCACCAGCACGTCCGGATCCACGTGGATGGCGGCCGCAAATGCCAGCCGCACCCACATGCCGGTCGAGTAGGTCTTCATGGGCTGCTCGATGAAATCGCCGATCTCGGCGAACTCCGCGATGCGCGGGAAGCTCCGCTCGACCTCGGCGCGCGCCAGGCCCATGATTTCGCCGTTCATGAAGATGTTCTCGCGCCCGGTGAACTCCGGGTTGAAGCCCGCGCCCAGGTCCAGCAGCGCGGCCACCCGCCCGGTGGCCCGCGCCCGCCCGGTGGTGGGCTGCAGGATCCCGGTCAGAATCTCCAGCAGCGTGCTTTTGCCCGAGCCGTTGGGCCCGATGATGCCGTAGGTTTCGCCGTGGCCCACCTGGAAGGAAATGTCGCGCAGGGCCCAGAAATCGCGGTGATAGACGCGCCGCCCCAGCGACGCCATCTCCTTCAGCCGGTCCGACGGCACGGCGTACATGCGGTACATCTTGGATACGTTCGTTACCACAACCTGCGCCATAACAGGTCCAAGGTCCAAGGTCCAAAGTCCAAGGTCCCACGGTCGTCTCGACCTTGGACCTTAGACCTTGGACCTTGGACCATTTAAAGAACGTCCGCGAACGACTTCCGCGACTTGTAGAACCAGGCGAAGCCGAGCAGGTAAACGGCCAGCCCGCCCGCCGCCAGCCAGCCCAGCATGGTCCAGGGCGGCGCCGTGCGGTCCAGAAAGATGGCGCGATAGCAACGCACCATGACGTACACCGGGTTCTTCTCGAACACCGCCATGGTGCTCGCCGGCAGCGCCGCCTCCGGATAGCAGATGGGCGTGGCGAAGAACCACAGCGTCAGCAAAAAGCTCATGAACTGCCCGGTATCGCGCAGGAACACGCCCAGCGCCGCCAGGAACCAGCACAGCCCGATGGTCAGCAGCACCTGCGGCACGAGCACCAGCGGCAGGTACAGCGCCGTCACCGGGATGCCGTGGCGGAACAACAGCAGCCCGGCCAAAAACACCAGCAGGGCGAAGAAGCCGCCAACCAGGCCCGCGCAGGCAATGTTCACCGGCAGAATCTCGACCGGGAACAGCACCCGCGTCACCAGCGTCTTGTGATCGAGCATCACCGAGGGGGCGCGCGCCAGGGCCTCGCTGAACGCCAGCCAGGGCAACATCCCGCAGACGAAGTACAGCAGAAAATTCACGGGGCCGGCGGCTTCCGGCCCCGGGCCGAAGCGCACCTTCAGCACCAGCGCGAACACGAAGAAGTAGGTGAGCATCAGCAGCAGTGGGCTGATCACCGTCCAGACAAGGCCGGCGACCGAGCCGCGGTAGCGGCCGTGGATGTCCCGGCGCACCATGGAGACGATCAGCGGGCGGTGCCGCGCGATGGTGAGGAAGGGCGCGGTGAGCAGGCGGGCCAGCGCGCGGCGCACCCGCTCGGCGCGGCGCGCGGCGGCCGTCAGCCGGCGCTGGCTGGCGCGCACCCCGCCGCTGTCAACTCGCACCTCCAGCGCCAGGCATTCCGACCCACGCTGGTAGAACCAGGCCACCGGCTCCTCGACCGGCGACACCAGCACGCGGTAGGCGCCCTGCTCCGGCGGCAGCTCGATATCGAGGGTGGCCTCGGCTTCCCCGCCCGGCGGCAGGTCGGCTTCGAGCGCCGTCCGCCGGCCCTCAACCAGCAGCGATTCCGCTTTGCCGTCCAGTACCTGGTAGGCGAGAAAGACGGGGCCGGCGGCGGGCCAGGCGCGGTCGCTGGTGTTGCGCACCCGCAGGCGCACCCGCAGCGATTTGCTATCGAGCGGCTTCAGCTCGGTGGCCTCCAGCCGGGCGCTGAATCGCGGCATCAATGGTTATTATAACGACGCGAATTCACCACGAAGGCACAAAGAACACCAAGTACACGAAGAATCACCGCCTTACATCAGGCGCGCGAGACGCGCGCTGGGGCATAGCGCCAAGGGAAGCGCTATTGGATGGCGGCGAAACTTTGCGGTATGCTCAAGCCCCCGGTTTTTGTACACCTGGGTCGTCCGATCAGATAGCGGAGGTGCCATGCGCGTCGAATGGCATTCGATTCGGCTCTGCCTTTCTTTCCTGGCGGTGCTCGTCGCCTGTGCTTCCCTGCCCGCTCAAACCCAAACGCAGGCTCAGCCGTTGGGGACGGTGGCGGTCGGTGATAGTCCGTTTGCGTTGGCGCTGGCTTCCGGCAATCAGCAGGCGGTTGTCGTCAACCTATTCCCGGCGCGTGTGCAGCAACCGGACGGCACCTTCCTGGATGGCCCCAACGTGCGCGTGCTCGATGTCATCAACCGCGCCCAACTGCGCGCCTTCCGCGCCGGCACGCGCCTGGTTTCCATCGCGGTGACCGGCACCACCGCCCTGGTGGTCAATGAAGACCAGGACGTCATACGCGTCCTGGACGTGAACAGCGGAACTGAAGTGGGGCAGATTCCGGTGGGAAGCCGGCCGAGCAACGTGGTCACCTCCGGCGCCAACACTGCCGTTGCCACCAACGGCACGAGCGGGGACGTCAGTTTCATCGACATCGCCGGGCGGAGAGTCGTCGGATCGCGGATCCCCGTGGGGAAAGACCCGCGCGCCGTGGCGGTGCATCCGACCAATCAACGCTATGCCTACATCGCGCTGGGTGGAGAGAATTCGCTTGCCGTGCTCGACCAGGGAGTCACTCCGCAACAGGTTGTCACCAAAGTGCCGGTGGGAAAGAATCCGGTGGCCGTTGCCGTCACCCCCGACGGCCAGCGCGCCGTGGTTGCCAACCTGACCAATAACACGGTCACCGTGCTGGACGTGAGCAACCCCGCCTCGCCGCAATCGCTTCTTCAAGTGCCGGTCGGCGTGCAACCCACGGCCGTGGAGGTAAACCCGCTCAATTCCAACCTTGTTTACGTCGCCAACCTGGGGAGCAACTTCTTCTCCGTCCTGGACCTCAGCAAGACCAGCGCGAAGGACGTTCTGATCGGGGTCGTCCAGATGAATGCCGCCTCCTCCGGCATCCGCATCAGCAGCGATGCGACACGCCTGTTCGTCGCCGAGTTCAAGAACCAGGCGAACCTGCGCATTTACGACCTGCGGAATATGCCGCTGGGCGCCAAACCCACTATCGACATTCCCGGAGAGCCGCGTTTCGTGCCCTACTTGAATTCCACCGGCGATTGCAGTTCCAGTTTCTATATCGCCGAAGCAACGCTGGTGTCCGGCCAGAAAGAAGGTTTCTGGGGAATGGAGGTGCTCGTTTCGCAAGGGGAACTGACGGGCGGTTTCAATCTTGGCGGAGGTTTTGAAGGCAACGGCCAGTTGCCGGGATTCGGCGCCTTTTCGCTGGCTGCCGCCCAACAGGTGACGGTCCGGGTCGATGCGCAGCAACTGCCGGGCGCGACCGGCCAGGTGGCTTTGACGGTCGATTTGCTCAAGGACAACAACCGAATCGCCGGGACCAGCGGTGCGCCGCCGCTGACCTTCACTACCCCGAATCTCGATCCCGGCTTTTACGTGGTCCGCCTGAGCACCGCTGCCGGTTCTCCGCGGGGCACATTCCAGATGTCGCTCACTGCCCGGGCCTTCTCCGGTGGCGTGGTTGTCGGCGGCTTTATCACCACCGGCTTGACCGGGTTTGGCGCTTTCTGCGTTCCGCAATCGCAAAACGTCGATATGCACCTGCTGGGCGGAAGTGAATACGGGGCTTCGGCGGCCGGCGATTTGATCCTGACGGCGAGGGACAGCCAGCGAAATGTGATCCGCTCGCTCAATAATTCGGTTTCCGCGCCTCCGCCGGTAGACCCGCCCAGCGCGCCCAGCACGTCCGGCTTGAATATCCGCTGGTACGTGGACGCCGCGGCGGCGGCCGGCGGCGACGGAAGTTCCTCACGCCCGTTCAACAGCATCACCAAGGCCATTGCCGCGGCCCAATCCGCCGACGTGATTTTCGTCCGGGCCGGTATTTACTCGCCGTCGAAAACCCAGGAGCAGATTCCCATCGGCAGCCAGGGAATCGGCATCAACGGCTTGCGGCCCAACGTCACGCTGATCGGGGCGGGAGCGGCCACAACCATCATTGATAGCGAAAGCTACACCCGCTCCGACGGAAACGGCCACGCGGTGGTCATCCCCGCCTCCGGTGTACGCATGGCCGGATTCACGGTCCGCAAGGCCGCCCAGGTGGGCATTTACGTCTATCACGCGGACAACGTAATCATCGAAAACAACCTGCTGACCTCGAA
>Ga0315282_10013452_pt1 | contig 12341 bp, 5 predicted proteins | sample YL17G07_20_MG_FD_203693 | JGI IMG/M metagenome (GOLD analysis project Ga0315282, IMG submission 203693) | Sediment microbial communities from Yellowstone Lake, YNP, Wyoming, USA - YL17G07_20 | ecosystem: Environmental > Aquatic > Freshwater > Lake > Sediment | place: USA: Wyoming | collected... | reverse complement strand
CCTCAGTCTCCGGGGACTCCGGATGGCATGGGCTTCAGCTTGTCTCGCGCTGTAGTCGAGAATGGGCCAGACAAGCTGAAGCTTATCCCACAAGGGGTCCAGCACCTCCCGGAGACTGAGGCATTACCTGACTGAGACATTACGCCCTTGACTTGCTACGGAGGATGTGATAAAAGTTATGAGGGGATGAGCTCTACACATCATCACCCGCGAGGGAACCAGTGGTGCTTGCGCATATGAAGACAGAGCCACATTCGGGCACTCATCGATACAAGGGGGGCAAATATGAACCTAAGCCGGCGCGAGCTGTGCGCATCGGCGGCATTCGGCGCCGCCTCTACAGTGTCTCGCACTCCTGAATCTTTGCAGGCCGCCGGTCCGGACTGGTCCGTCGTCCGGGCGGCTTTCCCTTGGTTGGGGAACAGGCTTTGGCTGACGGCGGCCGATTATCACCCGATCGGCGTCCATTCACTCAAGGCGATGGAGAAGTACCTCAACTGGCGAGTTTACGGGCCGGGCGAGAACAGCGTCCAGTATGGGCCACGGGAGCAGCGTGAGACCAAGGAACTGTTCGCCGAGCTGATCCACGCCAAGCCCAGCGAAATTGCCTTCGTCCAAAGCACGACGGACGGCGAAAACATTGTGGTGGCCGGGATGGACCTGGCACGCATGAAGGGCAACGTGGTGATCGATGACCTGCACTACCAGGCCTCCAAGTATCTATACCGTATGCTTCAAGAGGAGGCGGGCATTGAGTTACGGGTTGTTCGCCGCGCTCGAAAAGGTTACTGGACCATCGACAGCAGGGACATGGAGAAGGCGATCGACCGCAACACGCGGCTGGTTTCGTTGGCCCTGGTTTCCAACATCAACGGCTACCTGCATGACGTGCGCACGACCGCCAAATGCGCGCACGAGCACGGGGCCTATGTATACGGCGACATTATCCAGGGCGCCGGCGCCACCCCGATCGATGTGCGGGACATGGGTATCGATTTTGCCGCCTGCGGCGCCTACAAATGGCTGATGGGGGATTTCGGTTTTGGGTTCCTGTATGTCCGCGAAGAGTTACAGGACTCGGTGGTGAAGCGGTCGCGGTACGGGGTGCGGCAGTTCAGCAGCCCAAACCGGGCGCAGGCCGATTCGAAGTTCAACCTCCTGCCCGGCGCGGCCCGATACGAGAGCGGCAGTTTTTCGAATATCGGCGGCGTGTGTGCGCACGCGTCGCTGCAGTTCATTCGCAAGCTGGGGGTCGAGAACATCCGGGCGCACGCCAAGCCGCTTACTGACCGGCTTCATAAAGAACTTCCGGCGCTCGGTTACGCGGCCATCACCCCGCCGGATAACCCGACGCCGATCGTCAGCTTTCTGACTCCCGACTATCAAAAAACGATAGCCAAACTGGACAAAGCCTTCGGAACGACGGTGGTTGCCTTCCGTCGTTGGGAGTTCACTGAACTCTCCGGTGAAGTGACTATTGTCAGCGGCATGAGAATCTCGCCATCGGTCTACAACAACCAAGCCGATGTCGACCGTCTGCTGAACGCTCTTTCTTGAGATGGCGGCCTACAAACCGCCTAATCGGATTGCATCATGGGTTAAGGAGGACATCATGAGAAAAACGATGCGGTGGACGCTCCTCACCGTTCTTTGCGGAGCCTTTCTCGCCTGGGCCCAGATCGGCACTTCGACCATCACGGGCCGGATAACCGATAGCACAGGCGCGGTGGTGCCAAACGCCAACGTTCTGGTCACGAGCATCGAAACCAATTTCCAGTTTCCGACGCGTACGAACCAAGAAGGCCTGTTCCGGGTGCCGTCCTTGCAGCCAGGCGTCTACCGCGTCACCATCGAGGCGCCGGGCTTCAAACGGCTGGTGCGCGACAATTTGAGCCTGCGTACCGGAGACACGATGGCGGTCGACGCTGCGCTGGAGGTGGGCGCGGTCACCGAGTCGGTCGAAGTGAAGACCGAGATGCCTCTGCTGGAAACCGAGACCTCGGCTACAGGTCAGGTAGTGACGGGCGTGAAGCTGTACTCAATCGCCATCAATCAGCGGTTCGTCTACTTCGCGCTCAACCTGGTACCGGGCGTGACCACAGTGGGAAACGCTTACAGCGGATCGCTGGGCATGTTCAACGTGTCGGGACAGCGCTCGGGGACCGTGGGCTTTTTCGAAGACGGGATGCTGGGCAACGACCAAACCAGCGGCACCAGCACCATCCGGCCAATCCTCAATTCGGTAGCCGAAGTCAAGGTGCTGACCACGGCGCTGCCTGCCGAATATGGTCACTCCGCTGGCGGTGTCCTGAATGTCGTCCGCAGGAACGGGACCAACGAGCTGCACGGCATGGCCTCCTGGTGGGGACGCTCGCGCAGGATGCAGCATCGCAAGTTCTTCGATCAGTACCGCACGTCGCAGCCGCAGCCTGGCGCCCCGAACGGCCTGCCGACCTGGTCGGCGCAGCCCGATGCCAACGTGGGCGGGCCGGTTGTCATACCCAAAATCTACGACGGCCACAACAAGACTTTCTTCTTCTTCTCGTATCAGAAGTTCATCGAGAAGAAGAGCAACACCACCTTTGGCGTCACACCCACCCCCGAGATGAAGAATGGCGACTTCACCTTTGGCGGAGTCGGCGCTCCCATATATGACCCCACTACCACGCGGCAGTTGGCAAACGGCAACTGGGCCCGGGACCCCTTCCCGGGCAGCCAGATTCCGCTCAGCCGCTTCGATCCAGTCGCTCGGAAGGTGCTGGAGATCGATCCCTGGAACCCGCCCAGCGCGCCGGGCGGCTTTAACTCGGCTGGCCCTATCGGCAACTTTGTATACGAGCAGCGCTCCCGCACCTTTTTTGAAGACTATGCCGGGCGTATGGACCATCAGTTCAGCACGAGCTTCAAAATCTTCGGCAGCTACACCTACAACCACCAGAGCGGACTGGGCCGGCCCTCGAATATCCGTATCAGAGACTTCGACGCGACTAATGGGAATTTCACTCCGTTCACGCAACAGAATTACTCGACCGGGGCTACCTGGGTCTTCAGCCCATCATTCATCAATGACCTCCGCTTCGGTTACTACCGACGGCGGTCAGACAGGTTCGTTCCGTCCTATCAGAAGAACTACGGCCAGATCCTGGGCATCCCGAACATCAGCGGCGAGCTGCTGCCGGCCTTCGGCAGCGGTGGCGAGTTCACGCCGGACGCGATCTATGGCCTGACGGTCAGCGGACCTAACCGTACCATCGGTGAAACGCTGTCACTCCGCGATGACCTGACCAAGATCGCCGGGACGCACGCATTGAAAATGGGCTACGAGGTGCTGAGATTTCGCATAAACACTTGGTCCATCCCGAACCCCAGCGGCGTTTTCTATTTCAACCAGATGACGGCCGGATTACAAACGAACAGCAACCCGGTGCCGAATACCGGCAACACCTTCGCGGGATTCCTCCTCGGCTGGGTCAGGCAGGCGCAGTTCAGTCAAAACCTGGCCAGTTGGCTGCCGCGCTCTTCCATCCACAGCCTCTACTTCCAGGACGATTGGAGGTTCTCCCCGACGTTGACATTGAACCTGGGGATGCGCTACACCAACGAGAGCCCGTTCAACACGAAGTACGGACAGATGAGCAACTTCGATCCCGCTGCCACCGATCCGGTGACGGGGCAGAGAGCTGCGATCGTGCATCCACAAAGCGGACTCAGCAGGCGCGACAACAACAACTTCCAACCGCGCATCGGTCTGGCCTGGCACCCGCTCAACAAATTGGTATTCCGGGGTGGCTTCGCGGTGAACACGGTGGACGTCAAGTTCCCCAGCTCACTGGGGCAGTTCGAGGAGTACTCTACGCAGGTTAACCTGCAGCAGGCGCCGGGAAACCCGATGCCTCTGTTCCGCATCAGCAACGGTCCGTTGCCGTTTTCCTACGACATCCGTCCCAATGGAACTTCCGGCTACCTCGGCACAAACTACAGCGCGCGTAGCGCGCAGTGGTGGGACCCCAACCTGCGGAATCCCTGTATCCTCAACTGGAACATGAGCGTGCAATACCAGCTCAGCCCCAACTATCTGGTGGAGATGATGTACCAGGCGTCCTCGGGCGTCGCCTTGATCGAGAATTGGCAGGCCAACACCTTCCCGCTTGATTTCGGCGCCAACGACCCGGCGCTGCGCGCGGCTGCATACGCGGCGTCTCAGAATTATCGCCCATTTACCAATTTCGGCGATGTTCTGTTCCGCTCCAACTATGGACACTCCACTTACCATGCCGGTACTGTAAAGGTTGAAAAACGTTACTCGTATGGCTTGAACTTTCTCAGTTTCTACACTTTTTCCAAAGCGATTAACAGTCAGGACACCGACAACTCCGGGAGCGGCGTCGCTCCCATCCAGAACCGGAATCTAGAGAAGGGGCGCGCGGGCTACGATCGCGCGCACCAGTTTGCCAGCACCATCACTTACGAGCTTCCGGTGGGCAGGGGCAGAAGATTCCTTAACAGGAGCGGCTTCTGGAACGTTCTTCTCGGGGGTTACGAAATCAATTACTACCAAAGCATACTCAGCGGCAACCCGGTGACATTTACGTTCGCCGGCAGCCCTTACAACTATTACCCCACGTTCGCGGGGGCCCGGCGGCCGAACTTGGTCACTCAGCCCAAGCTGATCAACTACCCTGAGCTGGGTCCGGACCGCTTCAACCAGGCGGGCCTCTACCCGGTGTTCGATATTAACAATTTCGCCTATCCGGCTGCGTTCACTCCGGGCAATGCAGGACGCAATATCGCCGAAGGTCCCCGGCTAATCTGGTCGTCCGCTGCGATCCAAAAGCAGTTCCGCCTGACTGAGCGCTTCACCCTGAAACTGCGTCTGGACTATGACAATCCGTTCAAGACATTCTGTTTCGATTCGATCAGCGCGGCTGCCTTGACGGTGAACTTCAGCCAGCCGAACGCGTTTGCCAAACTGGCCCGTGACGGAGGAATTGGAGCGAACGGCGGTCAGCCACTGATGGATTTGAAGGTGGAGCTGACCTGGTAGAACCGCCGGCAGGGGCCGAGCATTGTCCGGCCCCTGCCATTCCAGGAGATATGCGATGACGAACCGACGCAGTTTTTTGCAATGCCTGTCGACCGTGCCCGTGCTCGGCGGCCTGTTTGGCGCCGAGGCGGCCGCCGCGCGCGGGTTGAAGCGCGACCTGCTCAAAGAGCTGGGTGTGCGCCCGTTTATCAACGCCGCCGGAACCTACACGACCATGACCGGATCGCTGATGTTGCCCGAGGTGATGGGCGCCATCAACTACGGTTCGCAACACTACGTATTCCTTGACGAACTGCATGATGCCGTGGGGAAACGCCTGGCGGAGCTTATCGGCGGCGAGGCTGCCATGGTTACCGCGGGGGCCGCATCGGCCCTGACCCTAGGTACCGCCGGGGTTCTCACCGGCAACAACCGGGGGTTCGTGGAACAACTTCCGGACCTCACCGGGATGAAGACCGAAGTGATTATCCAGAAGAGGCACCACTTCCCCTATGAACATGCCATCCGCAACTGCGGCATCCGCTTCGTGGACGTGGAGACCCGGGAAGACCTGGAACGGGCCATCAACCAGAAGACGGCGATGCTGTTCTTTCTGAATTACGCCAACAATCACGGGCAGATCAAAGATGCCGAGTTCGTCGAGTTGGGGAAGAAACACGGCATTCCAACATTCAACGACTGCGCCGCCGACGTCCACCCGGTTGGCAACCTGTCGAAGTGGGTGAAACTGGGCTTCGACCTGGTCTGCTTCTCCGGGGGCAAGGGACTGTTCGGGCCGCAGAGTTCCGGTCTGCTGATCGGGCGCAAAGACCTTATCGCTGCCGCCCGAATGAACGACTCGCCCGCAAGCAATACGATCGGGCGCGGCATGAAGGTCAACAAGGAAGAGATGCTCGGTCTGCTGATGGCCGTCGAGACCTTCCTGAAGGCGGACCATGAGAAGATCTGGAAGGAGTGGGAACGGCGGGCAAAGCTGATCGTAGATTCCGCCAGTGCCGTGCCGGGCGTGCAGGCCGAGATGTACTTGCCGGAGATCTTCAACCGCTGGCCGCACATCCGGGTGAATTGGGACCCGGCGAAGGTGAAGGCCAAGCCCCGGGAGGTCGTACAGAGTCTTCGCGACGGCGAGCCTTCGATCGCGGTATTGCCGACACGGGAGGGCCTGGACATGGGCGTCATCACACTCACGCCCGGCGAGGACAAGGTTGTGGCGCGCCGGTTGCGGCAGGTTCTCAAGACCCTGGCCTGAACGCCACTCAAAACTATGACAGCCCGAATCCTGAGAGCAGGACTGTTATTACTCACTGCCGCCGCCGTTGTTCAGGCCCAGCGCCGCGTGTACCCGGCCGCTCGGCAGGGCGGCAACTACATGCACAACTACTACCTTCCCCCGGCGCCGGGCAGCACGCCCTGGGCGCCGGCATGGTCCCCAGACGGCAAATGGATCGCGGTCGGCATGCACGGCTCGATCTGGAAGGTCGATTCCGCTTCGGGACTTGCCATCGAGCTCACCGCCGCGCGAACCTACGACTCGTCGCCGGACTGGTCGCCGGACGGCAAGTGGATCGTGTACACGGCGGACGATGAGCACCGCAGGATCCAACTGCGGATGCTAAATATCGAGACCGGGGAGTCACGCGCGCTCACCGATGACGACCAGATCTACGCCGACCCGGTGTTCTCTCCCGACGGCCGGCGCCTGGCGTACGTCTCCACCCGGCCCAAGGGCAACTTCAACATCTACGTCCGCCCGCTGCGCGAGGGCGCCTGGGATGGCGAGGAGATCGCGCTGACACGGGACAACCGCTACACGCGGGGCCGGTTGTACTTTGGCCTCTGGGACCTCCACATTGAGCCAGCCTGGACTCCGGACGGCAAGGAGATCCTGTTCGTTTCCAACCGCAACGTGCCGCTCGGAGCCGGCCACGTCTGGCGCATGCCGGTGGAGCCGGACGGCATCTCAAAGGCCGTGGCGGTGTTGCACGAGGAGACCCTGTTTCGCACCCGGCCCTCTGTCTCCATCGACGGCAAGCGGTTCATCTACTCATCTTCGGGCGGGACATCGGACGTGTTCAATCACCTCTACGTGCTGCCGGTGGCCGGCGGCACGCCATACAAGCTGACCTTCGGGGATTTTGACGAGTTTCACCCGCGCTGGTCGCCGGACGGGGAACGGATCGCATATATCTCCAACGAGGGCGGGCTGCCCCAGCTCTGGGTGATGGAAACTTACGGCGGCGGCAAGAAGAAGATCATTCCCACCAAGCTTATCTGGAAGCGTCCGATGGGCCGGTTACACGTGCGAGTGCTCGATGAGGCCACCGGCGCTCTGACCGGGTCGCGCATTCAAGGCCATGCCTCCGATGGCAAGTTCTACGCGTCTGCGGATGCCTACGCACGCATCGGCCAGTACGGGCGGCACGCCTTCCACACTTCGGGCGAGTTCACACTTACCGTGCCGCCGGGCAAGATAGCGCTCCAGGCCACCAAAGGATTTGAGTACCAGCCAGCCGCCCTGGAAGCCGAGATCCGGCCGGATCAAACCACCGGACTGACGCTGCGTCTGCGCCGCATCACCGATCCCGCGGCCGAAGGTTGGCGGAGCGGCTCGATGCATGTCCACATGAACTATGGCGGCAACCTGCGCAACACCCTCGAGAACCTGATGATGATGGCTCGTGCGGAGGGACTGAACTTCATCTGTGAGCAGATCGCCAATAAAGACAACCGCGTTCTTGACTGGCAGTATTTCGTGCCGGGCGGTGGCGCTCACCCCGTGTCGCTATCCGATCCATCCGTGCGGGTGATCGTCGGCCAGGAGTATCGGCCACCGTTCTGGGGCCACACCTCCTTCTTCGGGTTGCGAGACCACCTGATATCGCCGTTCACCACGGGGTACGAGGGCACCGGAATCGAGAGCCTGTACCCGAGCAACACGGACATGTTCCGGAAAGCGAGGGCGCAAGGCGCGTTCATCAGTTACGTCCACGCAGTGGACAACGATACCGACCCGGTGGAGGGAAGCCTGGACGTGGCCAAAGCGTTTCCCGTGGACGCCGCGCTGGGCACCGTGGACGCCTACGAGTGGTCTCGCGCGAACACCATGCAGCTCAGCGTGTGGCATCGCGTTCTGAACAACGATCTTCCCGTCGTGGCGACCGGGGGCGAAGACTCCATCAGCAACCTGCACTTCAGCAAGTTGATCGGCAGCGTCCGCACGTACGCGTATCTGGGCGGCGCTTTCTCGGCCGAAGCTTGGTTTGAGGCGTTACGTAAAGGGCGTGCATACTTCACCACCGGTCCGCTGCTGGACTTTCGGGTGGACGGCAAGATGCCGGGCGACAGCATACGGCTGCCCGCCGGCGGCGGCAGGGTGAAGGTGAGCGCCCGCGTACAGTCGATCGTGCCACTGTCCAAAGTGGTGATTCACTCTAACGGGCGGGTGATCCACGAAGTGCCTCTAGAGCAGGTGAAGAGCGCTTCCTTCGAACGAGAGATGACGGTGACGGACAGCAGTTGGTTCTCATTGTACGCCGAGGGTCCTCCGAACTCCGCGCTCGACATCGGGTTTCCGCAGGCGGCCACGAATGTCGTGCGAGTCTACGTGGGCGACCGGCGCATTCGGAATCGCGAATCGGCGGAATACTTCATCCGCTGGATCGACAAACTACGCGGCATGGCCGACGCTTGGCCGTGGTGGCGCTCCCAGGCAGAGAAGGACCACGTCTTCGCCCAGTTGGCGGAAGCTCGCAAGGTCTATGAGCGGCTGGCGCAGGAAGCGCCTTAGGGCAGAAACGCACTGGATGGCTCCGGAGACGCCGGGCATTGGCTGCTCGGCCGGACAACCGGGGAGGTGGCGGTGTGGTGAAACGGCTGGGCGTGCGCGTTCTGATTCTCGGCGGGGTGGTCGTGGGACCGGCGCTTGCCGCCGAGCGGCTCGCTGCGGGGCACAGCCGGCGCACGGTTTTGCCGGTCGTGCAGCCACCCGCCCGAATCACGATTGACTATCCGGCGGAAGCATCGATCTTCCCGCCCGAAATCACACCCCCGACGTTCCTCTGGCGCGACACCGAGAAGACTGCCACGGTGTGGCGAATCGACGTCCTGTTTGCCGACGGATCGGCGGAAATCCACACCACAGCGAAGGGCGAGCGTGTGCGCATCGGAGAGATTGACCCGCGCTGCGTCGCCGAAACGAACGAATTACCGGAGCTGACGCCGCAGCAAGCGGCGGCGCGGACCTGGGCTCCGGATGCGCGGACGTGGGAGTCCATCAAGAAGCACTCGAGGGCGGGTGCGGCCACGGTGACGATTACCGGCTTCGGGGATAGGAATTTGGAGCATGCCGTTTCGCGCGGGCAAGTCGCTATTCAAACCTCGAAAGATCCGGTGGGGGCGCCTGTCTTTTACCGGGATGTGCCGCTCATGCCATCGGAACTGAAGAGAGGAGTCATCAAACCGCTGGCTCCCGCGGCGGTGCCGCTGATTGGCTGGCGGCTGCGAAATGTCGGCGAGTCGCGCAGCCGGCTGTTGCTGGAGGGTCTGCACACCTGCGCAAACTGCCATTCGTTCTCGCGCGACGGCAAGACCCTGGGGATGGATCTGGACGGCCCGCAGAATGACAAGGGATTGTACGCCATTGTCCCCGTCAGGCCGCAAGTGTCCATCCGCACCCAAGACGTGGTCGCGTGGAGTACTTTCCGGGGCAAGCTGGCGGGCAACCTGAGGGTCGGCTTCATGTCGCAGGTTTCGCCGGACGGACAGCATGTTCTGACCACCATCAACGGACCAGAGGTGGACAGGGGACCTTCCGGATCACCGGCTGAACCCTCCGGGGGCAAGTCCCAGCCGGGGGCGCAGCGCCGGCAGGTGCGTAGGGACGTTGAGAGCAACTACTACGTGGCCAATTTCAAAGACTACCGCTTCCTCCAGGTGTTTTATCCGACGCGCGGGATCCTGGCCTGGTACAGTCGTGCGACGGGTCGGTTGCAGCCTTTGCCGGGGGCCGACGACCCGCGCTACGTCCACACCAACGCGGTCTGGAGTCCCGACGGCAAGTACCTGGTGTTTGCCCGAACGGAAGCGCGGGACCCGTATCCCGAAGGCCGCAAGATGGCGGAATTCGCCAATGACCCGAACGAGACCCCAATCCAGTACGATCTGTACCGGATTCCCTTTAACGGAGGCAAAGGCGGCCAGCCGGAAGCCATCGCGGGTGCCTCACGGAACGGCATGAGTAATAGCTTTCCGAAGGTCTCACCCGATGGCCGCTGGATCGTGTTCGTCCAGTGCCGCAACGGTCAGTTAATGCGTCCTGACGGCCAGCTTTACATTGTTCCGGCCGAAGGCGGCCAGGCTCGGCGGATGCGGTGCAACACACCGCTGATGAACTCCTGGCACAGCTTTTCGCCCAATGGCCGTTGGCTGGTGTTTTCTTCGAAGGGAAGCTCGCCCTACACGCAGATGTTTCTGACGCACCTGGACGAACAGGGCCACGACAGCCCGGCCATCCTGATCGAGAACGCTACTGCGGCCAACCGCGCCGTGAACATTCCCGAGTTCGTGAACCTCCCGGCGGACGGCTTGTTGAAGATCGACGTGCCGGCCGTCGAGTTCTACCGGCTATCGGAGCGTGCCTCGGAGCTGGCCGAGAAGCGCGAGTACGAGGCCGCCATCGCCGAGTGGAAGAAGGCCTTGGAACTCCATCCCGAAGACGCCAAAGCCCGCACCAACCTCGGGTTTGTCCTGGTTCGGGCAGGCAGGCCCATCGAAGCTATCACACAATACCGAAAGGTCTTGGAGGTCAACCCCGAGTACGCCGAGGCCCACAATAATCTCGGGGTGGCCCTCGCTGCCAGAGGACAGTTAGACGATGCCATCACACATTACCAGAAGGCCCTGCAGATCCACCCCGAGTTTGCCGAGCTCCACACCAACCTCGGGGTTGCCCTGGCTGGGAAAGGAAAGTTGGACGAGGCCATCCTACATTACCAAAAGGCCCTGGAGTCCAACCCTGAGTACCCCGAGGTTCAAAACAACCTCGGGGTCGCCTTAGCCAGGACGGGAAAATTAGCCGAAGCCATCACCCATTTCCAAAAGGTCCTGGAGGCGAACCCACACTCCGCCGAGGTGCACAGCAATCTCGGGGCTGCTCTGGCCGGGATAGGGAAGTCGGAGGAAGCGGTCACACATTACGAAAAGGCCCTGGAAATCGACCCCGAATTCGTCGAGGCTCATTACAATTTGGGCGATACCCTGTATTACTTGCAGGGAAAGCTCTCAGAGGCGCTTGCGCACTGGCGTAAAGTGCTCTCCTTACAGCCGAACCACTTGGCCGTTTTGCACCAGACGGCCTGGGTGCTGGCGACCCATCCCGAGGCGTCTGTCCGAAACGGCGCCGAGGCTGTGGAACTTGCCGAGCGGGCCGTCCGCCTGTCCGGCGGGCGCGAAACCGCAATTCTCGAAACGTTGGCCGCGGCCTACGCCGAAGTGGGCCGGTTTCCTGAGGCTGTTGAGATAACACGCCGGGCCCTGGCCCTAGCCACGCAGCGGAACAATCAGCAGCTCACCGAAGCGCTCAACGCCAGGATTGCGCTTTACCAAGCCAAGACTCCCGTTCGAGAGTCGCGACCCGCCTCTCCCGTGGTTCATCCGCAACGCGGCCTCTGAGCGGAATTCGATCGGTGGAACGGTCGTGGGCCGGGCGGACCGGATAGCGCCGGCACAAGCTCGGATTTCCGTCTATGACAGGGTCGTGTCCTCCGCAACAATCTCGTCCGCTGTTCACGCTGCCGCGATTTCCAACCGGCATTCATGATGCAGGCCACACCGAGCACAAGCCTGCTCCGGACGGGATAGCCCACTGGAAGCCGGTGACGATGCTAGTTCAGCGGCGGGGAGGCATGGGGCGGTGCGGGTATGCCCGGCCTCAGACTCATGTGAACCCCGCCCCGGTTGCAGTGGGTGATCCAACTCTTGAGCGCCTGCCGTCGACCGGTCGGCCCGGTATCGTGCTAAAATTGGGCGGCCTGGTGCAGAATACACGGGGTTCCGCCTGGGCAGTCCCAGGCAGGCCCGGAGCACCCGGAAAAGAGAAGGACTCATGAACCGAAGATTTTTCTTGATGAGTTCGGCAGCCGCGTCTGGCGCCGCAATTCGCTCCAGCGCTCTGCCCAGCCCAAACGATACTGTCCGGGTTGCTTGCGTAGGAGTCCACGGCCAGGGCCAAAGCCACATACAGGCCTACGGCCGGATGCCCAACGTCGAGATCGCGGCAATTTGCGATGTGGACGAGTCG